>Ga0180220_1000177_pt1 | contig 100596 bp, 102 predicted proteins | sample eDN5th37CBELigBY_FD_151335 | JGI IMG/M metagenome (GOLD analysis project Ga0180220, IMG submission 151335) | Enriched backyard soil microbial communities from Emeryville, California, USA - eDNA 5th pass 37_C BE-Lig BY (version 2) (version 2) | ecosystem: Environmental > Terrestrial > Soil >...
CGGGGTCGGCGATGGTGGCGCGGATCGCCTCCAGGTCGGCGGCGCGGCGATCGGGGTCGGGCTCGCTGTAGAGGACGCGCTTGTTCTCGCTGGCCGCCGGAGACGTCACGTCGACGAACACGCGCCGGCGCTCGTGCGCCCAGCGGTCGAGCACCGCGTCGTCGGCGCCCTCCAGCACGACGGCGGCGAGCGCCTCGCGCAGCGCGAACGCGTCGAACAGCCCGCTCGTCAGGCCCAGACCGCCGGTGGGGTTCGTCGCATGGGCGGCGTCGCCGGCCAGCAGGACGCGGCCGTCGCGGAAGCGGGCGGCGGCGCGCTGGTGCATCCGGTAGGGCGTGAAGCGCTCGAGCTCGTAGGGCTCCCGGTCGGGCATCAGCGCCGCGAAGTGGTCGGGCACGCGCTCGCCGACGGTCGCCTCGGGCAGCGCGTCGTCCTCGGAGTACGTCACGCGCCACAGCCCGTCCGTGTCGATCTTGACGATCACGGCGCCGTGGACGGGATCGATCTGGAACGTCGCGCGGGCGAAGCCGTCGTGGCGCTCGAAGTCGTAGCGGACGTTGGTGGCGACGAATCGCTCCGGCCACGTGAAGCCCTCGAACGGGATGCCGAGCAGCTTGCGCACCGTGCTGCTCGCGCCGTCGCAGCCCAGCACCCAGCCGGCGCGCAGCCGCCGGGCGCCCTCCGCGGTCTCCACGGTCACCGTCGCGCCCGCGGCGTCCTGCGCGATCGCCGAGACCCGCGCGCCGAACGCGACGTCGGTGCCGGGCAGGCGGCGCAGATGCTCGAGCGCGATCGCCGCCAGCTCGTGCTGACCGAGGTGGATGTTGTAGGCGTAGGGCGTCTCGTCGGCGAGCAGCGAGATCGAGTAGGGGATCGACTCGCCCGTCGCGTACACCCGGTAGGCGTAGTCGTCCTTGCGAAAGCCGCGCGCCTCGACGTCGCCGAGGATGCCGAGGCGGTCCAGCTCCTCCAGGACCGTCCAGTGGTAGACGATCGCCCGCGGCGAGTCCTCGATCTCCGGGGCCGCCTCGAGGACCTGCACCCGCACGCCCGAGCGCGCCAGGCCCAGCGCGCTGATCAGTCCCACCGGGCCCGCGCCCACCACGATCACGTCTGCGTCGTCCATCCCCGCGACTGTAGAGGTCGGTCCCGGGCCGGCGCCCGCCCGCCCTTCCTCGGCGCAGCGCTATCCCGTATGTTTGTCAGACAATTCGTGGGTCGCTGCCGAACCAAAGGGGACGTCCAGCCACATGACCGAGAAGACGATGCTCGAGACCGGCCTCGAAACCCGGCGCGAGGTGCTGGGCGCCGAGCACGTCGACCGGTCGCTTGCGCAGGCCAGCGAGTTCGCCCGCCCGCTGCAGGAGCTGGTGACGGAGTACTGCTGGGGCTCGGTGTGGTCGCGGCCCGGCCTGGACCGCCGCACTCGCAGCCTCCTGAACATCGTGATGCTCACGGCGCTGAACCGCCGCCACGAGCTCGAGGTGCACGTCCGCGGCGCGCTCACGAACGGCGTCACCGCGGAGGAGATCCAGGAGGCGCTGCTCCAGGCGGCGATCTACTGCGGGGTGCCCGCGGCGCTGGAGTCGATGCGCGCCGCCGAGGGCGTGCTGCGCGAGCACGGGCACGTCCAGGCGCAGGCGCCGTCGGCGGCGTGAGCGCCACCGCGCCGTCCGCGACCTACCGGGTCGCGGCCCTGCGCTACGCCGAGCGCGAGACCACGCTCGAGCACGCCTACTACCGCTGGTCCTCCTACGGCGAGCCCGACGGCCCGCTGGGCATGGCCTACTACCTGTGGGTGCTGCAGCCGGTCGAGGAGGACGGCGGCGAGGGGCCGATCGTCGTCGACTGCGGCTTCGACCCGGTGCTGGGCGAGCGCATGGGGCGCCGGTGCCTGATCCCGCCCGTCGAGGCCCTCGCCCAGTTCGGCGTCGACCCGGCGACCGTGCGACGGCTCGTGCTCACGCACCTGCACTACGACCACATCGGCAACGTCGACGCCTTCCCGGCGGCGCGCATCAGCGTCGCGCGCCGCGAGCTCGAGTTCTGGACGACCGACCCGGTCGCCGCGCGCGAGCAGTTCGCCGAGCACACCGATCCCACCGGCCTGAAGGCGGTGCGCCGCGCCGCCGCCGAGGGGCGGGTCGACCTGATCGAGGAGGAGGCGCCGATCGCCCCGGGCGTGCGCGCGCTCGTCGTCGGCGGCCACTCGCCCGGCCAGCTCGTGCTCGAGGTGGCGATCCCCGGCGGGCGCCGCCTCGTGCTCGCCTCCGACGCGGTCCACTACGACGACGAGCTCGTCCGCGAGCGCCCGTTCGCCGTCTTCAAGAACCTGGGCGACGTGTACCGCGCCTACCACGCGGTCCGCACGCTCGCCGGCGCCGACGGCGTCGTCGTCCCCGGGCACGACCCGTCGGTGATGGAGCGCTTCCCGGCGCTGCCCGGGGTGGCGGCCACGTTCGGCGTGGAGCTCACGGCGTGAGCGGCGGCCGGCGCACGGCGGACGGCGAGGCGACCCCGATGACCCCGCGGAGGAGGAACCCATGAGCGCCACCGACACCGACCGGCTGGCCGAGCTGCGGGCGGCCTGGACCGAGGTCCACGGCCCGCCCAACGAGGCCGCCGAGGAGCTGCTGCGCCAGAACCCGTCCTACTTCGAGCGCGTGCTCGACTTCACCGCCCACGCCTGGCGGCGCGGCCCGCTGCCGCCGAAGGTCAAGGCGCTGGTCCTGCTGGCCGTCGACAGCGCCGCCTCGCACCTCAACGGCCCGGGCGCCGCCGACGACGTCCGCCGCGCGCTCGCGCTCGGCGCCACGCCGGCCGAGGTCCTCGAGACGCTGGAGCTGACCAGCACGATGGGCATCCACGCCGCCAACACCGGCGTGCCGATCCTCATCGAGGAGCTGGCCAAGGCCGGGCGGCCCGTCGACTTCCACGCGCCGCTCACGCCGCGCCAGGAGGAGATCAAGGCCGAGTTCACCGAGAAGCGCGGCTACTGGAACAGCTTCTGGGACGGCTTCCTGCGCCTCGACGCCGAGTTCTTCGCCACCTACACGGCGATGTCGGCGCACCCGTGGGAGCACGGCACGCTGGAGCCGAAGGTCAAGGAGTTCATCTACTGCGCCTTCGACGCGTCGGCGACCCACATGTTCGAGATCGGGCTGCGCCAGCACATCGCCAACGCGCTGCGCTACGGCGCCACCGCGGAGGAGCTGATGGAGGTCTTCGAGCTGGCCAGCGGCATCGGCGTCGAGTCGTTCGCGCTCGCGCTGCCGGCGCTGCGCGAGGCCGTCGAGGGGCGCGGCTGACATGCGGGCGGGGATCATCGGCGCCGGCCACATGGGCGGGCGCATGGGCCGGCGCGTGCGCGACGCGGGCGACCCGATCGTCGCCTTCGACGTCGACGCCGAGCGGCTCGCCGCCAGCGGCCTGGAGCCGGCGACGTCGGTGGCCGACCTCGTCGCGCGGGCCGACGTCGTGCTGCTGTCGCTGCCCGACAGCACGGTGATCGAGCCGGTCGTGCTCGGCGCGGGCGGGGTGCTCGAGTCGGTGCGGCCCGGGCAGGTCGTCGTCGACCTGTCGACCGCGGCGCCGGACTCCACCCAGCGCATCCACGCCGCGCTGGCCGAGCGCGGCGTCGCCTACGTCGACGCCGGCATCTCCGGCGGCGCGAAGGCGGCCGAGGCGGGCACGCTGACGATCATGGTGGGCGGCGAGCCCGAGGCGCTGGAGCGCGTGCGGCCGCTGCTGGAGCGCTTCGCGAGCAAGATCGTGCACATGGGGCCCAGCGGCGCCGGCCACGTCGCCAAGCTGCTCAACAACTTCCTCAACGGGGTCGCGCTCGCCGCCACGTCGGAGGCGATGGTCGCCGCCAAGCGCGCCGGCCTGGACCTCGAGCGCTTCCTCGACGTCCTCAACAGCAGCTCCGGCGTCAACTTCGCCACGCTCAACCGCTTCCCGCACATCGTCAAGGGCGACTACCTCGAGGGCGGCCTGACCGGGCGCCTCATGGCCAAGGACGTGCGGCTGTACCTCGACTACGTCGCGCGCATCGGCGTGCCGACGTTCAACGGCCCCGGCTGCCTGGCCACGTTCGAGGTCGTCAACGCGATGGGCTACGGCGACCAGATCTCCAACCGGGTCGTCGACGGCATCGGCGACCTGGCCGGCGGCGTGCGGCTGGCGGACACCACCACGAGCGAGGGAGCGAGCGCATGAGGATCAACCACGGGCGCATCGACGGCGAGCCGTCCGACAAGCGCGGGCCGACGTTCACCGGCGAGGTGTGGGCCGAGCCGCTGCTGAAGGCCGATGGCGTCACGGTCAACACCGTGTTCTTCCCGCCCGGCGCGCGCACCCACTGGCACACCCACGACGGCGGCCAGATCCTGCTCGTCACCCACGGCCGCGGGTTCGCGATCAACGACGCGGGCGAGGGCGGGCCGATCCAGGCCGGCGACGTCGTCTGGTTCGACGGCGACGAGCGCCACTGGCACGGCGCCGGCCCCGACACCTACCTGACGCACATCGCGATCTCGCTCGGCGGCCACGACTGGCAGGACGAGGTCACCGCGGAGCAGTTCCAGGCCGCGATCGCCGCCGCCGGCGGCTGACGCGGGCGGGCGGTGGAGCGGGGCGGGGCCGGGCGCCTCAGCCCGCCGGCGTGCGCGCGTGCGCCTCGACCCAGGCGAGGACGGCCGCGAGCGCCTCGTCGGAGTTGCGCTCGAGCATGATCCCGTGCCCGTTGCCCTCGACGCCGACGTCGGGGAGGTGCAGCCGCTCGGCCTGCTCGCAGCCGTGCTCGCGCAGGAACGCGACGATCTCCTCGTCGAACGTCGCGAACGGCGACGCGCCGCCGGTGACCACCACGACCGGCATCTCCGGCAGGCCGACGAGCCGGCGCGCGGTGCCGTCGCGGAGGTCCTCGGGCCGCTGCGCCGGCGGGTCGAAGGCCAGCGGCGCCGCCGTCAGCCCCCACTCCAGCGTGCCGACGCCGGGGATCGTCGTGAACGGTGGCCCGGCCGGCTCGATCTGCACGAGCGCGGCGACCTGCCCGGGGCGCGCCTGCGCGGCCAGCCAGCCGCAGCCCGCCCCGGCCGAGTGCGTGACGACGATCGCCGGGCCGATGCGGTCCAGCAGCCGCGCGAGCCGGTCGGCCTCCAGCGCCTGCGCGGCGGCGAGGTCGGCGACCATCGGGCCGGTGCCCCACATGAACGCCTCCAGCGCGGGGTCGTCGATCCCGCCCGGGCCCGGCCACTGCGTGTGCGCCGGGTTCTCGGCGCCGGGCGCGAACAGGCCGGCGCCGGCCTCGAACGGGAACGCGCCGCCCATCGGGCCGAGCACGTCGGGGTGGTAGGGGGAGCGGCCGTGGCCGGGCCGGTCGACGACGTAGCCCGCGTAGCCGGCCTCGACCAGCCGCGTGAGCCAGCCCGGCCGGCCGTCGGGCGTGACGAGGTAGTCGGTGCCCTGGCCGCCGCCGCCGTGGACGAGCACGACCGGCAGCGGGCGGGCCTCGCCGGCCGGCGCCTCCCACGCCACGAACATCGGCCCGCGCGGCACGGTGCCGCCGGGGGAGGCGACCCGCTCGCCGGCGACCCAGAACACCCCGCGCCGCGACGTGGTCGCCGCGCGCCCGTCCAGATGCGGCGCCGTCATCGCTGCGGGTTCCAGGTGCCGCCGGGGCTCGGGCTCTCGACGCCGAAGCTCATCGCGCCGAGCTGGCGGAAGAAGCTCTCGCGGAACGTCGTGTTGCGGTGTCCGGCGAGCATCGCCAGGTCGCGGAAGATGCGCTGGAACTGCTCGCCGTTCTTGCCGGCGCTCGACCCGATCGTGCGGTGCAGGTTCTGCTCGACGGCCTCCCACACGTTGACCATCGTCTCGCGCGCGATCGCGGCCAGCCGCGCGTCCTCGAACCAGGTGTAGGGCCGCTCGCCGGAGGCGTTGGACCGGCACAGCTCCATGTGCTCCTCGGCGCAGCGCAGCATCGCCGCCTCGGCCGTCTGCACCTTCACGAACGCGGCCCCGTACCAGCGCTGGAAGTCGACGTCGTCGACGCGCGGGATGAACGGCGGGGCGGGCGTGGGCTTGTTGTGGGCCCAGTCGGCGAAGATGTCCAGCGCCTGGTAGGCGCCGCCGATCGCCGTGCAGGCCAGCGACAGCGTGAAGATCACGAGCGCGCGGCCGCCGTACATCGGGTTGCCGTGCAGCTCCAGGCCGGGCGTGCCGTCCTCGACGCGCACGTCGACCATGTTGCAGTCCTCGATCATCGCGTGGGCCGGGATGACCGCGCCGTCGAAGCGGATCGAGTTCGATCCGGTGCCGTTGAGGCCGAGCGTGTGGCCCCAGTCGTCGAGGATCGTGAACGCCGAGCGCGGCGCGACGAACAGGCCGATGCGCGGGCTGCCGTCGGGGTTCGATCCCGGCAGCATCGCCTGGCCCATGTAGTAGGTCGACCACGGGATGCCCGAGCAGTAGGCGACGGCGCCCTCGAGCTGGTAGCCGCCGTCCACCGGGGTCGCCTTCACGGTCGGCGCGGCGACCGAGGCGGCGCGGAAGTCGCCGTTGGCGAACACCTCGTCCTGCAGCTCGCGCGGGAACCAGGACGCGACCTGGAGCGCGTGGTTGGCGGCCAGGCACATGCCCCAGGCGGCGGACATGTCGCCGCGGCCGAGCTCGACGCCGACGCGCATGAACGTCGGCACGTCGACCTCCAGGCCGCCGTAGCGCTTCGGCACGTACATGCGGTAGAAGCCGGCCTCCAGGAACGCCTCGTGCAGGCCCTCCGAGTAGGTCGAGCGCTCCTCCGTCTCCGCCTGCTCGGCGATCAGCCGGGGCCGCAGCGCTCGGGCGCGCTCGACCAGCTCCTGCGGCGTGATCGCCGCCCTCCCCTGCTCCATAGCGACCCTCATACGGTCATACAATCACCCGTTCTGGAGACGGTCAACCGCGTGGAGGGCGCGATGAGCACGGAGGAGCGCGGGGCCGCGACGGGCGCCGCGGGGCGGCTGGAAGGACGGGTGGCGCTCGTGTCGGGCGGCGCCCGCGGCATCGGCGCGGCGCACGTGCGCGCGCTGGCCGGCGAGGGCGCGCACGTCCTGATCGGCGACGTGCGCGAGGAGGGCGCGGCGCTGGCCGCCGAGCTCGGCGAGCGGGTGCGCTTCACGCGGCTCGACGTCACCTCCGAGGACGACTGGACCGCCGCGGTCGCCGCGGCCGAGGACCCGGCGTGGGGCGCGGGCGCCGTCACCGTCCTCGTCAACAACGCCGGGATCATGGACCCCGACCCGATCGAGCGCCTGTCGGCCGAGCGCTGGCGGCGCACGATCGACGTCAACCTCACCGGCCACTTCCTCGGCACCCGCGCGGTCATCGGCTCGATGCGGCGCGCGGGCGGCGGCGCGATCGTCAACACCGCGTCGATGACGGCCGAGATCGCGGTCAGCACGCTGGCGCACTACACGGCCAGCAAGCACGCGATCATGGGCCTCACGAAGGCGGCGGCGATGGAGCTGGGAGCGGACGGCATCCGCGTCAACGCGCTGCTGCCCGGCATGATCGACACCCCGCTGACGGCCACCGCGCCGCAGGAGGAGATGTCGAAGGTCTACCCGATCCCGCGCTTCGGCCGGGCCGAGGAGGTCGCGGCGATGATGCTGTGGATCGTCTGCGAGGGGACCTACGCGACCGGCAGCGGCTTCCCCGTCGACGGCGGCATCCTGTCGGGCATCCCCTTCGGGGGCTGGCGCGGGACGAGCCGCACGAGCGCCGCGGCGGCGACGACCACGGCGCCCACCACCGCCGAGGCGATGACGTAGCCGCGCTCCGACGCGTGGCCGGCGGTCGCGGTCGCCACGAGCACGGCGGCCGAGACCTGGGCGCCCATCGCGCCGCCGATCGAGCGCACCACCGCGTTCATCGCGGTGACCGTCGCGGTGCGGTCGGGCGGCGCGACGGCGATCACGAGGTTGGCGGCCGCGCCGAACGCGAGCCCGAGCGCGACCCCGGTCGTGGCCGAGCTCAGCGCGATGTGCCACCACCGCGTGTGCAGCCACGCGAACAGCAGCAGGCTGCCGCCGAGCAGGACCAGGCCGCCGGCGAGCATCGCCCGCGCTCCGATGCGCCGCTCGATCCGCCCGCCCGCCGCGCCGACCGCGAGGACGAAGACGCTCGTCGGCACCATCAGCAGGCCGGTGGTCGTGATGTCGGCGCCGAACCCGAACCCCAGCCGCTCGGGCGTGTGCACGAACGGCGGCAGCAGCGCGAAGCGGCAGAACATCCCGGCGCCGAGGAACACGGTCGCCGCGTGCACGGCGCCGGCGCCGTGGCGGTGCAGCAGGCCCACGTCGATCAGCGGCTGCGGCGTGCGGCGCTCGACGGCCACCCACAGCGTCGCCAGGACGGGGGTGGCGATCAGCAGGCCGAGCACGGCCGGCGACGTCCAGCCCCACGCGTGGCCCTCGCTGATCGCCAGCAGCAGCCCGGCCGACGTGGCCGACAGCAGCACGGCGCCGCGCCAGTCCACGCCCCGGCCGTTGTCGGATCCAGCTCGCATAGCGGGATGGATCCGCCAACGGGGGAGGGCGAGGCGGACGATCACGGCGGTGACGGCGGCGACGATCGCCGGCATCCAGAACACCCACCGCACCGCGATGCCCTCGGCCAGCGGGCCCGACAGGACGAGGCCGGTGCCGCCGCCGACGCCGACGAGCGTGGCCATCAGCCCGATCGCGCCGGGCGCGCGGGCCGCCGGCGTGGTGTCGCGCACGACGCCGAGCGCGAGCGGCAGGATCGCGCCGGCCGCGCCCTGCAGCACGCGCGCGACGATCAGCAGGGCCAGCGACGGGGCGAGCGCGCCGAGCACCGAGCCCGCCGCGAGCAGGCCGAGCGTCGCGATCAGCGCGCGGTCCTTGCCCACGCGCTCGCCGAGGCGGCCGAGGATCGGAGTCGCCACCGCCGCGCTGATCAGGAACGCGGTGATGAGCCAGGTGATGCCGGCGTCGGTGGTGCCGACGTCGCCGCGCAGCGCCGGCAGCGCCGGGACGACCAGGGTCTGGAGGATGGAGAACGCGCTGACCGCGAGCGCCAGCGCGGCGAAGCAGGCGCGCCACCGCCCCGGCGACAGCTCTTGTCCGACGATGCGACAATCCTACGCCGCCGTCGAAGGAGGAGAAGCTCACCGATGCAGCACGACAGCCTGCGCGGCAAGGTCGCCGTCGTCACCGGTGCCGCCGGGGGACTGGGCGGCGGGTCGGCCCGCCGCCTCGCGCGCGAGGGCGCGCACGTCGTCGCCGTCGACCTCGACGGCGACCGCGCCGAGCGGCTCGCGCGCGAGCTCGGCGGCGAGGCGATCGGCATCGGCGCCGACGTGTCGCGCGAGGAGGACGTCGAGCGCTACCTGGCGGCCGCCGTCGACCGCTTCGGGCGCATCGACCTGCATCACCTCAACGCCGGCATCCCGGGCCCGCTGGAGCCGATCGGGGAGCTCGAGCTGGCCGACTTCGAGCGCGTCATGGGCGTCAACGTCAGCGGCGTCTTCCTCGGGCTGCGCGGCGCCTTCCGCCGGTACGAGGCGCAGGGCTCCGGCGGCGCGATCGTCGTCACCGGCTCGATCGCCAGCCTGCGCGGCAGCGCCGACCTGTTCGCCTACCACACGTCCAAGCACGCGGTGCTCGGGCTGGCGCGCTGCGCGGCCGTCTACGGGGGGCCGCTCGGCGTGCGCGTCAACGTGATCGCGCCCGGGATCGTGCCGACCGACCTGTTCGCCGGCGCCGGCGACGCCACCGGCGGCGGCAGCGACATGGCCCAGCGCGCGACGACGACGCCGCTGCGCCGGCACGGCACACCCGACGAGATCGGCGCGGTCGTCGCGTTCCTGCTCAGCGACGACGCCTCGTACATGACCGGCGAGGTCGTGTCGGTCGACGGCGGCGCGACGACGACGAACTCGCTGCGGCCCTCCGGTGGCGCCGGCCGCTGGGATCCGTCGCTGCTGCCGGGCTGACCCCGGGGCGGGTTGCCGGGCTCGCGATCGCGTGCGTATGATTGTCGGACAATCGTTGCGGCGGCGACGCCGGAGGAGAGAGTCAGCGAGATGCATTCGTTCCCGCGCCCGCAGGAGCGCCATCTGCACGTGGAGCGCACGCCGGTCGACGGAGCCTGCCCGGAGTGCGGGGCCCCGGACCTCGCCGCCTACCGCGTCCTCAGCGAGGGCGGCTGGTGGGACGTCGTGAAGTGCCAGCGCTGCCTGGCCTCGGTCCGTCGTGAGCCGGCCCCGCCGCTCGGGTCCCTCGTCCCGCTGGGCACCACCGTCTGATGCTGGGCGTCGACGTCGGCGGGACCTTCACCGACGTGGTCTGCGTCCGCGACGGGCGCATCGCGGTCACGAAGGTGCCGTCCAGCCGCACCGATCCCGCCGCCCCGGTCGTCGAGGGGGCGCGCCGCCTCGGCGTCGAGGGCGCGACCGTCTTCAACCACGCCAGCACGATGGGCCTCAACGCGGTCATCGAGCGGCGGCTGCCGAAGATCGCGTTCCTGACCACCGACGGCTTCCGCGACGTGCTCGACCGCGGCACGATCCACCGCCCGCTCGACGCGCAGACCGACCCCGCCTGGCGGCGCCCGTTCGGCGACGCCGCCCGGCCGATCGTGCCGCGCTACCTGCGCCGCGGGATCGTCGAGCGGATGCGGGCCGACGGCACCGTCTTCCGGCCGCTCGACGAGGACCAGGCGCGCGCGGAGCTGGAGCTGCTGAAGCGCTGCGACGTCGAGGGCGTGGCGATCTGCCTCATCAACGCCTACGTCGACGACGCGCACGAGCGGCGGCTGCGCGAGCTCGCGCGCGAGGTGCTCGGCGACGACGTGGCGATCTCGATCTCGTCGGAGGTCTCGCCGCTGGCCAAGGAGTACGCGCGCAGCAGCACGACGGTCATCGACGTGCTGATGAAGATCCTGTTCGGCGCCTATTCGCAGCGGCTGGACGCCGAGCTGCGCGAGCTCGGCTTCGCGGGCGCGCTGAACTTCGCCGACTGCGCCGCGACGCTGCTGCCGTGGGACGAGGCGCTGCGCAAGCCCTACCGGATCGTGTTCGCCGGCCCGGCCGCCGGCACGATCTCCAGCGTCCGCCTCGGGGAGGCGATGGGCACCGGCAACCTCGTCTGCGCCGACGTCGGCGGCACCTCGACCGACGTGTCGCTCGTCGTCGACGGGCGCCCGTTCGTGCGCACGACGTTCGAGCTCGAGCACGACCTGATCATCAACGCGCTGTCGACCGAGGTCTCCAGCGTCGGCGCCGGCGGCGGCAGCCTCGTCACCGTGTCGCACGGCGGCGGCATCCAGGTCGGGCCCGGCAGCGCGGGCGCCGACCCCGGCCCCGCCTGCTACGGGCGCGGCGGCACGGTCCCGACCGTCACCGACGCGTGCCTGCTGATGGGCATCCTCGACCCCGAGGGCTTCGCGGGCGGCGAGCTGCGCCTCGACGTCGAGGCCGCGCGCGCCGCGTTCGCCGCGCTCGACACGCCGATCCCCTACGGCGAGCGCGTCGCGACCGCGTTCCGCCTCGCCGTCGCGCACATGGCCGAGGAGATCACCGACGTGGCCGTCCGCCACGGGGTCGACCCGCGCGACTTCAGCCTCGTCGCCTACGGCGCCGCCGGCCCGATGCTGCTGCCCGCCGCGCTCGACCTCCTGCCGCTCAAGGAGGTCGTCGTGCCACCGCACCCGGGCCTGTTCTCGGCGCTCGGGCTGCTCAGCACCGACCTCGTCTACTACGACAGCCGCAGCGCCTACGTGGTGCTGAGCCCCGACACCGCCGCCGAGATCGACGCCGTGTACGCCGACATGGAGCGGCGGCTGCGCGAGCGGGTCGGCGCGGTCGCCGAGGGCCTGCCCGTGCGCCGCAGCTTCGACGGGCGCCTGCTGGGCCAGAGCTGGGAGACGCCGTTCGTGCAGCTCCCCGACGGGCCGCTGGACGCCGGCACGATCGGCGACGTCATCGCGCGCTTCCACGACGCCTACGAGGCCCGCAACGGCAACCGCTTCGAGTACATCCCGGTCGAGGGCGTCACCTACCGCGTCGAGCTGGTCGTCCCGGCCGACAAGGTGCCCTACGTCCCCGCCGACGCGGCCGAGCCGACCACGCCGCAGCCCGACGCGACGTTCACGCTCGAGCATCTGGCGTCCGAGCCGCTGCAGGCCGCCGTCCACCGCCGCGACCGCCTCCCGGTCGGGGCGCAGGTCGCCGGGCCGGCCGTCATCCGCGAGGACCTGTCGACGACGTTCGTGCTGCCCGGCCAGCGCGCCCGCGTCGGCCGGCTGGGCGAGATCGTCATCGAGCGCGAGGAGCAGGCATGACCCTGGCCGAGGCCCCCGGCGTCGCCATCCGCGACCTCGACGACGCCGCGTTCCGGGAGCGCTACGGCTGCGACCGGTTCACCGCGACCGTCCTGGGCAACCGCTTCGACTACCTCGTCGAGCACATGAGCGTGCGCCTGCTGTGGGGCGCGTTCTCGCCGGTGCTGCGCGACTTCTACGACCTCGCCTCGACGATCAGCGGGCCGCCGTCGCGCGGCTACCAGGTGCCCGCCGCGTCGAACGGGATCGTGCTGATGGCCGGCACGACGATCGACGCGGTGCGCAACACGGTCGAGGAGTGGGGCGCGGACCGCCTGAAGCCCGGCGACGTGCTCGTCGCCAACGACCCCTACCGGACCGGCAACCACGTCAACGACCTGCTGTTCGTGCGCCCCGTCTTCCACGACGGCGAGATCGCCGCGTTCGTGAACCTCAACGCCCACCAGCTCGACATGGGCGGCACGGTCCCGGGCGGGTTCAGCAGCGCCAAGGCCAACGTGTACGAGAGCGGGCTGGTGATCTCGCCGCGGCTGCTGGTCTCCGGCGGCGAGCCGGTGCACGAGACGTGGAGCCTGATCTTCGACAACGTCCGCATGGGGCCGATCCTGCTGCCCGACATGCAGACCGTGTGCTCCAGCCTGGAGCTGGGCGAGCGGCTGCTGCGCGAGTCGATCGAGCGCTACGGGCTGGGCGCCGTGCACGGCGCGATCGACTACGCGTGCGACGTGGCGGCCGAGCAGATGGCCGCCGCGCTGGCCGAGCTGCCCGACGGCGAGTGGAGCGGCTACGAGAAGGTCGACTGCGACGCCGCCGGCGAGGACGAGGACTACGAGGTGCGGGTGCGGATCGTCAAGCGCGGCGACCGCGTCGAGATCGACCTGTCGGGCACCTCGCGCCAGGCGCGCTCGTCGATCAACGCGACCGCGCTCGACGTCAAGACGACCGTCGGCATCGCGCTGAAGTTCCTGTTCGCGCCGCACGGCCGCTTCAACTCCGGGCTGTTTCGCAACGTCGACATCGTGCTGCCCGAGGGCACGATCCTCAGCGCGCTGCCGCCCGACGGCGCCGTGTTCATGTACTTCGAGCAGAGCCAGGTGCTGCTGTCGGCATTGCTGCGCGCGCTCGAGGGCGCGGTGGGGGAGGCGGCGATCGCCGGCGACCGCGGCAGCCCCAACCTGCACGTCGCGTCCGGCCTGCTGCCCGACGGCACGCCGTGGGTGGCGCCGATGCAGTGCGGCGGCGAGGTCGGCCCGTTCGGCGGCAACCGCTTCGGCGACGCCGACACGCAGGCGATGTCCTACCAGGCCAACGGCGTCGCGCCGGAGATCGAGGCGATCGAGAAGAGCAGCCCGGTGCTCGTGCTGCGCCACGAGCTGGTGCCCGACACCGCCGGGCCCGGCACGCACCGCGGCGGCGCGGCGGTGCTGCGCGACTCGCTGTGGCTGACCGCCGCGCAGCACTCGCTCAACGAGCTGCGCTACAAGCACGTGCCCGGCTTCGGCGTGCAGGACGGCGGCGACGGCGCCACCGGCGGCGTGTGGATGTTCCCGCCCGCCGACGACGGCACGCCGCGCGACCCCGGGCGCGGCGAGGGCTCCTACGCGGCCGCCAGGCCGCTGGCCGGGATCGTCGACCCCGACACGAAGGTCCCCACCCGCGACGGCGAGTACGTGTTCCCGTTCCCGCCCGGCGGCTGCCACACGCCGGCGGGCGCGGTGCTGCGCTACCTCACCAACGGCGCCGGCGGCTGGGGCGACCCGCTGGAGCGCGATCCCGAGAAGGTGAAGGTCGACGTGCGCGACGGCTACGTGACGATCGAGGGCGCGGCGCGCGACTACGGCGTGGTCGTCGTCGGCGACCCCGACCACGACCCGGAGGGCCTGACCGTGGACCTCGAGGCGACGGAGCGGCTGCGGGCCGAGCGGAGACGGTCATGAGAGAGATGGAGGGGAGCGTCGCGATCGTCACCGGCGCCGCCGGCGGCCTGGGCCGCGCGATCGTCGCGCTGCTGGGCGAGCGCGGCGCGCGGGTCGTCGCCGAGGACGTCGACCCAGCCGTCGAGGAGCTCGCCGCCGACGGCGTCGCCCCGCTCGTCGGCGACGTCACCGACCCCGAGACGGCGCGGGCGGCGGTCGCCCTGGCCCGCGAGCGCTTCGGCACGCCCGACGTCCTCGTCAACAACGCCGCCCGCTTCCTGCTGAAGCCCACCGGCGACACCACCGTCGAGGAGTGGGACCTGCTGATGGCCACCAACGTGCGCGGCGCGTTCCTGCACGCCCGCGAGGCGCTGCCCGCGCTGCACGAGTCCGGCGGCGGGCGGATCGTCAACGTCGCCTCGATCTCCGGGCTCGTCGGCCTCGACGCGCAGACCGCCTACTGCACGACGAAGGGCGCGATCGTGCAGCTCACCCGGCAGCTCGCGATCGAGCACGCCCCGGCCGTGCGCGTGAACGCGGTCGCGCCCGGCGCCATCGACACGCCGTTCATGGACCCGGTGCGGGCGCTGCCCGACGCGGAGGCGACGATGCAGGCGATCGCGGCCTCCCACCCGCTGGGGCGCATCGCGTCGCCCGACGAGGTCGCCGAGGTGGTCGCGTTCCTGGCCTCGACCCGATCGCGGATCGTGACCGGCGCGATCGTGGCCGCCGACGGCGGGTTCACCGCCCAGTGACAGCGAGAGCGAGACGAGCATGACCACCACCCACCACGGCGCCACCGCGCCCCCGGCCGATCTGACCCCCGCCGACGCGCTGGCCGTGGCCGACCGGCTCGCGGCGCGGATCATCGAGGAGGCGCCCGAGACCGAGCGCCGCACGACGATCTCGCCGGAGCTGCACGAGGAGCTGCGCGCCGCCGGCCTGTACCGGATGCTCGTGCCGCGGCGCTTCGGCGGCTACGGCTTCGACCTGCCGTCGTTCCTGGACGTGGTCATGCGCCTCGCCCGCGCCGACATGTCCACCGGCTGGTGCTTCTGCCTGCCGGCCGGGCACGCCTACCACGTCGCCTGCTGGTTCGACGCCGACGTGCAGGCGGAGGTGTTCGGCGACGGCCACTTCGTGTGCCCGATGACCGCGGCGCCCGGCGGCACCGCCCGCCGCGACGGCGACGAGTGGATCGTCGAGAGCCGCCACCCGTACTGCTCGGGCGCGCCGTACTCGACGCACTACATCGGCCAGCTCTTCGAGCCCGACCCCGAGACCGGGCGCCCGCGCCAGCCGCTCGTGTTCATCGCCCCGCGCGACGCCTACGAGGTGCTCGACGATTGGGGCGCCACGCTGGGGCTCAAGGGCAGCGGCTCCAACACGATCGTCCTCGACGGGGTGCGCATCCCGCACCGCCACGTCAAGGAGAACTTCCTCCAGACCGGGTTCATGCCCGACGGGACGACGCCCGGCTACGAGCTGCACGGCGACCCGATGTACCTGTCGCCGCCGATCGCGTTCTTCTGCCTGGAGCTGTCCACGCTCATGGTCGGCGGCGTGCTGGGCGCGCTGGACGAGTACGAGCACCTGATGCGCACGCGCAAGACGACCGGCCGCCCGCCGATCATCCCGCGCACCGAGCACCAGGACTACCAGCGCTGGTACGCGCAGGCCGCCGGGCGGCTGGCCGTCGCCGAGGGCACGATCCGCTTCACCGCCGAGCGGTGGATGGAGACGTGCCGGCGCGCCGAGGCGGGCGGGGCGCCGTTCGGCAAGGAGGACGACATGCTCCTCAACATGATGGCCCGCGAGGCGCTGCGCATCGCGTGGGACGTGCTGCAGGAGTCGATCATGCGCACGGCCGGGTCCAGCGCGGCGCGCAACGGGGAGCGCCTGGAGCGCATCTTCCGCGACGCCACCATGTGCTGGGGGCACGTGAACATGATCATCGAGGACTTCATCGCGCGCGAGTACAGCAGCGCGCGCTTCGGGGTCCCGTCCGCGTAGGCGGGCGGCGCGTCAGCGGCCGACGGCGGCGAGGACGTCGCTGGCCGTCGGGTCTACGTCGGTGAGCCCGCTCAGCCCGTTGCGGGCGGCCTGCTCGACGTGGTGCTCGCAGGCGCGCTCCATCGCGTCCGCGTCGCGCGCCTCGGCCGCCTCGACGATCGCGCGGATCTCCTCGGTCATGCTCGTCATGCGGTCGCGCTGGGTCAGCGAGGTCGCGCGCATCATCCGCACGCGGGCGCGCAGCGTGGCGAGCGTCGAGCGGATCGCGCTGTTGCCGGCGCCCTCGAGCAGCACCTCGTAGAAGTCGTCCTTGGCCTGCAGCAGCGCCTTGATGTCGAGGTCCTTCTCCTGGGCCAGGCGCTCGATCTCCTCGAAGGCGGCGCGGAGCTTCGCCACCTGCTCGTCGCTGGCGTTGCGCACGAAGCGGCGGCCCGCCAGGCCCTCCAGGCAGGCGCGGACCTCGTACAGGTCGGCGGCCTCCTGGGCGGAGGGCACCATCACGATCGCGCCCTTCTGGGGGATCGTCGTGACGAGACCCTCGGCGGCGAGCTGGCGCAGGACCTCGCGGATCGTGGTCCGCGACACGCCGGTCTTCTCGATCAGCTCGCGCTCGATCAGCCGCTGGCCCGGCTTGAGGCGGAAGTCGAGGATCGCCTCGCGCAGGACCTCGACGACCTGCTCGCGCAGCGGCGCCGCGACGCGGCCGATGCGCAGCGAGAGATCCTGGCCCTGCCCGTCGGGCTGTGCGCTGGTGCCCATCGGCACGAGAGTCTAGGGATTGTCATACCAGGGGACAATCCGTGACCGTGCTCGCGTATGCTCGCGCGCCATGGAGATCGGCTTCGTCGGGCTGGGCAACATGGGCCTGCCGATGGCGCGGCGGCTTGCGGAGGCCGGCCACCGGGTCCGCGGCTACGACGCGTCGGCGGCGGCGCGGGAGCGCGTCGCGGCGCTCGACGGGCCGGTCGCGGCGGGCGGCGCCGCCGAGGCGGCCGCCGGCGCCGGCGTGCTGATCCTGATGCTGCCGACGTCGGCGATCGTGCGCGCGGTGCTCGTCGACGACGGCGCGCTCGATGCGCTGGCCGCGGGGGCGATCGTGATCGACATGAGCTCGTCGGAGCCGCTGGAGACGCGCGCGCTGGCGGAGCGGGCGGCGGCGCGCGGCGTGACGCTGATCGACGCGCCGGTGTCGGGCGGCGTGCGCGGCGCCGAGGCCGGCACGCTGACGATCATGGCGGGCGGCCCGGCCGACCGCGTCGAGCGCGTGCGACCGCTGCTGGAGGCGATGGGCAGGCGCGTCGTGCATGCCGGCGACGTCGGCGCCGGGCACGCGCTGAAGGCGATCAACAACCTGCTGTCGGCGACGCACCTGCTGGCCAGCAGCGAGGCGCTGCGCATCGGCCGCGCGTTCGGGCTGGACCCCGAGCGGATGCTCGACGCGATCAACGGCTCCAGCGGGCGGTCGTGGTCGACCGAGCACAAGCTGCCGGACTTCGTGCTCCCGCAGACGTTCGCGTCGGGCTTCGGGCTGGGGCTCATGGTCAAGGACATGGGGATCGCGTGCGCGCTGGGCGAGCAGCTCGGCGCGACCCCGGCGCTGGGCGCGCGGGCGCTGGCGCTGTGGGAGCAGGCGGCGTCGGCGCTGCCGGACGACGCCGACCACACCGAGATCGCACGCTGGGTCGACGCCGGGGAGCGCGACGCGGCGGGCTAGGTCCGCGGCCGCGGCGGCGCGCCGAACGGGCCGACGTCGCGCCCGGGGCGCAGCGCGGCGGCGGCGAGCGCGGCGATGCGGGCGACGAGCAGGGCCGCGACCGCCAGCGTGGCGGCGCCGGCGGCCACGCGCAGCCCGCGCACGTCGGCGGCGGTGCCGGCGGCGAGCAGCGCGATCGCGGCGGTGGCGGCGCCCGCGATCAGGCGGTCGCGCCACGGGCGGGGCACCGGCGGCGGGTGGCCGGCGCGCACGCGGCGCAGGACCGACAGCAGGTGCAGCAGCGACCCGGCGACGGTGAGCCCGATCCAGCCGGCCAGCAGCAGCGCCGCGCTCGTGTCGCGCCAGGCGCCCGTGAACGGGGCGTGCGCGTTGTCGGCCAGCGAGGCGGCGAGCGCGACGACCGTCCCGGCCAGCAGCATCGCGTGGCCGGCGGCCAGCAGGCGGGCGGGCAGGCGCAGCGGGCGCGGCGCGGCGCGCAGCGACGCCGCCAGGTTGACGCCCAGCAGGACGGCGGCCGCGGCCAGCTCCAGCCAGCCGAGCGCGATGAGCGCGGTGACGTCGTAGGCCGCGCCGACGGCGAGCGCCACGACGCCGAGCAGCCACAGGACGAACGTGGGGCCCTGGAGGCGCGGGAAGCGCAGCCGCGTCGAGGTCAGCGACGGGAAGAACGTGTGCAGGGTGCCGACGATCGCGGTGCCCAGCCAGCCGCCGAGGTTCAGCGCCAGATGGGCGCCCAGCAGCGACCCCGACGTCCACACGACGTCGTCGGCCATCGCGACGCCGATGAGCGCGCCCGCGCCGAGGCAGGCCGCGCACGCCTGGTACCAGCGCACCGCCCAGCGGGCCTGCTGCAGCGAGCGGCGCTGCATGCCGCGCAGCCCGAGCGCGAACAGGACGAGGCCGGCGACGATCAGCGCCCCGCCGGCGTCGACCAGCGGGCGCGCGCCGAGCGGGACGCCGGCGGCGACGAGCAGCGCGCCGGCGTTCCAGGTGGCGAGCTGGGCGGCCAGCAGGCGCGTGGGCGGCGGGTCGGTGGCCAGGAACGCGCAGACGAAGAACTGGGCGGCCCCGAGGACGAGCTGCGACACGCCGCCCAGGAGCGCCAGGTGCAGCGCCACCCAGCGCAGGTCGTCGCCGCTGCCCGCGCCGGCCGCGTGGGCGACCCCGGCGACGGCGCCGCCGGCCAGCATCGCCAGGCCCGCGCCGAAGAACACGGCCAGCAGGCTGCTCGGACGCATCGCGGATCTCACCACCGCAGTTCTAGCTCCCGGCCGGCGGCGATCCATCCGTAGTTCGCCCGGCTGTGGAGCGCGGCGCGGTGCGGTCGCGGGCGCGGGCGCGATCCTGCGACGCTCTGCCCATGTCCGTTGCCGAACCGCCCCCGACCACGCCTCCGGGATCCGGCTCGCTCTCGGCCGGCCGCATCCTCGCGGTGATCGCCGGCGCGCTGCTGGCGCTCGCCGGGGCCGCGGCGATCCTCGGCGCGCTCGTGCTCGGGGCCGCCACGCTGACCCAGCGCGACGACGACGGCTTCTTCATGTCCCACACCGAGCGCGTGCGCAGCGGCGCCGCCGTCATCGACGGCGAGACGCTCGACCTCGGCGACGCCTCCGGGTTCGCCGACGACGCGCTGCGCGAGCTGGCGGTCGCGGCCCGCATCGAGGTCGACAGCGTCGACGGGCGCCCGCTGTTCGTCGGCATCGCCCGCCGCGCCGACCTCGACCGCTACCTCGAGGGCGTCGCGCACGACACGGTCGTCGACGTCACCGACGACGGCGTGGTCTACGACCACCACGGCGGCAGCGCCGACGTCGCGCTGCCCGCCGCGCAGGACGTGTGGGTCGCCTGGGACGAGGGCACGGCGCCCGTCGTCGAGTGGGACGTCGAGAGCGGGCGGTGGGCCGCCGCGATCGTCAGCGCCGACGGCACCCCCGGCGTCGTCGCCGACGTGCGCGTCGGCGGGCGCATCGGCGCGCTCGGCTGGATCTCCGCGGGCGTCGGCGGCGTCGGCCTGCTGCTGCTCGTCGCGGCCGGGCTGATCCTGTGGGCCGCGCTGCGGACCCCGTCCGCGCCCGAACCCGTGCCCGCCCCGCCCGGGCCGCCCGACCAGCCGCGCTGAGCGGCCGCGCCCGGTCCTCCGCGCGGCCGTTGTCGCCTCGCGATCGCAGAGCGAGCTGGATCTGACAACGGAGGACGAGTAGTCCGCCACGCCCCGGCTGCACGCCGCCACGGATGACGCCGGCGCGCCGGCGCGCGACGCTCGGTCCATGACTGGCACGCCCACCCCCATCACCCCGCCTCGCGTGCTCATCGCGTACGCCAGCAAGCGCGGCGCGACGGCCGAGATCGCCGAGGCCATCGCCGCCGAGATCGCCGCCGCCGGCCTGGACGTCGAGTGCCGGTCGGCCGAGACGGTCCCGACCATCGACGGCTACGACGCCGTCGTGCTCGGCAGCGCCATGTACATGCGGCGCTGGCGCCCCGAGGCGCGGCGCTTCCTGCGCCGCCACGGCGACGCGCTCGCGCGGCGTCCGCTGTGGGTCTTCTCGTCGGGCCCGGTCGGCGAGGCCGAGCCGGACCCGAAGTGGACCGAGCCGCCGAAGACGATCGCCGAGGTCGAGCGCCTCGGCGCCCGCGAGCACGTCGTGTTCGGCGGGCGCGTCCCGGCCGAGCCGCACGGGTTCATCGAGCGGGCGATGGTCCGCGACACGCCGCCCGAGGTCGCCGACCTGCGCGACTGGGACGAGATCCGCGCCTGGGCGAACGCGATCGCGCGCGAGCTCGCCCCGGCGGTCGCCGCCGCCCGCTGAGACGTCAGGACGCCGCGGCCGGCGGCGCCGTGTCGTCGCCGGCCCGGGGGACCACGAGCACCGGGCACTGCGCCTCGTCGGCGACCCGGCCCGACACCGTGCCCAGCAGCGCCCGGCGCACGGGCCCGTAGTTGCGCGACCCGACCACCAGCAGGTCGAGGTCGGCGGACGCGTCGACGAGTTGCTCCTCGGCCCGGCCCTCGAGCACCACGGCCTCGGCGGACACGCCCTCCAGGCCGGCGATCGCCGCCTCGAGCCCGCGCCGCAGGTTCGCCTGCTCGGCCTCGCGCAGCGACTGCAGCGGCGCGCCGACCGCCCACCCGAAGCCGCTCGTGGCGAGGTCGGACACCGCGACGAGCCGCAGCTCGGCGCCGAGCTCCCGCGCCAGCGCCGCGGCCGTGCGCAGCGCCGCCTCCGCCTCCCGGCCCGCGTCGTAGGCCACCCCGATGCGCCGCGGCGGCGCGGGCGGCGCGGCGTGCAGCCCGCGCGGGGCGACCGCCACCGCGCACGGCGCCGCCTGCAGCGCCTGGCGGGTCACGCTGCCGGCCACCACGCGGCCGAGCGCGCCGCGGTGCGAGGAGCCGACGACGAGCAGGTCGGCCCCCTGCGCGGCGGCCTCCTCGTGCAGCCCGCCGGCCGCCGAGAACGCCCGGCGGGTGACGTACGCGGCGCGCGGGTCGTCGCCCAGCGCGGCGCGGGCGGCCCGCAGCCGCAGCGCCGCCTCCGCCTCGGTGCTCAGCTCCCGATCGACGGGCTCCAGCAGCGGCGGGTCGGGCGGATGCACGCAGCAGACGACGAGGCGCGCGTCGCCGCCCGTCAGGGCCTGCGCCAGCACGAGCGCGTCGTGCCCCTGGTCGGTGCCGTCGAAGCCGACGACGACGGTGGAGAGGGCGGCCATCGCGGGCCGGACCCTACCGCGCGGCCCCGGTGTGGCGAACTACGGAACACCTCGGCGCGTTCGCCCCGATGGAGGTGTGAAGGGGCGTCGCCACCATGGACTCATGCCGCTTCCTCACATCGCCCCGCTGCGCATCGTCATCGCCGGTGGCGGCGTCGGCGCGTTGGAGGCGCTGATGGCTCTCCACGACCTGGGCGAGCAGCAGTTGCGCCTCACCGTCGTCGCTCCCGACGACGAGTTCGTCCTCCGCGCCATGTCGGTCGCCGTGCCGTTCTCGGCCGGCCACGTCACGCGCGTCCCGCTCGACGAGATCTGCGCGAGCTTCGGCGCCCGCCGCGTGCGCGCGGCCGTCGCCTCTGTCGACGCGGAGCAGCGCACCGTCACCTGCCACGACGGCACCCTCCTCGACTACGACGTCCTCGTCCTGGCCACCGGCGCGGCCGCCCGGCCGGCCTACCGCGCCGCCCTCACCTTCTGCGACGGCGACCCGGAGCGGCTCACCGGCCTCCTGCGCGACATCGAGCAGGGCTACTGCGCGTCGGTGGCGCTCGTCGTGCCACCCGCCGGGTCGTGGGCGCTGCCGGTCTACGAGCTCGCGCTCCTGCTGGCCCGCTACGCCCGCGGGGTGAGCGCCGACGACCTCGAGATCCACCTCGTCACGCCCGAGCCCGCGCCGCTGGCCGTCTTCGGCGCCGAGGCCAGCGACGCGGTCGCGCGCCTGCTCGACGACGCCGGCGTCCAGGTGCACACCGGCTCCTACGCCGCCGTCCAGCGCGGCGGGCGGATCACGCTCGCGCCCGGCGACCGGCGCCTGCACGTCGCGCGCGTCGTCGCGCTGCCCGTCATCGAGGGGCGGCCGATCGCCGGCGTGCCGGCCGACGACCACGGCTTCATCCCCGTCGACGACCACTGCCGCGTCATCGGCCTCGAGGACGTCTACGCGGTCGGCGACGGCGCCGACTTCCCCGTCAAGCAGGGCGGCCTGGCCACCCAGCAGGCCGACGTCGCTGCGCGCGACATCGCCGCGGGCGCCGGCGCCCCGGTCGTGGCCGAGGCGTTCCGCCCGGTCCTGCGGGGCATGCTGCTCACCGGCGGCGAGCCGCGCTTCCTGCGCCACGTCGTCACGCCCAACGGCGACCCGCGGGCCCCGCAGGTGTCGACCGACCGGCTGTGGTGGCCGCCCGCGAAGGTCGTCGGCCACTACCTCGCGCCGTGGCTGGCCGCCCGGGCCGAGGAGCTGCGGTCCGACGTGGACGCCGGACCGCCGGAGGGCGCCCTGGCCGTCGAGGCCGAGATCGCCGTCGACCGCGACGCGCAGCCGCTCTCGCTGTCGCCGCTGGGCCCGCTGGCGCGCGGGCCGCACGGGCGCTGGTGAGCGGCGGGCGGCGTCAGCCGTCGGCCGTGACGAGCCCGCGGTCGAGCGCGTAGCGGACGAGCTCGGCGCGCGTCGTGCGCCCGAGCTTGCGCTGGATGTGGGCCCGATGGGACTCCACCGTGCGCACGCTGAGGAAGAGCTGCTCGGCGATCTCGCCGTTCGTGTTGCCGAGCGCGATCAGGCGCAGCACGTCGACCTCGCGCGGCGTGAGGTCGTCGGGCGGGCCGGACGGCGCGGGCGGCTCGGCGGCCAGCCGGGCCCCGAGCTTCGGGTTCAGGTACGTCTCCCCGCGCGAGGCCGCGTGGACGGCCTCGACCAGCTCGTCGTCGGCCGCCTCCTTGAGCACGTACGCCGACGCGCCCGCCTGCAGCGCCTGGCGCGCGAACGCGGGCTCGTTCTGCATCGTCAGCACCACGATCGCCGTCCCCGGCGAGTCCGACAGCATCGTCGGGATCTCGCCCAGCGACGACGCGTCGCCCATGTTCAGGTCGAGCACGAGCACCTCCGGGCGGATCGCCCGGACCTTGCGGACGGTCTCCTCGACGGTGCCGGCCTCGGCGATCACCTCGAATCCCTCCTCGCCCTCGAGGACCAACCGGAGCCCGCTGCGGACGACCGCGTGGTCGTCGGCGAGGATGATGCGGATCGGAGCGTCGGCCATGGACCGCGACGATAACGCACGCCCAGGGCGATCGGGCACCCGTAGCCTGTCGCGCACCGATGTTCTCGACGATCGTCATCGGCTTCGACGACTCCCCGCAGGCCCACGACGCGGTCGCGCTCGCGCTGGCGCTCGCCGACCCCGCCAGCGAGCTCGTCGCCGTCCTCGTGCATCCGCGCGGGCCGGGGGCGCGCGTCGCGCCGGTCGAGCCGCCGCAGCTGGCCGGGCGCGCGCGGGCGCGCACGGTCGCCCGGCCGGCGACGTCGGCCGCGGCCGGCCTGGCGGCCGCCGTCGACGAGACCGGCGCCGACCTCGTCGTCGTCGGCTCCTCGCGCCGCGGCCCGATCGGGCGCGTGCTGCCGGGGACCACCGGGGCGCAGATGCTGCACGCGACCGCCGCCGCCGTGGCCGTCGCGCCCGCCGGCCTGCGCGACCGCGGGCCCGTCGCCCTGCGCGAGATCGGGGTCGGCTTCGACGGCGGCGACGAGTCGCGCCGGGCGCTGGCCGCCGCGGTGCGCCTCGCCGCCGAGCACGAGGCGGCGCTGCGGGCGATCGCGGTGATCGAGCCGGTCGGCGAGACCTTCGGCTGGGCCGGCGCGTGGATGTATCCCGAGTACCGCGACGACGCGGTCGCCGACGCGCGCGACGCGCTCGCCGCCGCGGTGCGCGCGTCCGACGCCGAGGCGCTGGGGGTGACCGTCGCCGAGGAGGTCGTCGACGGGATGCCGGCCGAGGAGCTGCTGCGCGCCAGCGAGCGGCTCGACCTGCTCGTGCTCGGCTCGCGCGGCTACGGGCCGCTCGGCCGGATCCTGCTGGGCAGCGTCGCGACGCGGGTCGCCGGCGCCGCCGCGTGCCCGCTGCTCGTGTGGCCGCGGGCGGAGGGCTGACGGCCGCTACCCGGCCGCGGCGTGCAGCCCGGTCGCGGGCGCGCCGTCCAGCGGCAGCGTGACGTGGATCGTCGTGCCGCGGCGCTCCTGCGGCTCGATCTCGATGGTGCCGCCGAGCAGGTCGACGCGCTCGCGCATGCCCACCAGCCCGAACCCGCTGGACGACGCCTCCGGGTCGAAGCCCTTGCCGTCGTCGGACACGCGCAGCTCGAGCCGGTCCTGGTCGCCCTCGATCACGACGTCGACGCGGCTGGCGGCCGCGTGCTTGACGACGTTCGTCAGCGCCTCCTGGACGATCCGGTAGGCGGAGTCCTCGACCGCGGTCGGCAGCCGCCGCGCGCCGCGGCCGTCCTCGGAGCCGTCCCCGTCGTCGCGCCGGCCCGCCCCGTCGAGCGAGACGCGCAGCGTCGCCTTCAGCCCGGCGGTCTCGGCCACGCGCTCGACGAGGCCCTCCAGCGCGGCCGGCAGCCCGAGGTCGTCGAGCGCGGCGGGGCGCAGGTCGGTCACGAGGCGGCGCAGGTCGGTGATGCTCTCGTCGATCTGGTCGACGGCCACCTCGAGCACCTCGTGGAGCTTGTCGACCTCGTCGCGCCGCCGCGCCCCCGACAGCAGGACCTTCAGCCCGGCGAGCTGCTGGAGCGTCTCGTCGTGCAGCTCGCGCGCCCAGCGCTGGCGCTCGCGCTCGGACGCCGCGAGGCTGCGGCGCAGCGCCTCGTTGGCCGCCGACTGCGCGGTCGCCACCGCCGTCGCCGCGCTGGCGGCGAAGCTGAGCATCAGCCGCTCGTCGTCGTCGCTGAAGTCGCGCCCGTCGTGGCGGTCGAACGCCTCCAGCACGCCGAGCGCGCGGCCGCGGAACACGAGCGGCACGAACAGGCCCTTCTGGGCGTCCATCGTGTCGCCGAGCTGGAAGCGCACGCGCGTGGACAGGTCGCCGGCGCGCTCGGGCCGGCCGGAGCGCAGCACGTCGCCGCTGATCGACGCGTCGATCCGCAGGCGCAGGCCGTCGACGTCCCTGGGCGCGTCGCCGGCCCAGGCGCGGATCACCAGCTCGTCGCCCTCGTCGAGCAGGATCAGGACGCTGCGGGCGTCGACGAGCGCGCGGGCGCGCTTGGAGATCAGCTCGAGGATGCGGTCGAGGTCGGTCTCGCCGCCGAGGGCGCGGGCGATCGCCGTCGTGGCCTCCAGCGCGCGGACCGCCGCCTCCAGCTCGAGGCGCCGCTCCTGCTCGGCCTGGTAGGCGCGGGCGTTGTCGATCGCGATGCCGGCCCAGCTCGCCAGCAGCTCGATCGCGTCCTCGTCGTCCTCGTCGAAGTCGTCGGCGCCCTCCTTGTCGGTGAGGTAGAGGTTGCCCCAGGCCTCGCCGCGCACGAGGACGGGCACGCCGAGGAACGACTGCATCGGCGGGTGGCCGACCGGGAAGCCGAACGAGCGCGGGTGGTCGCTGACGTTGTGCAGGCGCAGGAGCTGGGGGTCCTGGATCAGGACGCCGAGCACGCCGCGGCCGCGGGGCAGGTCGCCGACCGCCTGGTGCACCTCGGGCGGCGCGCCGATCGTGATGAAGCGCTCGAGCTCCTGCTTGCGCGCGTCGAGCACCCCCATCGCGGCGTACCGGGCGCCGGTGAGGTCGCGCGCCTCCTCCAGGACGCGCTGCAGGACGGATTCCAGGTCCAGGTCTGAGACGAGGGCCCGGCCGACCTCGAGAACGCGTCGCAGGCGCGCTTGGTCAAGCATGGCGGGAGGGATCTTAGGTCGTCGGGGGCGTCCGTGGCCCGGGCGGTCGGCGAGTGCGGAGAAGGGCTGATGCCCCCGCGCCCGAGGCGGACTAGGCTCGCGGCATGGCCCGCTCGAGGTTCCGCATCGTGATCGCCGGCGGTGGCGTCGCCGGCCTGGAGGCGCTGCTGGCGCTGCGCGCGCTCGCGGGCACGATCCCCCACATCACGCTCGTGACGAGCGCGGTCCAGACCGTCGACCGGCCGGCCACCGTCGCCGAGCCGTTCGACCGCGGCGTGGCGCCCACCCGCGACGTCGCCGCGATCGCCGCCGACCACGGCGCCGAGCTGCATCTCGACCGTCTCGCCGCCGTCGACGCGCAGCGGCGGGTCGTCGTCCTCGGCGGCGGCGACGAGCTCCCCTACGACGCCCTGATCGTCGCGACCGGCGCCGGCGCGCTGCGCGCGCTGGACGGCGCCGTCGCGTTCCGCGGCCCCGACGACGTCGACGAGATGCGCGCGGTGCGCGACGCGCTCCTGTCGGGCGAGGTCGGCTCCGTCGCGTTCGCGCTGCCCGGCGAGTCGACCTGGCCGGTCCCCCTCTACGAGCTGGCGCTGATGACGGGCGCCGACCTGCTCGCGGCCGGCGTCGACGCCGCGGTCACGATCGTCACGCCGGAGCCGTCGCCGCTGGCGCTGTTCGGCCCGAGCGCCGCCGAGGCCCTCGCGCCGCGGATGGCCGAGCGGCGCGTCGTGGCGCGCACGGGCGTGCGGCCCGTCGCCGTGCAGCCGGGCCGGCTGGCGCTGTCCGACGGCGGCACCGTGCCCGCCGACCGCGTCGTGGCGATGCCCGCGGTCGTCGGCCGGCCGCCCACCGGGCTGCCGAGCGACGCGGCGGGCTTCGTGCCCGTCGACGCGCACGGCCGCGTCGCCGGGCTCGACGGCGTCTACGCGGCCGGCGACGTGACCGCGTTCCCGCTCAAGCAGGGCGGGCTCGCCGCCCAGCAGGCCGACGCCGCCGCCGAGGCGGTCGCCGCGCAGATGGGCGTGGCGGTCGACCCGCAGCCGTTCCGCCCGGTGGTGCGCGGGATGCTCCTGATCGGCGGCGCGCCGCTGTACCTGCGCGCCGAGATCGGCGCCGGCGAGGGCATGGCGGAGGCCGTCGCGAGCACGTCGACCGCCTCGGCCCAGGCGCTGTGGTGGCCGCCCGCGAAGGTCGCGGCGCGCTACCTCGGCCCGTACCTGGCCACCGCGCGGCCGCGGATGCTCGCGCCGCAGGCGCTCGTCGACCGCGCCGCCCCCGAGCGGCCGCCGGCCGAGGGCGACCGCGAGGCGGCGCTCGGCCTGGCGCTGGCGCTGGCCGACGGCGACGCGCGCTGGGGCGACTACGCCGCGGCGGTGCGGGCGCTCGACGCGGCGGAGACGCTGGCCGGCTCGCTGCCGCCCGAGTACGTCGCCAAGCGCGAGCGCTGGCGCACGGCGCGATGACGCAGGCCGGCGCCGGCGAGGCGCTCATCGAGCGGCTGGCGGCCGCGCTCCCGGGCCCGGTGCGGCGGTGCGAGACCCACGGGGCGTGGGTCCTGCTCGCCGGCGACCGCGCCTGGAAGGTGCGCAAGCCGGTGCGCCTGGCGTTCCTGGACTACTCCACGCTCGACCGCCGGCTCGCCGCCGCGCGCGCCGAGGTGGCCGTCAACGAGCCGCTCGCCCCGGGGCTGTACCTGGGCGTCCGTGCCGTCGTCGCCGACGGCGACGGGGTGCGCGTGGTCCCGTGGGAGGCGGCCGACGCGCCGCTGGAGGCCGTCGTCGAGATGCGGCGCTTCGACGAGCGCGACACGATGGCCTCCCGCCTCGCCGACGGGCGCCTGGCCGAGGCCGACGTCGCGGCGGTCGCGCGCCGGCTGGCCGCCTTCCACGCGGCCGCCCCGCGCTGCGGCGCGGACGGGCCGTCGTCGGGCGCCGCGTTCGCGGCCCGGGTGCGGGCCGACGTCGGCGAGCTGCTGGAGCTCGCCGGGCCGCGCGCCGGCGTCGATGCGGCGGCCCTGGAGCGCTTCGTCGAGGTGGCGCTCGCCCGGCGGGCCGCGGCGCTGGACGAGCGGGAGCGGCGCGGGCTGCGCCGCGACGGCCACGGCGACCTGCGCGCCGAGCACGTGCTCCTCGACGGGGAGCCGCGCGTGTTCGACCGGCTCGAGTTCGACCCGTCGATGCGCTGCACCGACGTCGCCGGCGACCTCGCGTTCCTGACGATGGACCTCGAGGGGCTAGGCGCGCGCTGGGCGGCGCGGGCGCTCGTCGACGCCTACGCCGAGGCCGGCGGCGACCCCGGGGGTGCCGCGCTGCACGCGCTTCTGGCCTGGCAGCGTGCGATCGTGCGCCTCAAGGTGGCGCTCATCCAGGACGACGAGGACGCGCTGGCGCGCCTGGCCCCGCTCGAGCGGCGGCTGGCGTGGCGCGAGCGCGTGCCGACCGTCCTGCTCGTGTCCGGGCCGCCCGCGAGCGGCAAGTCGACGCTGGCCGGTGCGATCGCCGAGGCGGCCGAGCTCCCGGTCGTGTCCACCGACGTCGTCCGCAAGGACCTGCACGGGGTGGCCGCCACGACGCGCCTGGGCGCCGACGCCTACGGCGACGACGTCACCGAGCGCGTGTACCGCGAGGTCGGCCGCCGGGCCGCCGCCGCGGCCCGCGCCGACGGCGGCGTCGTGATCGATGCGACCGCCCGCGGCCCGGGCCTGCGCCGGCTCCTGCTCGACGAGCTCGGCGACGCCGGCCCGCGCGTCGCGCTCGTGTGCCGCGCCGCGCCCGAGACGCTGCTGGAGCGCGCGCGCCGCCGCGCGCGCAACCCCGACCGCGTGTCGGACGCCGACGAGGACGTGGCCCGCCGGCTGGCCGCCGCGTTCGAGCCGCCGACGCCCGGCGAGCCCGGCTGGGACGCGGTGGTGACGTCCCCCACCGACGAGGGCGACGCGCTCGCGGCCGCCGCCGCGGCGCTGGACGGAGGGCCGTGTCCGGCACGACCGAGCTGACGCCCGCCCAGCCGCCGTCGACCGCGGGGCTGAGCGAGGCCGAGGCGCAGCGCCGGCTGGCCGCGCGCGGGCGCGTGCGCCGCGAGGCCACCAGCCGCTCGTACGCGTCGATCGTCCGTGCCAACGTCTTCACGGTCTTCAACGCGATCCTCGCCGCCTTCGGCGTGGTGACGCTGCTGTTCGCCGACTGGCGCGACGCGCTGTTCCTCGGCGTGCTGATCGCGAACACGACGATCGGCATCACCCAGGAGGTGCGGGCCAAGCGCGCGCTCGACCGCCTCGCGCTGCTCGTCGCCCCGCGCGCCACGGTGGTGCGCGACGGCACCGCCCGCGAGGTCGCGCCCGAGGAGGTGGTCGAGGGCGACCTCGTGCGCCTGCAGGCCGGCGACCAGGTCGTCGTCGACGGCGAGGTGGTGACCGCCAACGACCTGCGCCTGGACGAGTCGATCCTCACCGGCGAGTCGGAGGCGGTCGCGCGCGGGCCCGGCGACGCGGTGCGCTCCGGCGCGTTCGCGATCGAGGGCAGCGGCGACATCGTCGTCACCGCGGTCGGCAACGACAGCTACGCCCAGCGGCTGCTGGGCGAGGCGCGCGCGTTCCGCCACCCCCGCTCGCCGCTGGAGCTGGCGATCAACCGGCTGCTGCTGTCGCTCGTCGGGCTCGTCGTCGTCCTCGGCGGCGTGCTCGGCTACGCGCTCTGGCACCGCCAGGCCGACCGCAGCGAGGCCGTCGAGACCGCGGCCGCCGGCGTCGTGAGCCTGGTGCCGGAGGGGCTCGTCGTGCTCGTCAGCCTCACGTACGCGGTCGCGTCGCTGAAGATGGCGCGCCGCGGCGTGCTCGCCCAGCAGCTCAACGCGATCGAGTCGCTGGCGTCCGCCGACGTGGTGTGCGTCGACAAGACCGGGACGCTCACCGAGGCGGCGCTGCGGGTGACCGAGACCGTGCCCGGCGACGGCATCGAGCAGGCGCGGCTCGAGGACGCGCTGCGGCGCTATGCGGCCGCCTCGTCGGTGCGCAACGCGACGCTCACCGCGATCGCCGAGGGCTTCCCGACGACCGCGTCGATCGCGCCCGACGACGAGGTCCCGTTCGCGTCGCGCCGGCGGTGGAGCGCCGTCCGCCTGGGCGACGAGACGCTCGTGCTCGGCGCGCCCGAGCGGTTCGAGCTCGGCGCGCTCGAGGCGCCCGCGTCGCGCGAGCGCGAGCAGGGCCGGCGCGTCGTCGCGATCGCCGCCACGTCCGCGGCCGCCGAGGAGGGGCCCGACGGGGCGCCGCCGGCCGGCTGCCGCGTGCTGGGCATCGTCGTGCTCGCCGAGCGCCTGCGCCCGCAGACGCGCGACACGGTCGCGTTCCTGCTCAGCCAGAACGTCGACATCAAGGTCCTGTCGGGCGACAACCCGCAGACCGTCGCCGCGATCGCCGCCGACGCCGGCATCCCGGTCGGCCAGGTGCTCACCGGCGCCGACCTGCCCGAGGACCCGCAGGCGCTGCGGGAGACCGCGCAGCGCGTCGGCGTCGTCGGCCGCGTCGCGCCCGAGGACAAGCGCCGGTTCGTCGAGGCGCTGCGCGACGCGGGGCGCTACGTGGCGATGATCGGGGACGGCGTCAACGACGTGCCCGCGCTGAAGGCCTCGCGCCTGGCGATCGCCCAGGGCAGCGGCTCGCAGATGGCCCGCGGCGTCTCGGACCTCGTGCTCGTCAACGGCGACTTCGCCGCCGTGCCCGCGCTCGTCGCCGAGGGCCGCCAGACGCTGCGCAACCTGCAGCGCGTCGCGCGCCTGTACGTGACGAAGTCGTCGTTCGCCGCGTTCCTGATCCTGGTGATCGGGATCACGTCGACCGCGTACCCGCTGCTGCCGCGCCACTTCAGCCTCGCCGCGGCGGTGACGATCGGCATCCCGACGTTCTTCCTGGCGCTCGCCCCGAGCACCGGCCCGTGGCGGCCCGACGGCTTCGGGCGCAACGTGGCCGCGTTCGCCGTGCCCGCCGGCGTGCTGACCGGGGTGGGGGTGGTCGCCAGCTACCTGTTCGCGCTCTACGACCTCGACCTGACGATCACCGAGGCCCGCACGACGGCCACGACCGTGCTGGTGGCGGTCGGCCTGTACCTGGTCGTGGAGCTGGAGCGCAACAGCCGCGGCACGCGAGGGCGCCTGCTCGTCACCGGCATGTGCGGGATCCTCGGCCTCGGCTACGTGCTGACGCTGCTGCTGCCGTTCTCGCGCGACTTCTTCGACCTGGCGCTGCCGTCGGTGGCGATCGTCGCGACGGCCGCGGGCGGCACCGCGCTGTCGGTCGCCGGGATCTGGCTGTCGCGGCTGCCCACCACCGCGGCAGGTGACGGGGACGGTCGCGCCGGGTAGCGTCACCGGCGGTGCGCGTGCTCGTCGTCAACGCCGGTTCCAGCAGCCTCAAGCACGCGATCGTCGAGGTGCCGGGCGACCGGGTGACCGACGCCGGCATCCAGCGCTGGGACCCCGACGGCGACGCCCGCCGCCACGGCGCGGCGCTGCGCGAGGCGCTCGACGGGGCGGTCGCCGGGCCGGTCGACGCCGTCGGCCACCGCGTCGTGCACGGCGGCGCGCGGTACACGCGCCCGGTCGTCGTCGACGCGGACGTGCGGGCCGGGATCGCCGCGCTCGTGCCGCTCGCGCCGCTGCACCAGCGCGCCGCGCTGGAAGGCATCGACGCGGTCGACGCGGCGCTGCCCGGGGTGCCGCAGGTGGCGTGCTTCGACACCGCGTTCCACCACACGCTCGACCCGGAGGCCGCGACCTACCCGGTGCCGGCGGCGTGGCGCGAGGAGCACGGGCTGCGCCGGTTCGGCTTCCACGGGCTGAACGTGGAGTGGTGCGCCGGTCAGGCGCGCGAGCGGCTCGGGGAGGAGGGCGCGCGGCGGCTCGTCGTCTGCCACCTCGGCAGCGGCTGCTCGGTCACCGCGGTGCGCGACGGGCGCTCGGTCGACACGACGATGGGCTTCACGCCGCTGGAGGGCGTCCCGATGGGGACCCGCAGCGGCTCGATCGACCCGGCCGTGGTGCTGTGGCTGGCGCGGGCCGGGATGGCGCTGGACGAGATCGACGACGGGCTCAACCACCGGTCCGGGCTGCTGGGCGTCTTCGGCCGCTCGCCCGACCTGCGCGACGTGCTCGCCGCGATGGACGACGGCGACGCCGGCGCGGCGCTGGCCTTCGCGATCCACGTGCGCGGGATCGCCGCGGCGGTGGCGGCGATGGCGAGCGCGCTGGGCGGCCTCGACGCGCTCGTGTTCAGCGGCGGCGCGGGCGAGCACGCGCCGCGCCTGCGCGACGCGATCTGCGCGCGCCTGCCGTTCCTGGGCGTGGACGCGGCCGGCACGACCCCGGTGCTGGTCGTGCCGGCCGGCGAGGAGCAGGTGATCGCGCGCCAGACGGCGGCGCTGGTCTCCTGACCGTCAGGCGGTGGCGGCGGCCGCCTCGGAGGCCTCCGGGACGCCGTTGCTGACGCGGAACACCATCCGCGGCGCGGGGGCGCTGCCGTCGAGGACCTGCTCGATGGCCTCGTTGACGTCCTCGAGGCGCGTGTCGGCGCGCTCGACCGTGGTCAGGCCGCGGCGGTGCAGCTCGAAGACCTCCTCGAGGTCGCGGTGCGTGCCGACGATCGAGCCGACGATCGAGAGGCCGAACAGGACGGTCTCGAAGATCGGGACGCGCATGCCGTTCTCGGCCGGCAGGCCGACGCACACGAGGCGCCCGCCGCGGGCCAGGCCGCCGATCGCCTGCTCGAACGCGGACGGGAAGACCGCGGTCGACACGGCGACGTCGGCTCCGCCGAGCGCCTGCAGCGCGGCGGCGGGGTCCTGCTCGGCGGCGTTGACGACGTGCTCGGCGCCGAGCGCCCTGGCGGAGTTGAGGCGCTCCTCGTTGACGTCGACGGCGACCACCGACGCGCCGGTGATGCGCGCGTACTGGACGGCGAGGTGGCCGAGGCCGCCCGCGCCGAAGACGGCGACGAGGTCGGACGAGCGGGCGCCGGAGACCTTCACGGCCTTGTAGGTGGTGACGCCGGCGCAGGTGAGCGGCGCGGCGTCGGCGGGATCGATCGCCTTGGGCACCTTCACGACGTGGCGGGCGTAGCCGACCGCGTACTCGGCGAAGCCGCCGTTGATCGAGTAGCCGGTGTTGAGCTGGTCGGGGCAGAGCGTCTCGCGGCCGTCGTTGCAGTAGCGGCAGTCGCCGCACGCGTAGCCGAGCCACGGGAGCGCGACGCGGTCGCCGACCTCGATGCCGTGGCTGTTGCCCGGCCCGAGGCGCTCGACGATCCCGACGCCCTCGTGGCCGGGGATGAACGGCGGCGTCGGCTTCACCGGCCACTCGCCGCGGGCGGCGTGGATGTCGGTGTGGCAGAGGCCCGACGCCTCGATCCGCACGAGCACCTGCTCGGGACCGGGCTCGGGGGTGGGCACGTCCTCGATGACGAGGGGGCGGTCGAAGGAGTGGACGACGGCGGCCTTCATGGTGTGGTTCTCCCGGGCGGTTCTTGGCACGTGCCGACAGCCTCCCGAGCGCCGGGCCGCGTGCCATCCGCGCGGGGCCCGCGTGGGTGTGCGGGGTTCTCCGCAGCCCGCGCGCGGGCGTTCCGCACCGCGGCCCCCGCCCAACCTCACCCGTTCGGGCAGATCACCGCGCGGCCCTCCAGCCGCCCCTCGCGCATCGCCGCGTACGCCTCGGGCGCCTGCTCGAGCGTGAAGCGCTGGGTGTGGGCGCGGATCTGGCCGCGCCGCGCGAGCTCCAGCACCTCGGCCAGCTCGACCGCCGAGCCCCAGTAGGTCGACGTCAGCGAGCACGACCACGGCAGCGTCCCCATGGCCGACCAGGTCAGCGTGCCGCCGGCGAGGCCCAGCACCGTCACGTGCCCGCCGACCCGCGCGACCGCGGCCGCCAGCGCCATGGTCGAGTCGGCGCCGACCACGTCGAGGACCAGGTTCGCGCCGAGCCCGCCGGTCAGCTCGCGGATCTCCTCGGCCGTGTCGGAGCCCGGCACGAACGTCTCGTCGGCGCCGACCTCGCGGGCGACGCGCAGGTGCTCCTCGCTGAGGTCGACGGCGACGATCCGCGTGCCCGTGAGCGCCCGCAGGATCTGCACCGCCATGTGCCCGAGGCCGCCGACGCCGATGACGACCGCGGTCGACCCGGCGCCCAGCAGGCCGAGCGAGCGCTTGATCGCGTGGTAGGGCGTGAGCGCGGCGTCGCTCAGCGGCGCGGCGTCGCGCGGGTCGAGGTCGCCGAGCGGGAGCAGCAGCCGCGCCGACGGCACGAGCATGTACGGCGCCATCCCGCCGTCGAGGCCCAGGCCGCCGCCCGCCGCGCCGATCTCGGCGGCGCGCTCGCAGTGGTTCTCGCGCGACTCCCGGCACGGGACGCAGCGCCCGCAGCCCCACGGGCCGTACACGGCGACCGCGTCCCCCTCCGCGAGGCCCTCGACGCCGGCGCCGACCTTCTCGACCCAGCCGGCGTTCTCGTGCCCGAGCGTGAACGGCAGCTCGTAGGGCAGCGCGCCCTCGGGCCACTCCGCCACGTGCAGGTCGGAGTGGCAGGCGCCGGCGCCGCCGATCTTCAGGAGCACCTGCCCGGGGCCGGGCTCGGGAACCTCGACCTCGCGCAGCTCGGGCTCCTGCTGCCATTGGACCATCTGGTAGGCGAGCATGGAGCGGTCCCTACCCCCGTTCTCGGGTCGTCTACGGAGGCGCCTCCGCGCGCGACGCGGATGCGCGGCGAGCGCGCCCGCCGTAGCGTTGCCGCCATGGCCCCCTATCCCGCGCAGCGCGAGGTCGACATCGCCCTGCGCGACGGCACGACCCTCCACGTGCGGCCGGTGCGCCCGGACGACGAGCCGCGCCTGCGGGCGTTCCTGGAGCGGCTGTCGCCCGACGACCGCGTGATGCGCTTCTTCAGCGCCGGCACGAACGTCGCCGCCGCCGCGCGCGACGCCGCCGACGTCGACTACGAGGACCGCTACGGCATCGTCGCCGTCGGCGGGGACGGGGAGACGGTGCTCGCCCACGGCTGCTTCGTGCGCACGACCGCGCGCGAGGCCGAGGTCGCCTTCGCCGTCGACGGCTCGCTGCGCGGGGAGGGCGTCGCGACGGCCATGCTCGCCCACCTCGCCGACGCCGCGCGCGAGGCGGGCATCGACCGCATCACCGCGGTCGTGCTGCCCCAGAACCGGGCGATGCTCGACGTGTTCCGTCAGAGCGGCCTGCACCCCGAGGTGCGCGTCGACCACGGCGACGTGCAGGTCTCGATGCCGGTGGTGATGGACGCCGAGGCGTGGGAGCGCTACGACCGCCGCGACGCCGAGGCCGCCCGCGCCGCCGTCTCCCACGTGCTGCGCCCGGCGTCGGTCGCGGTCGTCGGCGCCAGCGACCGGCCCGGATCGGTCGGCGGCGCGGTGCTGCGCAACCTGCTCGACGCCGGCTTCACCGGCCGCGTCCATCCGGTCAACCGGCGCGGCGGGACGGTCGCCGGCCTGCCGGCCGCCCGCACGCCGCAGGAGATCGGCGAGCCGGTCGAGCTCGGCGTCGTCGTGATCCCGGCGCCCGGCGTCGCCCAGGCCGCCGAGGACCTCGCGCAGGCCGGCGCCCGCGCGCTCGTCGTGATCTCCGACGGCTTCGCCGAGGCCGGACCCGAGGGGCGCCGCCGCCAGGAGGAGCTGCTCGCGGTCTGCCGGCGCCACGGGATGCGGCTCGTCGGCCCCAACTGCCTGGGCGTGATGAGCACCGACCCGGACGTGCGGCTGAACGCCGCGTTCGCCCCCGGCCGCCCGACCCCCGGCTCGATCGCGTTCCTGTCGCAGAGCGGCGCGCTGGCGATCGCCGCGATCGACCTGGCGCAGGAGCTCGGGCTCGGGCTCTCCGGGTTCGTGTCGGTCGGCAACAAGGCCGACCTGTCCGGCAACGACTTCCTCTCCTACTGGGAGGCCGACGAGCGCACGAACGTCATCCTCCTGTACCTCGAGTCCTTCGGGAACCCGCGCAAGTTCTCGCGCGTCGCGCGGCGGGTCGCGCGGACCACGCCGATCGTGGCCGTCAAGGGCGGCCGCTCGCCCGCCGGGCAGCGGGCCGCCGGCTCGCACACCGGCGCGATGCTGGCCGGGTCGACGGCCACCGTCGACGCGCTGTTCGAGCAGGCCGGCGTGATCCGCACCGAGTCGCTCGGCGAGCTGTTCGACGTTGCCGCGCTGCTGTCCGTGCAGCCGGCGCCGTCCGGCACGCGCGTGGGGATCGTCACCAACGGCGGCGGCCTGGGGATCCTGTGCGCCGACGCGTGCGCGGCCAGCGGCCTCGACGTCGTCGGCTTCGACGACCGGCTGCGCCGCCGCCTGGCGCGGCGCCTGCCCGACGGCGCCGCCGTCGGCAATCCCGTCGACCTGCTCGCCGCCGCGCCGCCCGAGGCGTTCGAGCGCGCGATCGCCGACGTCGGCGCCTCCGGGGCGGTCGACGCGATCGTCGCGATCTACGTGCCGCCGATGGTCAGCGACCCCGTCGAGGTCGCCCGCGCGATCGGCCGCGCCGCCGCCGCGACCGAGGTGCCGGTCGCCTCCGTCCTCGCGATGGCCGACGCGCCCCTCGACGTGCTCCACCAGGCCGCCGAGGCGGTGCCGGTCTACCGCTTCCCCGAGAACGCCGCCCGCGCGCTGAGTCGCGCCGCCCGCTACGGCGCCTGGCTCGCGCGGCCGCCCGACCCGCCGGCCGCCGTCGAGGCCGACGTCGACGCCGCGCGCACGGTCATCGGCGGCGCGCTGGACCGCGGCGGCGGCTGGCTGGACCCGGCCGAGGTCGCCACGCTCCTGGACGCCTACGGGATCCCGCGCCCGCGCCAGCGCGTCGTCGCCAGCGCGCGCGCCGCCGCGGCCGCGGCCGTCGAGCTCGGCGGCGCCGTCGCGCTGAAGGCGATCGCCCCCGGCCTCGTGCACCGCAGCGACGCCGGCGCCGTCGCGATCGGGCTCACCGGCGCGACCGCGGTCACGCGCGCGGCGCGCGCGATGCGCCGGCGGCTGCACGCCGCCGGCTTCGAGCCGACCGGCTACGTCGTGCAGGAGATGGCCGACCCCGGGGTGGAGCTGCTGGCCGGGGTCGTCGCCGACCCGATCTTCGGCCCCGTCCTGCTGTGCGCGGCCGGCGGCACCGCCGCGGAGCTCCTCGGCGACAGCACCGTGCGCCTCACGCCGCTGGGTCGCCGCGACGCCGCCGAGATGATCCGCGAGCTGCGCACGTTCCCGCTCCTGGACGGCTTCCGCGGTGCGCCGCGCTGCGACGTGGCCGCCGTCGAGGAGGTGCTGGTGCGCCTCGCGGCGATGGCCGACGCGCACCCGGCGATCGCCGAGATCGAGGGCAATCCGGTCGTCGTCGGACCCGACGGAGCGGTCGTCGTCGACGCGCGCGTGCGCGTGGACCAGCCGGCTCCGCGACGGCCTGAGCCGGCCGTCGGACCGCCCGTCCGCTGAGCCGCGGGGGACCCCCCGAATGGGGTCCGTAGAACCCCGTGCGCGGCGCACGGATCACCGCTGATGGAGGGGCCTTTAGGTGTTCTTACGTTGTGTCGAGCCATGACGACACTCGACCTCGCTCGGCTCCAGTTCTCGAGCACGACGCTCTTCCACTTCCTCTTCGTCCCGGTGTCGATCGGGCTCGCGCTCTTCCTCGCGATCCTCCAGACCGCCGCGTATCGCACCGGCAACCCCGTCTACACCCGGCTCACGCGCCTGTGGGGGCGCGTCTTCCTCATCGTCTTCGCCGTCGGCGTGGTGACGGGCATCGTCCAGGAGTTCCAGTTCGGCATGAACTGGTCGGCGTACTCCCGCTACGTCGGCGACGTGTTCGGCGCGCCGCTGGCCATCGAGGGCCTCGCCGCGTTCTTCGTCGAGTCGACCTTCCTGGGCCTGTGGATGTTCGGCCGCGACCGGCTGTCGCCCAAGCTCCACACCGCCTGCATCTGGATGGTCGCGCTCGGGACGATGGCCTCCGCCTACTTCATCCTCGCGGCGAACTCCTGGATGCAGCACCCGGTCGGCTACGAGATCGACCCGGTCACCGGGCAGGCGCGCATGACCGACGTCATCGCCGTCCTCACCCAGTCGACGACGCTGTTCGCGTTCTCGCACACGATCCTCGCCGCTTGGGTCACGGCCGGGATGGTCGTGGTCGGCATCTCCGCCTGGTACCTGCGCAAGGGCCGCGAGGTCGAGCTCGCCCGGCGGGCGCTGCGGATCGCGCTGCCCGCCACCTGCGCCTCCGCGATCGCCGTGTCGCTCGTCGGCCACTTCAACGCCCAGCTGATGACCGATCAGCAGCCGATGAAGATGGCCGCCGCCGAGGCGCTGTGGGACACCGAGAAGCCGGCGGGCCTGTCGATCTTCGCCACCGGCGACTTCACCCGCAACCCGGGCGGCACCAACCACAACATCACGATCCCGCACCTCCTGTCGTTCATGTCGACGAACTCGTTCGACGGCGAGGTGCGCGGCATGAACGAGATCAACGCCGAGTACCAGGAGCGCTACGGCCCGGGCGACTACGTGCCGATCGTCGGCGTCGCCTACTGGAGCTTCCGCGCGATGATCGGCGCCGGCATCGCCGTCGCGCTGCTGACCGCCGTCGGCATGGTGCTGATGCGGCGCAACAGCCTGGAGCGCGCGCGGCGCTGGCAGTGGCTGGCGCTGGCCGGCATGTCGCTGCCGTTCATCGCGAACTCCGCCGGCTGGCTGTTCACCGAGATGGCCCGCCAGCCGTGGGTCGTGTTCGGCCTGCTGCGCACGGAGGACGCGATCTCGCCCAACGTGTCGTCGGCCGAGGTGGCGATCACGCTCATCGGCTTCAGCCTCGTGTACGCGGTGCTCGCCGCGATCGCCGTGCGCCTCATCGCGCGCGCCGTGAAGGCCGGGCCCGACCACGGCCGCACGCCGCCGCCCGACGGCGAGGCCGCCTCCGAGACCACCGACGACCTGGCCCTGGCCTACTGACATGGAATACACAACGCTCGAGACCGTCTGGTTCGTCCTGATCGGCGTCCTGTGGACCGGCTACCTGGTCCTCGAGGGCTTCGACTTCGGGGTCGGGATGCTGCTGCGCACCGTCGGCCGCACCAAGGAGGAGCGCCGCATGGTGCTGCGCTCGATCGGCCCGCTGTGGGACGGCAACGAGGTCTGGCTGCTCGTTGCCGGCGGCGCCACGTTCGCGGCCTTCCCGCTCTGGTACGCGACGCTGTTCAGCGGCGCCTACCTGGCCCTGTTCCTCGTCCTGCTGGCGCTGATCGTGCGCAACGTCGCGCTCGAGTTCTGGGGCAAGCACGACGACGACACCTGGCGCGCGCGCTGGGAGTGGGCGGCGATCATCGGCTCGGCCCTGCCCGCCGTGCTGTGGGGCGTCGCGTGGGCGAACATCATCCACGGCATCCCGATCGGGGCCGACGGCAACGCGACCGGCGAGCTGTGGGACCTGCTCGGCCCGTACGCGCTGCTCGGCGGCGTCGCGACCCTGCTGCTGTTCCTGGCCCACGGCGCCACGTTCCTGACGCTGAAGACGTCGGGGCCGGTGGAGGAGCGCGCCCGCGCGGTCCGGCGCTGGGCCGGCCCGGCCGCGGTCGTCGCGCTCGGCGCCTGGGTCGCCTGGACGCTGATCGACGGCGCCGGCGTCGCGACCGCCGTGCTGATGGTCGGCGCGGTCGCGCTGCTGGCAATCGCCTCCGCGCTGCGCGCCGGCGGCTGGTCGTTCGGCGCGACGGCCGGCGCGATCGGCCTGCTGGTCGCGGGCTGGTTCACCCAGCTCTTCCCGCACGTGCTGATCTCGTCGACCGACCCGGCCTACTCGATCACGCTGCACCAGGCCGCCTCCGGCGACTACACGCTGAAGGTGATGACCGGCGTCGCGGTCGTGCTCGTGCCGATCGTGCTCCTGTACCAGGGCTGGACGTACTGGGTGTTCCGCAAGCGCCTGACGCTGCCGGCGCCCCCGTCGCCGCCCGCGGCCACGCCCGGCGACTGATGGAGCCCGTCGCCCGCAGGCTGCTGCGCGACACGCGCGCAGCGCGCCGGCCGCTGGCGGTCTCCGGCCTGGTCGGCGCCGTCGGCGCCGTCCTGGTCGTCGCCCAGGCGGTGCTGCTGGCGCGGGTCGTCGCGCACGTGTTCATCGGCGGCCAGTCGCTCGGCGACGTCCGGGGCGACCTGATCGCGCTCGCGGCCGTCGTCGCGGGACGCGGCGTCGTCGCCGGCCTGTTCGACGCCGTGGGGCGCTTCGGCGCCCTGCGGGTCATGTCGGAGCTGCGCGAGCGCCTCGCCCAGCGGATGCTCGTCTCGCGGCCGACCGGCCTGCCGGGCGAGCGGGCCGGCGAGCTGACGACCGCGGTCGTCCAGGGCGTCGACGCGCTCGAGGCGTTCTTCGCCCGCTACCTGCCGCAGGTGATGCTGTCGGCGCTCGTCCCGATCGCGGTGCTGGCGTGGGTGCTGCCCCACGACATGGCGGCCGGGCTGATCCTCCTGGTGACGATCCCGCTGGTGCCGCTGTTCATGGCGCTGGTGGGGCTCAAGGCCCGCGACGACGTCCGCCGGCGCGAGCGCACGCTGGCGCTGCTGGGGTCGCACTTCCTCGACGTCGTCCGCGGCCTGCGCACGCTGCGCGCGTTCGGGCGCGAGCAGGCGCAGGAGGAGACGCTGGCCCGGGTCGGCGACCGCTACCGGCGCGAGACGATGCGGACGCTGCGGGTCGCGTTCCTGTCGGCGTTCGTGCTCGAGCTGCTGGCGATGCTCGGCACCGCGCTCGTCGCGGCGACCGTCGGCATCCAGCTCGCCCAGGGGCACCTGGAGCTGACCGTCGGGCTCGCCGTCCTGCTGCTGGCGCCCGAGCTGTACGCGCCGCTGCGCAGCATGGGCCAGCAGCACCACGCCAGCGCCGACGGCCTCGCCGCCGCCGAGCGGATCTTCGACGTGCTCGACGCGCCCGACACGGTGACCGCGCCGTCGCATCCGCGCGTCGCGCCCGACCCGGCCCGCACGCCGGTGGTCGTCGAGGGCGTGTCGCTCACGCATCCGGGGCGCGCCGAGCCGGCGCTCGACGGCGCCACGCTGGCGCTCGCCCCGGGGGAGCTCGTCGCGCTCGTCGGCCCCAGCGGGGCGGGCAAGAGCACGCTGGCGACGCTGCTGCTGCGGCTCGCCGACCCGGACGCCGGCGCGGTGCGCTGCGGCGGGATCGACCTGCGCGAGGTCGACGCGGACGCGTGGCGCGCGCAGGTGTCCTGGGCGCCGCAGCGCGGGCGCCTGTTCGCCGGCACGGTCGCCGACAACCTGCGCCTCGGCGCCCCCGAGGCCACCGACGCCGAGCTGGAGGCCGCGCTGGCCGCGGTCGACGCGCTCGGGCTGGTGGCCGAGCTGCCGGACGGGCTGGAGACCCGTCTGGGCGACGGCGGCCGCGCGCTGTCGGCCGGCCAGGCGCAGCGGCTCGTCGTGGCGCGCGCGCTCGTGCGCCGCGCGCCGCTGCTCGTGCTCGACGAACCGACCGCGTCGCTCGACGGGCCGACCGCCGCGCGGGTGGCCGACGGGGTCCTCGCCGCCGCGCGCGGGCGCACGACGCTGCTGATCACGCACGACCCGGCGCTCGCCGCGCGGGCCGACCGGGTGGTGGAGCTGCGGCGCGGGCGGGTCGTCCCCTCGCTGGTGGCGGTCGCGTCCGGCTCGGCGGAGGTGCTGGCGGCATGAGCACGACCTCGCTGCAGGCCGTCCTGCGGGCCGCGCCGCCGGCGCGCCGCCGCTTCGGCACCTCGGTGGCGCTGTCGGCCGGCGCAGTGCTGTCGGCGATCGGCCTGATGACCGTCTCGGGCGCGCTGATCTCCCACGCCGCCCTGCGCCCGCCTGTGCTGGCGCTGACCGTCGCGATCGTCTTCGTCCGCGCGCTCGCGCTGAGCCGCGCGGTGCTGCGCTACCTCGAGCGGCTCGTGTCGCACGATCTCGCGTTCCGGTCGCTGGCCGCGCTGCGCGTGCGGTTCTTCCGCGCGGTGGCGCCGCTCGTCCCGGGCACGCGCCTGGCGCGCGCCGACCTGCTGAGCCGCTTCGTCGCCGACGTCGACCGCCTGCAGGACCTCTACCTGCGGGCGCTGTCCCCGCCGCTGGTCGCGTTCGTGACCGCCGCGGCGGCCGTGATCGCCGCGGGCGTGATCCTGCCGGCGGCAGGGCTCGTGGTCGCGGTCGTGCTGGTGCTCGGCGGGGTGGGACTGCCGCTGCTGACGGGCGCGCTGGCCCGCGCGGCCGGCCGCCGTCAGGCCGCCGCCCAGGCGGCGCTGTCGACCGAGGTCGTCGAGCTGGCCGAGGGCGCGTCGGAGCTGGTGGCGTTCGGCTGCGGGCCGGAGCGGGTGGCGCGGCTGGCGGCCGCCGACGCGCGGCTGGCCGGGCTGGCCCGCCGCGACGCGGTCGCGGGAGCGGTCGCCACCGGGCTGGGCGCGGTGCTGTCGGGCGGCGCCGCGATCGCCGTGCTGGTGGTCGCGATCCCGGCCGTCGACGGCGGTGCGCTGGACGGGATCCTGCTGGCGGCCGTGACGCTGATGGCGATGGCCGCGTTCGAGGCGGTCGCCCCGCTGCCGGCCGCGGCCCAGAGCCTGAGCGGCTGCGGGGCGGCCGCGACGCGCCTGGAGGAGGTCGAGGGGATGGCGCCGCCCGTGGCGGCGCCGGCGGCGCCGTCCGCCGTGCCCGCCGATGGCGCTCTGGTGGCCGAGGGCGTGAGCGTCCGCTACGAGGACGACGCGCCGTGGGTCCTGCGCGGCGTCGACCTGCGGGTCGAGCCGGGCGCCCGCGTGGCGCTCGTGGGGCCCAGCGGCGTCGGGAAGACGACGCTCGCCGACCTGCTCGTGCGCTTCCGCGACCCCGACGAGGGCCGCGTCACGCTCGGCGGCGTGGACCTGCGCGACCTCGACCCGGAGGACGTGCGCCGCGTCGTGCGGCTGTCGGGCCAGGACGCGCACGTGTTCGCGACGACGCTGCGCGAGAACCTGCGCCTGGCCGACCCGGGCGCCGGCGACGATCGCCTGGTGGACGTCCTGCGCGACGTCGGCCTCGACGGCTGGCTGGCCGGGCTGCCCGACGGCCTGGGCACGATGCTCGGCGAGGGCGGCGCGACGGTCTCGGGCGGCCAGCGCCAGCGGATCGGCGTCGCCCGCGCGCTGCTGGCCGACGGGCGCTTCCTCGTCCTCGACGAGCCGACCGCGCACCTCGACCACGCGTCCGCCGCGGCCTTCCTGGCCGACCTCGACCGGATCGCCGGCGACCGCGGCGTGCTCGTGATCACGCACGAGCGCGAGCTGCCGGGCCGGTTCGACGCGGTCGTCGAGCTCGCCTCGCCACCGTTGTCGGATCGAGCTCGCTATGCGAGCCCGATCTGACAACAGACCGCGGGGCCGGGGCGGGGCGGGGCGAGGGAGCGCGTGTTGCCGGATCGGCAAGAGTCCTTGGCAGGCGGGCCCGGTCTGCGCCACCCTGGCCGCATGGACGAGACCTGGGACTGCGTCGTCGTCGGCGGCGGGGCCGCGGGGCTGAGCGCGGCGCTCGCGCTCGGGCGGGCGCGGCGGCGGACGCTCGTCGTCGACGCCGGGCGCCCGAGCAACCTGCCCGCCGAGGGCATCGGCGGCCTGCTCGGGCACGACCACCGGCCGCCCGCCGACCTGTACGCCGCCGGCCGCGCGGAGCTGCGGACCTACCCGAGCGTGGCGGTCCGCGCGGGGGAGGTCACGGGCGGGGAGGCGACCGGCGACGGCTTCGTCCTCGCGCTCGACGGCGACGCGGAGCGGGTCCGCGCCCGGCGCGTCCTGCTCGCCACCGGCATGGACTACCGCCACCCCGACGTGCCCGGCCTCGCCGAGCGCTGGGGCCGCACCGTCTTCCACTGCCCGTTCTGCCACGGCTGGGAGGTCCGCGAGCAGCCGCTGTGCGCGCTCGGCGAGGCCCACGCCGCCGAGCGCGCGCTCATGCTCCGCGCCTGGAGCGACGACGTCACGCTGCTGGCCGACGGCGCCCCGCTCGCGCCCGAGGACGAACGGCGCCTCCACGACGCCGGCGTGACCATCGACCCGCGCCCCGTCGCCGAGGTCCGCGACGGCGCCGTCGCCTTCGCCGACGGGACCGAGCGGCCCTGCGGCGGCATCCTCGTCGCCACGACCCTCCACCAGCGATCGGCCCTCGCGCGCACGCTCGGCGCCGAGACCCAGCCGCCCGGCCCGCTCGCCGCCGACGCGCTCCTCGTCGACGGCCAGTTCCAGACGACCGTCCCGGGCCTCTACGCGGCCGGCGACGCGGCGGCGCAGATGCCGTCGGTGCCCAACGCGATCGCCACCGGCGCGACCGCGGCGGCGATGCTCGTGCGGGGCCTCATGGTCGGCTGAGCGGCGGCGGGCCCACCGTGCGGCGGCGGATCAGCTCCGGCGCCTGCACGACGCGCCGCGGCGGCGGCTGCTCGTCCGCGTCGAGCGCGATCCGCTCGAGCAGCATCTCCGCCGCCGTGCGCATCAGGCGCACGAGGTCGCCGCGCACGGTCGTGAGCTGGAACACGTCCCAGCCGGCGAGCGAGATGTCGTCGAAGCCGACGAGCGACACGTCGCGCGGGACCACGATGCCGCGCGCCAGCATCGCGTTGTAGGCGCCCAGCGCCACGACGTCGTCGGCGCAGAACAGCGCGGTCGGCTCGGTCTCCAGCACCTCCGGTCCCACGTCGCGGCCGAACGCGAACGTGTACGGGCCGCGGCGCATCCGCCGGTCGGGCAGCGCGACCCCGGCCTCGGCCAGCGCCGCGCGGAAGCCGGCCTCCCGGTCGCGCCCGGTGCTCGTCTGCAGCGGCCCCAGGAGCGCGCCGATCTCGCGATGCCCGGCGGCCAGGAGCTCCTCGGCCGCCAGGCGCCCGCCCGCCGCGTTGTCGACCACGCACACGTCCCCGGGCGGGTCGTCGATCTCGCGGTTGAGCAGCACGAACGGCAGGCGGCGGCGCGCGAGGGCGGCGGGCAGCGTCGAGCCCAGCAGCGTCGTCGTCAGGATCGCCCCGTCGAGCGACCCGTCCAGGAGGCGCGGCGCGAGCGCGTCGTCGGTCGGGTCGGGCGTCATCACGAGCATCCGCTGGCCCGCGTCGCGCAGCACCGCGTCCGCCGTCTCCAGGATCTGCAGGTAGAACGGGTTGTCGAGGTCGTGGAGGACCAGCGCGATCTGCCCGGAGCGGCGGGTCGACAGGCTGCGGCCCCGATGGCTGGGGATGTAGCCCAGGGTCTCGGCGGCCTCCCGCACCGCCCGCTTCGTCGCCTCCGACACCCCCGGCTCGTCGCGCAGCGCGCGGGAGACGGTCGGCTGGGACACGCCGGCCAGGCGGGCGACGTCGTGACTGGTGGGGAGACGGTCGGGCACGCGGGATCGATGTTCGGCGACCAGCCCGCGCGTCGGGTCCCCGCACGCATCCCCCGGACGCGCGCGGGACACGGCGCGGAGCATAGTGGGCCGCCGAGCGCGCAGGAATCCTCGACCCGGCGGGCCAGCGGCACCCGGTTGGACCGCCGTCGCACCCCGCTCGCGGGCGTAGCGTCCGGACATGCAACCGACCGACCGCATCTGGATGAGCGGACGCCTGGTGCCGTGGGCGGACGCCAACGTCCACGTCCTCACGCACGCCCTGCACTACGGCACGGGCGTCTTCGACTCCCTGCGGGCGTACGCGACCGCCCAGGGCCCCGCGATCTTCCGCCATCGCGACCACCACGAGCGCCTCCTGCGCTCCGCGCGGCTGTACGGGATGGACCTCGGCTTCACCGTGGACGAGCTCGAGGACGCGACCCGGCAGCTCGTGGCCGAGAGCGGCCTCGACGACTGCTACGTGCGCACGATCGCCTTCCGCGGCGCTGGCCCGATGGGCGTCTCGCCGCGCGGCTGCCCCGTCGAGGTCGCGATCGCCGTGTGGGAGTGGCCCGCCTACATCCCCGGCGCCGAGGCGGGCATCCGCGCGAAGGTGTCGTCGTGGTCGCGCATCGGCCACGACTCGCTGCTGCCCGCCGCCAAGGCCACCGCCCACTACCTCAACTCGGTTCTCGCGCGCACCGAGGCCGAGGAGCTCGGCTTCGACGAGGCGATCCTGCTGGGCGCCGACGGGATGCTCGCCGAGGGCTCCGGCGAGAACCTGTTCCTCGTCGACGGGGGCGTCCTGCTCACCCCGCCGCTGGCCAGCGGTGCGCTCGGCGGGATCACCCGCGACACGGTGCTGGCGCTCGCGGCCGCGCTCGACGTCCCGGTCGAGCAGCGCCCGCTGACCCGCGGCGAGCTCTACACCGCCGACGAGGCGTTCCTCACCGGCACCGCCGCCGAGATCGTCCCGGTGCGCGAGATCGACAACCGCCCGATCGGCGACGGCGCGGCGCCCGGTCCGCTCACCGCGCGGATCGCGGGCGCCTACGGCGACGCGGTCCGCGGCGACGACCCGCGGTTCGCGCACTGGCTCGACGTCGTCCCCGCGGGCGTGGCCGCGGGCTGAGCGACCTCGGCCCACGCGGCCGCCAGCCGCCGCGCGCCCTCGCGCAGCAGGTCGTCGTCGGCGGCGAACGCGATGCGCACGTGCGTCGACGGGCCGCCGCCGGCGACGTGCGAGCTGCCGGGGGAGACGAGCACGCCGTGGCGGGCGGCGGCGGCCGTGAACGCGTCGCCGTCGCAGCCGCCGAGGTCCACCCACAGCGACCAGCCGCCCTCGGGCTCGCCGAGCCGCCACGCCGGCACGAGCGACGCGAGCTCGGCGCGCAGCAGGTCCAGGCGGCGACGCGCCTGCTCGCGGCGGGCCGCGCGCAGCTCGTCGATGCGCTCGAGCACCTGCAGCGCCGCGAGCTGGCCGAGCGCGCCGGCGCCGATGTCGCGCGCGCCCTTCAGCCGCGCCAGCCGCCCGATCAGCTCCCGCGGCCCGCAGATCCAGCCGACGCGCAGCCCGCCCCACGCGACCTTCGACAGCGAGCCGACCGACAGCACCCGCTCGGGCGCCAGCGCGCGCAGCGTCGGCGGCCCGTCCTCGAAGCGCACGTCGTCCAGCGCGGCGTCCTCGACGACCAGCGCGTCGAACTCCGCGGCGGCGGCCAGCAGCGCCGGCCGGCGGCCCGCCGCGATCGAGGTCCCGGCCGGGTTGTGCAGCCCCGGCATGAGCAGGACGAACCCGGCGCCGCGTCGCGCCAGCACGTCGCGCAGCGCGTCGGACCGCATCCCGGCCCGGTCGCCGGGCACCCCGACCGGCACGCCTCCCGCGCGGTCCAGCGCCTCGAGCGCGCCCGCGTACGTCACCTCGTCGACGGCCACCGGCTGATGGCGCCCGACGAGCAGGCCGGCGAGCAGCGTCAGGCCCTCGTGCGCGCCCGACGTGATCAGGACCTCGCCGGGCTCCGTCGGGGCGCCCTGCGCGGTGAGCCGCGCCGCGATCGCCTCGCGCAGCGCCGGCAGGCCGCGCGGCACGTACCCGTGGCCGGAGGCCTGCGCCAGCGACACCTCGATGCCGGCCACGAGCTCGTCGACGGCCGGCGAGGCGACCGACAGGTCGATGCCGCCGTCGCCGCCGAGGAGCTGCGCGAGCTGGAACATCTGGCCGCGCGGCGCGACGAGCCGGCGGCGCAGCGGCCGCACGACGGTCCCCGAGCGCTCGCGGGAGGCGACGAGCCCCTGCTGGCGCAGCGACTCGTAGGCGCGCACGACGGTCGAGCGGCTCACGCCCAGCGCGGCGGCGAGGCGGCGCTCGGCCGGCAGCGCGACGCCGTCGAGCGAGCCGTCCTCGATCGCCGCCGCCAGCGCCGCGGCGAGGCGGGCGAACTGCGGGCCGCCGGCCCGGTCGCCCTCACGCCAGGACCCGAGCAGGGCGGCAAGGCGCGTCGCGTCGGCCATGGCCGAAGGCTACGGCCGGCGCGCGCGCCGTGGCGGGCCAACGCGGACCCGCTGGCCCGCTCACACGATCAGCCGCACGACCGCGAACAGGCCGACCGCCACGATGACCGCGCGCAGGGCGGGCGACGACAGCCGCCGCCCGTAGCGCGCGCCGAGCACGCCGCCGATCGTGGAGCCGGCCGCGATGAGCGCCACCGGGCCCCACGCGATGTCGGCGATCGCGACGAAGATCAGGCCCGCGACGAGGTTGACGGCGCCGGCGAGGACGTTCTTCAGCCCGTTCAGGCGCTGCAGGTCGTCGGGGATCGCGACGCCCATGATCGCCATCAGCAGGATCCCCTGCGCGGCGCCGAAGTAGCCGCCGTAGATGCCGGTGGCGAACACGACGACCACCAGCCAGCGGGTGTGCTCGGCGCCGTGGGGGCGGTGGCGCATCACCCAGCGCGACACCCGCGGCTGCAGGGCGATCACGACGATCGCGGCGATGATGAAGACCGGCACGATCGCCTTGAACGCCGCGGGCGGCAGCGCGAGCAGCAGGATCGCCCCGGTGATCGCGCCGAGCACCGACGCGGGAAGCAGCCGGCTCACCCGCGCGCGCTGGCCCGACAGCTCGCGCCGGTAGCCGATCGCGCCCGCCACGGAGCCGGGGACGAGGCCGAGCGAGTTGGAGACGTTGGCGACCACCGGCGAGTAGCCGACGGCCAGCAGCGCCGGGAACGTGATGAGCGTGCCGCTGCCGACGACGACGTTGATCGTGCCCGCGGCGACCCCGGCGAGGCCGACGAGGAGCGCCTCGAGCAGCGTCACGGACGGGGGGCGGGCGGCCTCACGCCGCCGCGTCCGCGGGCACGAGGAGCTCCGGGCCCTCGTTGACGTGGTTGTTGACGAGCGGGTTGGCCGGGGCCACGGTCAGCAGCCCGTCGGGCAGCGGGACGAGCAGGTCGCGCACCGCGGCGGCGTCGAGCGAGCGGTCCAGCCACGCGGCGCGGGCGCCCTCGTCGACGAGCATCACCGGCATGCGGTCGTGGACCGGGGCGACCTGCGCGTTGGCGGTCGTCGTGATGATCGTGCACGTCGCCAGGCGCTCGGCGTCAGGATCGTCCTTGGGGCGCCACCACGTCCACAGGCCGGCGAACGCGAACGGCCGCCGGTCCGCGAGCGCCATGTGCATCGGCACGCGCGGCGCCTTGGGATCCTCGGGCCGCAGCCACTCGTAGTAGCCGTCGGCGATCACCAGGCAGCGCGAGCGGCCGTGCTCGACGAGGTCGCGGAAGGCGGCCTTTTCGCCGAGCGACTCGGCGCGCGCGTTGATCATCTTGGCGCCGATGCGCACGTCCTTGGCCCAGAACGGGACGAGCCCCCAGCGCAGGAGCCCCATCCGCCGCTCGCCCTCGCGGGTGGTCACGGTCGCGAGGACGTCCTGGGTCGGCGCGATGTTGTAGCGCTCGCAGCCCTCGGTGGTGGGCAGGGCGGCGGCCTCCGGGAACACGTGCGCGAGGTCCTCGCGCTTGAGCGTGTTGGTGAACCGGCCGCACATCGGATCCACTCTACGACCGGGCCATGCGCGATGCTTGACGCATGTGGCGCAAGCTCGCGGTCGCCTGGGCCGGCAACATCGCGGCGATCTTCGTCGCGGCATGGCTGCTGAACGGCATCGACTACGGCGACGACTGGTGGGCGCTCGTGCTCGCCGCGCTCGTGTTCAGCCTGGTCAACGCGTTCGTGCGCCCGGTCGTGACGATCCTGTCGCTGCCGCTGATCGTGCTGACGCTCGGCATCGCGCTGTTCTTCGTGAACCTGCTGATGCTCTACGTGACGAGCTGGATCGTCTCCGGCTTCACGATCGACGGGTTCTGGTCGGCGGTCGGGGCGACGATCGTGATCTGGCTCGTCAACTGGCTGCTGTCGGTGACCCTGTTCCGCCGCTTCCACGAGGAGGAGCGCGAGCGGGAGCGGGAGCAGGGGCCCTGGTGACCCCCTGAACGGGGGGATTGTGGCCAATCCCTTGCTTTGGATACACGGCGCGGGTATAGTCGTCACCGTGATCGTGACTCATATGACCTGATGGTCACTCGCGATCACCTCACATAGCGAATACCCGTCCCTTCGGGGACACCTCTCCTCCCCGAACGCCCCGGTCCCCGCCGGGGCGTTCTTCGTTGTGCGCCGGGAGCACTACCGTCTGGGGCGTCATGGCGGTCACCGAGAGCGCGCAGTCCGACGTCGTCGACCTGATCGTCGGACTGCTCGGCGAGGTCGACGAGGAGGACTTCCAGCTCGCGCCGCGCTCGGAGTACTACAGCCGGCTGTGCCAGGCCGTCTGCCAGCTCGTCGGCATGGACCGGGCGCTCCTGTTCCTCGACGACGACGTGCGCCGCTCCGTGCGCCCGATGGGCAGCCACGGCTTCGACGGCGCGCTCGTGCAGTCGATCAACGCGCCGCTGAACGCCTCCGCGCTCGTGCGGCGCGCGATCGGCAAGGACCGCGTCGTCGTGCTGTCGGCCCCGTTCACCGAGGAGGAGCTGCCGGGCGAGTACGTGCGCGCGTTCGGCCTGACGACCGTCGCCTGCACGCCCCTGACCGCCGGTGAGACCTGGAAGGGCGTGATCATCTCCGACCGCGGCGGCCGGCCGTTCGAGCTGACCGCCGCCGAGCGCGACCGGCTGTGGTCGCTGGGCAAGGCGGCCGCGCTCGCCGCCACCGCCCGCGTCGCCACGCGCCAGCAGCTCCTCAACCAGCAGCTCTCCGAGCGGCTCGCGCTCGCCCGCGAGCTGCACGACTCCGTCATCCAGCGGCTGTTCGGCATCACCGCGCTGCTGCGCTCCGGCGACGCGCTGGACCCGGCCGCGCTGGAGCGCTGCGCCGAGGAGGCCGAGCGCGCGATGCACGAGCTGCGCGAGGCGATCGAGCGCCCGCTCGCCCCGCCCGACCTCGACGACAGCGCGCTCACGCTCGCCCAGGAGCTCGACCGGCTCGCCGCCCGGCCCGGGGAGACGCCGCTGAAGGTCACCTGGCAGGAGGGCTGCACGGTCCCGCCGGTGTACGAGCCACTGCTGCAGAGCGTGTTGCACGAGGCGCTGCGCAACGCCGACAAGCACGCCGACGCCACCCGCGTCGAGGTCGACCTGCGCCGCGGGCGCGACGCCCTGCACATGACGATCGTCAACGACGGCGTGCGCGCCGGCGAGCGCCGCGGCGGCGCCGGCGTCGGCCTGCGCCTGTGCGCGATGGAGGCGCTGCGCGACGGCGGCGCGCTCGAGTTCGGCTCCAAGGGCGCGGACCGCTGGCGCGTCCGCCTGACGCTGCCGCTGCCATGAGGCGCCACTACGACAAGCTCCGGGTCCTGATCGTCGACGACCACGAGGTCGTGCACTGGGGGCTGCGCGCGCTGCTGTCCAGCCAGGAGTGGGTCGAGCGCTGTCTGGTGGCGTCCACCGCCGAGACGGCGCTGGAGATGACCGAGCGCTACGAGCCGCACGTCGCGCTCATCGACCTGTTCCTCGGCGACGCGTCGGGCGCCGAGCTGTGCCGCGAGGTGCGCAAGCGCTCGCCGATCACCAACGTGCTGCTGTTCTCGGGCTCGGGGCGCATGTCGGCCGCCGCCGCCCGCGCCGCCGGCGCGTCGGGCTTCGTGTCCAAGGGCCTGGGCGCGCGCGACGTGATGTCGGCGATCCGCGTCATCGGGCTCGGCGGGCAGGTGTTCGGCGAGGACGCGCCGGGCGCCGAGGAGGCCCAGCCGCTGACCGAGCGCGAGCGCGAGGTGCTGGCGCTGGTGGCGACCGGCGCGACCAACCGCGAGATCGCCGCCGAGCTGCACCTGAGCCCGCACACGGTCAAGGACTACACCCGCAACGTCTTCCGCAAGCTCGAGGTCCGCAACCGCGCCGAGGCCGTCCAGCGCGCCCAGCGGCTCGGCCTGCTGGCGTGACGGGCGCCCGCCCGCGGGTAGCCTCTGGCGCGATGCGCTGCGGGGTGGCATTGCTGGCGACGATGCTGGTCACGGCCGTCGTCGCCTGCGGGTCGGACTCCGAGGACGCGCCCGCCCGCGCCACCGACCCGGCGTCGACGGCGACCCCGGCGCCGACCGGCGAGGGCCACGACCGCGAGGACGGCGCCGGCGCCGGCGCGACCGCCGCCGCGCGCGGCGTGCGGCTCGTCGAGGTCGGGCGCTTCTCCGAGCCCGTGGCGCTCGCGGCGCCGTCCGGCGACCGCCGGCGCGTGTTCGTCGTCGAGCAGGCCGGGCGCATCCGCGTGGTGCGCGACGGCCGGGTCCTCGACCGGCCGTTCCTGGACATCCGCGACGACGTCGTGGCCGGCGGCGAGCAGGGCCTGCTGGGGCTGGCGTTCGCCCCCGACTACGCCACCTCGGGTCGCTTCTACGTCTACTACACGGCCGCCGGCAGCGGGACGAACACCGTCGCCGAGTTCCGCGCCGCCGGCCCCGAGCGCGCGGACCCGTCCTCGCGCCGGATCCTGATCGCCCAGCGCGACGACGAGAGCAACCACAACGGCGGGCAGCTCCAGTTCGGGCCCGACGGCCTCCTGTACGTCGGGATGGGCGACGGCGGCGGCGGCAACGACCAGCACGGCGCGCGCGGCAACGGCCAGGACCTCGGCACGCTGCTGGGCAAGATCCTGCGCATCGACCCGACCCCGTCGGGGTCGCGGCCGTACACGATCCCGCCCGACAACCCGTTCGTCGGCCGGCCGGGGGCGCGCGGGGAGATCTACGCGTACGGGCTGCGCAACCCGTGGCGGTTCTCGTTCGACCGCTCCAGCGGGGCGATCGCGATCGCCGACGTCGGCCAGAACGCGGTGGAGGAGATCGACTACCTCCCGCGCGGGCGGGCGCGCGGCGCGAACTTCGGCTGGCGCCCGTGGGAGGGCAACCGCCGCAACTTCGACGAGCCCGCGCCCGGCCACGTCCGCCCGGTGCTGACCAAGACGCACGACGACGGCTGGTGCTCGATCACCGGCGGCTACGTCGTGCGCGACCGCGGCGTCCCGGCGCTGCGCGGCCGCTACGTGTACGGCGACTTCTGCCTCGGCCAGCTCCGGTCGGTGCGCCTGAGCGCGCGCCGCGCCCGCGGCGACCGGGCGATCCGGGGCGTGCCGCGGGTCTCCAACCTGTCGTCGTTCGGCGAGGACGCCCGCGGGCGGGTGTACGTCCTCTCGCTCGACGGCCCGGTCTACCGCTTCGCCGCGCGGTGATCGCCGGCGTCGACGTCGCGCTCGTGCGGGCCGCCAACCCCGGGCCGCTGTCGCTGAGCGGGACGAACACCTGGCTGCTGGGCCGCCACCCGTGCTGGGTCGTCGACCCGGGGCCGGCGCTCGACGCGCACCTCGACGCGATCGTCGCCGCCGCCTCGCTGCGCGGCGGGGTCGGCGGGATCGCGCTGACCCACGACCATCCCGACCACGTCGAGGGCCTGCCGGGGCTGCTGGAGCGCGTCGGCGACGTGCCGGTCGCGCGCTCGGGCGAGCTCGGCCCGCTGCGGGCCCTGCCGACGCCCGGGCACTCGCCCGACTCGGTGACCTGGATCGCCGGGACGACCGCGTTCACCGGCGACACCGTCCTGGGGGAGGGCAGCGTGTTCGTCTCCGGCCAGCTCGGCGAGTACCTGGAGGCGCTGGAGCGGCTGCGGTCGCTGGAGCCGGCGCTGCTGCTGCCCGGCCACGGCGACCCGGTCACCGACCCGGACGCCCGCATCGGCGAGCTGATCGGCCACCGCCTCGAGCGCGAGCGCCGGCTGCTCGCGGCACTGGACCGCGGCGCCCGGACGGTCGACGCGCTGCTGGCCGACGCCTGGAGCGACGCGCCGCCCGCGCTGCGGCCGGCGGCGGCGCTCACGCTGGCCGCGCACCTGGACAAGCTCGAGCGCGACGGGCGGCTGCCCGCGGGCGTCGAGCGCCCGGAGCGTCCGTTCTAGCGCGAGGCGGGCGGGGCGGCCGCGCCGGTGGCGGCGGCCGCGGCGGCGCCGTCGCTCGTGGCGGCGGCGGCGAGGCCCGACGGCGCGGGCGCCGTCGCGGTGGTGGCGGACGCGCCGGTGCCGGTGGTGGCGGTCCCGCCGCCGGTGGGAGCGGGCGCGGGGGTGGCCTGCGGGGGCGCCGGCGCGGTCGTCGCCGCCGGGGCCGGCGCGGTGGACGGCAGCGGCGGCGCGACGGCGGGCGCCGGCTCCTCGGGCGGGGCGACGGCGCCGCCGGTCACGTTCCCGGCGGTGGGGGCGGTCGCGCCGGTGCTCGCGCTCGCGCCGGCGGCGGGCAGGTACACCTCGCCGTCGGGGGTCAGCGGACGGGCCTGGTGCTCGGCCGCGCCGGCCGCCGCGCTGGCGAGGACGTCGCCGGAGCGGGCGCGCGCCCGGCGCCGCTCGGCCCGGGTCTGCGCGGCGCCGGCGGCCGGGGCCGCCTTCGCCGCGGGCGCCGCGGTGAGGCGCTCCAGCGGCGAGCGCGCCAGCGTCGCGCCGCCCTTCGCGGCCGTGGAGCTCGGGGCGCTCGCGCCCGCCGGCGACCGCTCGGCCGTGCCCGGCTGGCCGCCGATCGCCGCGGGCAGCGACCCGACGTAGCGCTTCACGGTGCTCTCGAGGTTGCCGGCCGCGCCGGTGACGAGCGCCGCGGAGCAGACGATCGCCGCGACCTTGCACGCCGTCGCGGTCGCCGCGCTGCCGCCGACGACCGCCGCGCCGCCGCCCAGCACGGCGCCGCCGCCGGCCGCGGCGCCGCCCGCACCGCCGCCGATGCCGAGCACCTTGGCGGCCAGCCCGAACGGCCCGGACGAGGGCGTGAGGGCGCTGAGGCCGCGCTGCACCGCCCGCAGCTCGGTGCGGTAGGCGCGGCAGCCGGCGCAGTCGCGCAGGTGCCGGCGGGCCTTGCCGCTGGCGCGCACGCCGCGGTCGTAGGAGGCCATCAGGTCGTTGCGGATGTCGGCGCAGGCGGTGTCGCGCGCCTCGATCGCCTCGACGAGGCCGATCCGCGCGCGCACGAGCAGCGACTTGACCGCCGGCACCGTGACGTCGAGGGCGTCGGCGAGCTCCTGGTAGCTGAGCCCGTCCATCTCGCGCATGAGCAGCGCCGACCGCTGCGCCTGGGGGAGCCGCTGGACGTCCTCGACGAGGCGGCGCAGGTCCTCGCGGCGCTGGCTCTCCTCGATCGGGTCGCGCAGCGGGGCCCGCGACAGGTCGAACACGTCCGCGTGCGCGGGGACCGGCCGGCGGAGCTGGTCGATGCAGCGGTTGTGGGCCACGCGGTACAGCCACGCGCGCAGCGACACCGGGCGATCGTTGGCGCGCAACGCCGCGTACGCGCGCAGGAACACGTCCTGCAGCGCGTCCTCGGCGTCCTGGCGCGAGCCGCCGAGCATCTGCCGCGCGTAGGCGAACAGGCGCTGGCGGTAGCGGTCGAAGATGACCTGGAAGGCCTCGTCGTTGCCCGCGCGGAACAGCGCCACGAGCTGCTCGTCGGAGCGCAGTCGCAGCAGCGGCGCCGCGATCGAGATCCGACTGAGGCCTGCTGGTGCTTGGAGTGCGCCGGCTTCCACGATGGCTCCGTTCCGGCGACTCTAACCCCTCAGGGCAACGGAAGTTGCACGGACCGGGTCCGTCCGGGTCAGGACAACGACGCCATCACGTGCTTGACGACCGTGTAGTCCTCGAGCGCGTACATCGACAGGTCCTTGCCGTAGCCGCTCTGCTTGAAGCCGCCGTGCGGCATCTCCGAGGCGAGCGGGATGTGGTCGTTGATCCAGACGCAGCCGAAGCGCAGCGCCTTGCTGACGCGCAGGGCGCGGCCGACGTCGCGCGTCCACACCGACGACGCCAGGCCGTACGGCGTGCCGTTGGCCCAGGCGATCGCCTCGGCCTCATCGGTGAAGCGCTGGACGGTGATGACCGGCCCGAAGATCTCGCGCTGGATCATCTCGTCGTCCTGGTTGAGGTTCGCGACCACGGTCGGCTCGACGAAGAAGCCGGGCAGGTCCGGGTGCCCGCCGCCGGTGACGATCTCGGCGTTGGACGGCTTGCGCTCGAAGAACCCGTCGATGCGCTCGCGCTGGCGGGCGGAGTTGACCGGCCCGAGCGTCGTGTCCGGGCTCAGCGTGTCGCCCATGACGTAGCCCTTGGCCTGGTCGGCCAGGCCGGCGACGACGTCGTCGTAGACCTTGGCGCTGGCGAGCACGCGCGTGGCGGCCGTGCAGTCCTGGCCGGCGTTGTAGAGGCCGGTGCCGGCGATGGTCTCCATCGCGGTCTCCATGTCGACGTCGTCGAACACGACGACCGGCGCCTTGCCGCCCAGCTCCAGGTGCACGCGCTTCAGCGTCCGCGCGGCGTGCTCGGCGATCCACTTGCCGGTCTCGACCGAGCCGGTCAGCGAGACCATGTCGACGTCGTCGTGCTCGACGATCGCCGCGCCGGCCTCGTTGCCGCCGGCGATGACGTTCAGGACGCCCTTGGGGAAGATGTCGGCGGCCAGCTCGGCCAGCTTCAGCGTGGTCAGCGGCGTCGTCGGCGCCGGCTTGAGCACGACCGTGTTGCCGGTCGCCAGCGCGGGGCCGATCTTCCACACGGCCATCATCAGCGGGTAGTTCCACGGGGCGATCTGGCCGACCACGCCGACGGGCTCGCGGCGGACGAACGACGTGTAGCCCTCGAGGTACTCGCCGGCCGCCTTGCCCTCGAGCAGGCGCGCCGCCCCCGCGAAGAAGCGCAGGTTGTCGACCATCGCGCCGATCTCGTCGTCCTTGACCGCCTGCAGCGGCTTGCCGGCGTTGCGCGCCTCGAGCTCGGCGATCTCGTCGCCGTGCTCCTCGATCGCGTCGGCGAGCTTCAGCAGCGCGGCCTGGCGCTCCATCGGCGTCGTGTTCATCCAGCCGTCGAAGGCCGCGCGCGCCGCCGCCACGGCGCGGTCGACGTCGGCCTGCGTCGAGCTGGGCGCCTGGGCGATCTCCTCGCCCGTCGCCGGGTTGAGCACCGCATCGGTCCGCCCTTCGGCCGGATCGACGAAGGCGCCATCGATGAAGTTCTGGAGCGTGGGCGTCGCGGTCGTGCTCATGGGGCGAACGTATCAGTCATCGCAAGCGATTTGAACGCGGTTCGGACCGGGCGGCCTGGCTGGCCCGGTAGGCGGGCCGGCGCAGGTCGCTGAACGGACCGGTCAGGCGCAGCTCCGGGGCGGTGTTGAACGGGTGGAAGCGCGGCGGATCGTCCTCGGCGTCCAGCGGCGCGCCCAGGCGCAGCTCGCCCCACGGCGCCCCCCAGCGGCGGCCCGGCCGCGCGCTCGCCAGCGCGAAGCGCCCGTCGCCGCGGTGCAGCAGGCCGATCACGAACCGGCGGCCGGCGTGCTCGAACGGGAGGATCGTGCTGAGCTCGCCCCGCAGGCGCCGGGCGGGGCGCAGCACGTGGCGGCCCCACGTCGCCGACAGCAGCAGGTCCTGGTGGCGGCCCGGCCCCAGGTGGTCGGGCAGGCGGATCGCGACCCCGTGCACGTCGGGCAGCGGGGGCCGCAGCCCGACGGCGCGCGACAGCCGCACGACGACGTCGACGCGGCGGCCGGGCCCGAGCGGCGGCGGGGCGCCGGGCCCCAGGTCGAGGGTGCCCGCGTACGTGCGCCCGCGCGGGTGCAGCGCGTGGCGCCCGCCGCGCAGGCGGGCGAGCGCGCCGAACAGCGCGGCGGTCGGTGCGTCGAGCGACATGGTGGCCGCCTACCCGCGTAGGCTCTCGCGCCCACCATGACGACGCCGTCGCCCTTCCCGCCGATCGCCGACTACGCGTTCCTGTCGGACTGCCACACGGGGGCGCTGGTGGCCCCCGACGGGTCGGTCGAGTGGCTGTGCCTGCCGTGGTTCGACAGCCCCAGCGCGTTCAGCGCGCTGCTGGACCGCGGGGCCGGCGCGTTCCGCGTCGGCCCGTACGGCACCGCGGTGCCGGCCGCGCGCCGCTACGAGCCCGGGACCAACGTGCTCGAGACGACGTGGATGACGCGGGGCGGCTGGCTCGTCGTGCGCGACGCGCTGACGATCGGGCCCTGGCGCGACGACGACGAGTCGGGCACGCACGTGCGCCCGCCGACCGACAACGACGCCGAGAGGATGCTCGTGCGCACGATCGAGTGCACGTACGGCGAGGTGCACGTCGAGGTCGTCTGCGAGCCGCAGTTCGAGTACGGCACGGTCGCCTCGACCTGGGCGGCGGAGCCGGTGCAGGGCGGCTGCACCTCCTTCGTCACGACCAGCGGCGGGGAGCCGCCGCTGCGCCTCACCAGCGACCTGCGCTGCGGCATCGAGGGCGACCGCGTCCGCGCCCGCCACGTGATGCGCGAGGGCGAGCGGGCGTTCGTCACGCTGTCGTGGCGCGGGGACGACGACGTGCCGCGCAGCGTGCAGGACGCGTGGGACCGCATCGACCGCACCCGCCACTTCTGGCGGCGCTGGCTGGAGAGCGGCGACTTCCCCGACCACCCGTGGCGCGAGTACCTCCAGCGCTCCGCGCTCGTGCTGAAGGGGCTCACGTTCCAGCCCACCGGCGCGCTCGTGGCGGCGCTGACGACCTCGCTGCCCGAGACGCCGGGCGGCGAGCGCAACTGGGACTACCGCTACTGCTGGATGCGCGACGCCGCGTTCACGCTCTGGGGCCTGCACGCGCTCGGCATGGACTGGGAGGCCGAGGACTTCCTGCAGTACGTCGCCGACCTCGAGCGCAACGCGGACGGCTCGCTGCAGATCATGTACGGCATCCGCGGCCAGAAGGACCTGGCCGAGTCGACGCTCGACCACCTCAAGGGCTACGAGGGCGCGCGGCCGGTGCGGATCGGCAACGGGGCGTTCGACCAGCGCCAGAACGACGTGTACGGCGCGGTGCTCGACTCCGTCTACATCCACACGCGCGCGACCGACCACATCCCCGAGCGGCTGTGGCCGGTGCTCGTCGACCAGGTCGAGGCGGCCGCCCGCGTGTGGCGCGAGCCCGACCAGGGGATCTGGGAGGCCCGCGGCGAGCCGCAGCACTACGTCTCCTCGAAGGTCATGTGCTGGGTGGCGCTCGACCGCGGGGCGGCGCTGGCGCGCCTGCGCGGCGACGACGAGCTCGCCGAGCGGTGGGGCGCGACCGCCGACGAGATCAAGGCCGACGTGCTCGCCAACGGCGTCAGCGAGCGGGGCGTGTTCCGCCAGCACTACGGCACGGACGCGCTCGACGCCTCGACGCTGCTGATCCCGCTGCAGCGGTTCCTGCCCGGCGACGACGAGCGCGTGCGCGCGACCGCGATGGCGATCGCCGACGAGCTGACCGAGAACGGGCTCGTGCTGCGCTACCGCGTCGACGAGACCGACGACGGGCTCCACGGCCGCGAGGGCACGTTCCTCATCTGCTCGTTCTGGCTGGTCAGCGTCCTCAGCGAGATCGGCGAGCGCGAGCGGGCGCGGGCGCTGTGCGGCCGGCTGCTGTCGTACGCCGGCCCGCTGCAGCTCTACGCCGAGGAGCTCGAGGCCGAGAGCGGCCGCCACCTGGGCAACTACCCGCAGGCGTTCACGCACCTGGCGCTCATCAACGCCGTGTCGCACGTGATCGCCGACGAGACGGCCGGCGCCTGACGCCGCGGCGTCGCGTCAGGTCGCGTTTGGCCCGCGCGCGACGCGGGAAGCGGGGGAGCGCCATGAAGCGGATCGTGCTCTGCGGCGCCCTCGCCGCCCTCCTCGTCCCCGCGGCCCCCGCGGTCGCGGCCAAGCGCAAGCTCAAGCCGTGCTCGAACGCCGGGATGGCCAACATCGTCACGAAGATCAAGAAGCGGACGATCTCCTGCAACGACGCGCGGGTCCTGATCCGCGCGGTCGAGGCGCACGCGGAGCAGTGCCGGCCCTATCGCGAGCAGACGATCGCGCCGTTTCGCGAGTGCGTCGTGACGCCGGTGCTGTCGGTCGGCGAGCGCAACTTCTTCTGCCGCACCGACTACGTGCGCGAGGGCGACGACAAGCGCTGGTGGCGCGCCGAGTGCCGCAGCTTCGTCGGCGGCCGCGTGACGTGGCGCCGGGACGGGAACGTGCTGTGATGAAGCTGCTCGTGCTCGCCGACGAGCCGGTCGACGCCGACGGCGTGCGCGCCGCGCTGCCGTCGCAGCCCGGGCTCGACGACGCCCGCGTGCTCGTCGTGACGCCGGCGCGCAACACGTCGAGGCTGGCGTTCTGGATGTCCGACAGCGACGAGGCGATCGACGAGGCGCGCGGCGTCGAGGAGGAGACGGTCGCGGCGCTGCAGGACGAGGGCGTGCAGGCCCGCGGCGAGGTGGGCGAGAGCGAGCCGATGCTGGCGCTCACCGACGCGGTGAACACGTTCGCGCCCGACCTGATCCTGCTGCTCACCGGCGACGACGACTTCGCCGCCGACGCGCGCGGCCGTTTCGGCGCGCGCGTCGTGCGCGGCTGACGGCGCCGCTCAGCGCTCCAGATCGGCGCGGGCGGCCTCGACCGTCGCCTGCAGCGTCGACCGGGCGTCGTGGCGCGGGCGCCAGCGCAGCTCGCGCCGCGCCTTGGCCGTGCTCATGATCACCGGCGCGCGCAGCGCCTCGATCCAGCGCGCCTCGTCGGGGACGAACGGCAGCCGCGCGAGGATCTCCGCGGTGGCGTCGACCGCGAGCTCCGGCACCGGGACGCTGTACCAGCGCAGCGCGTCGGCGAGGTCGCCCACGGTCACGGTGCCGGGACCCGCGACGTTGTAGACCCCGGGCTCCCCGCGGCCGAGCACCGCCGCCCGCAGCGCGCTCGCCGCGTCGTCCTGGTGCACGAGCTGGAAGGGGATGCCGGGGTCGGGCAGCACCGGCTTGAGGACGGGGACGCTGTCGAACAGCGCGCGCACCGCCCGCGGCAGGCGCTCGGCCAGGCGGATGTAGGGCAGCTCCTGGACGAGCATCGGCGCGTCCGGCCCGCCGACGATGCACGGGCGCAGCACGTAGGCGTCGATCGCCTGCCCGGCGGTGACCTCGCCGAGCGCCGCCTCGACCTCGGCCTTGTGGCGCGAGTACGGGTGGCGGTCGGTCGGGCGCACCGGCACGTCCTCGGTCAGCGGCGACGGGTTGTCCTCGTGGAACCCGTAGGCGGCCACCGACGACGCGTACACGAGCCGCGCCGCCTTCGCCTCGACCGCGGCGCGGAACACGTTCCGCGAGCCCTCGAGGTTCACCTGCTCGCTGGCGTCCGACCCGGCCATGATCACGAACGCCAGGTGCACGACGACGTCGGCGCCGGCGACCAGCCCCGCGACGTCCTCGGGCCGCGTCACGTCGCCGCGCCGGAAGCGGACCTTGCGCAGCCCGTCGGCGTCCGGGTCGTACGGACGGCGCGCCATCGCCTCCACGCGCCCGACCTCCCGCGCCCGCTCCAGCGCCCGCAGCAGGGGCCGGCCGAGGTCTCCGGTGGCGCCGGTCACGGCGACGGTCAGCGCCATCGTCCTCAGTACTCCGGGTCGCCGGGGAGGACGATGCGGGCGTGCTCGCCGGTGAGCAGCACGCGCGGCAGGACCGGGCGCACCTCGCTGGCGCGCGCGTGGTCGAGCACGGCGTCGGCGCTCGGGAACCCGGTGAGCTGCTCGAGGTGCTTGATCGTCGGGAAGACGAGCAGCAGCTCGCCGCGGGCGTGGGCGTCGAGCGCCTGCTGGGGCGCGAACCAGTCCAGGGCGACGCACTCGCTGCCGTCGACGCCGGGCGCCGACCCGGGCGGCAGCGCGGTGACGAAGAAGCGCGTGTCGAAGCGGACCTTCACGAGCGCCGGCGTGATCCAGCGGCTGAACGGCACGAGCGCGTCGGGCTCGACCTCGATCGCCGCCTCCTCGCGCAGCTCGCGCACGGCAGCGGCCTCGTCGGACTCCCCGGGGTCGACCGCGCCGCCGGGGAACACCCAGGCGCCGCCCATGAAGCGCGCCTGCGGGTTGCGCTGGACGAGGAGCACCTCCAGGCCGGTGGCGCCTCCGCGCACGACGATGACCGTCGAGGCCGGGCGCGGCGGCGTCTCGGCCCCGGTCGCGTTCAGCTCCTCCATCGCCCCGACGACGATACCGTTGCGGCCATGACCGAGACGAGCACGGCGCAGCAGTGGATCTGCGAGTCCTGCGGGTTCATCTACGACCCGGCCGAAGGCGACCCGGATGGCGGCATCCCTCCTGGAACCCGTTTCGAGGACATTCCCGACACGTGGTTCTGCCCCGTCTGCGGGGCGCGCAAGCAGGACTTCGTCCCCTACGAGGACTGATCCGCCGGTGTCCGCCAAGGGCGCCAAGCGCCCCGCCAAGGAGGGCCGCCTGAAGGCGGTGAGCCGGCTCGCCGAGCGCCTCGGCGGCGCGCGCCTCTGCTACGGGGATCCGATCCGTGAGGGCGGGCGCACGATCATCCCGGTCGCGCGCGTCCGGGCCGCCGGCGGCGGCGGCTGGGGGACCGGTCAGCAGGTCGACAGCGCCGGGGGCGGCGGCGGGGGCGGCGGGTCGCTGGACGCGCGCCCGGTGGGCTTCATCGAGGTCGGTCCCGAGGGCACCCGCTTCCAGCCGATCGACGCGGGCGGCACCCTCGAGCGGACGCTGCAGGTCGCCGGCGCCGGGGCGCTGGCGCTCGCCACCGCGGCGGCCGGGCTGCGCGCCGCCCGCGGGGCGCTGGGCGCCGGGCGGGCCGGCCGGCGCATGCTGGGCCGGGGCGGCTGACCGGGTGGCTCAGCGAACCGCCTCGGGCAAGCTGTCGACACGCATGCGGCTCCCCTCCGACCTGCGGCGCATCCAGCTCATCGCGTTCGTCGTCGGCATCTCGTCGCTCGGCAGCGAGATCGCGGCCGCGCGCCTGCTCGCCCCGTACTTCGGCGACTCCACGCTGATCTGGGCCAACACGATCGCGACCGTGCTCGTCGCGCTGTCGGTCGGCTACTGGGTCGGCGGGAAGGTCGCCGACCGCGACCCGACGCTGCACGGCCTGTGCCGCCTCGTGATGCTCGCGGCCGTCCTCATGGCGATCGTGCCGTTCGTGGCGCGCCCGTTCCTGAGCGAGGCCGTCGACGCGCTCGACTCGATCGAGGCGGGCGCCTTCATCGGCTCGCTGATCGCGGTGCTCGTGCTCATCGCCGTGCCCGTCTTCATCCTCGGCATGGTGTCGCCGTACGCGGTGCGCCTGTCGGTGGGGACGGTCGACGAGGCGGGCACGGTCGCCGGGCGCCTGTACGCGATCTCGACGCTCGGGTCGCTCACCGGCACGTTCCTGAGCGCGCTGCTGCTGATCCCGTTCCTCGGCACCCGCCGCACGTTCCTGGTGATGGCGCTGTCGCTGGCGCTCGTCGCCACGCTCGGGCTCGCGCGCCGGTGGCTGGCCGCCCCCGTCGTCGTGATCGTCCTGCTGGCGCTGCCGACCGGCACGATCAAGGCGGCCGAGAACGGCGGGCGCCTGCTGGAGGAGGTCGAGACCGAGTACGGCTACGCGCGCGTGGTCGAGCGGCCGACCGGCGCGCGCTGGATGGAGCTCAACGAGGGCGAGGCGATCCACTCGCTGCTGCCGCCCGACCGCTCCTACCTGACCGGCGACTACTGGGACGAGCCGCTCGTGCTGCCGTTCGCGACGCGGCCGGCCGCCGACCCGCCCGGGCGGGTGGCGATCCTCGGCAACGCCGGCGGCACGATCGCCCGCGCCTACGGCCACTACTTCCCCGACACGCGCGTCGACGCCGTCGAGATCGACGGCAAGCTGACCGAGCTGGGGCGCAAGTGGTTCGACATGCGCGGGCCCAACCTGCACGCCTACACCGACGACGCGCGCCCGTTCCTGCGCGCGACCGACGCGCGCTACGACCTGATCGTCGTCGATGCCTACCGCCAGCCCTACATCCCGTTCTACCTGACCACGCGCGAGTTCTTCGAGCTGTGCCGCGACCGCCTGAACCCGGGCGGGATGGTCGTCATCAACGTCGGCCACCCCGAGTCCTCCAACGAGCTCGAGCAGGTGCTCGGGCGCACGCTCGCCGCGGTCTTCCCGCACGTCGAGCGCGACCCGGTGCAGCCGACGAACACGATGCTGGTCGCCGCCGTCGAGGACATCTCCGCGGCGCGCCTGCGCGCGGCCGCGCCGGCGCTGCCGGCCGACCTGCGCCCGGTCGCCGTCGCGACCGCCGACCGGCTCGAGCCGCGGCTGCCCGGCGGCCGCGTCTACACCGACGACCGGGCGCCGGTCGAGTGGCTCGTCGACGCGTCGATCCTGCAGGTCGCCGGCAGCGGCGAGCGGTAGCCGCCGCGGGCGCTACGCCGCGCGCGCGATCTCGATCTCGGCCTGGCCGTCGAACGGCCGCGCCGGCGAGGCGGGCGGCGGCGCGGGCACCGGCTCGTCGGCGCCGTGGGTCGCGGCCACCGGCACGCCGGCGGCGGGGCGGAAGCCGGCGCGCAGGGCGGCGCGGCCCAGGACCTGGGCGGCGTCGCGCAGCTCGGCCTTCGTGTGCGAGGCCATGACCGACAGGCGCAGCCGCGCGGTGCCGGTGACGACGGTCGGCGGGCCGAGCGCCTCGGCGAACACGCCGCCCTCCAGCGCGGCGTCGCGGATGCGCAGCGCGAGGCCGGCGTCGCCGACGACGAGCGGCACGATCTGGGTGGTCGAGCCGGCCGTCTCGAAGCCCTCGCGCGCCAGCTCGGCGCGCAGCACGTCGGCGTTGGCCTGCAGCTTGTCGACCCGGTGCGGCTGCTCGGCGAGCAGGTCGAGCGCGGCCAGCGCGCCCGCGACCACCGGCGGCGGCGGGGCGGTCGAGGCCACGAGCGTCCGCGAGCGGTTGGCCAGGAAGCGCGCGGTCGTCGCGTCGCACGCCGCGTACGCGCCGTAGGCGCCCAGCGCCTTGCCCAGCGAGCCGATGACCACGTCGACCTCGCCCTCCAGGCCGGCCTCGGCGACCGCGCCGCGGCCGCCCGGCCCCAGGCAGCCGATCGCGTGCGCCTCGTCGACGACGGTCCGCGCCCCATGGCGCTGGGCCAGGTCGACGAGCTCCTCGAGCGGCGCGACGTCGCCCTCGGTGGCGAACACGGCGTCGGTGACGACGAGCGTCGGACGCCCGGCCGCCTCGTCCAGCAGCGCGGCGAGGTGGTCCATGTCGCCGTGCCCGTACACGCGGGTGTCGGCGCCGGCGAGCGCGCAGCCGTCGAGCAGCGCGGCGTGGCTGAGCTCGTCGCACAGGACGACCGTGCCGGGCTCGGCCAGCGCCCCGACGACGCCCATCGAGGCGAGGTAGCCCGAGCCGTAGAGCAGCGCGGCGCCGCTGCCGTGGAACGCGGCCAGGCGCTCCTCGAGGCGGCGGTGGATCGTCATCGTCCCGCTCACCAGCCGCGAGCCGCCGGCGCCCACGCCCCAGCGCATCGCGGCGTCGGCCGCCGCCTCGCGCACGCGCGGATGGTCGGCCAGCCCGAGGTGGTTGCTCGAGCACAGCAGCAGGACCGGCTTGCCGTCGAGGACGACGCGCGGGCCCTGCGGCCCGCTCACCAGGCGCATGCGGCGATAGAGGCCGAGCCCCTTGAGCTCGTCCAGTCGCTGCTCCAGATCCATCGAGACCTCTCCCTCGTGGTCAGCCGTGCCACCGCGGGTGGTGGCGGATCTGCTGAGGCTGCATGCCCGGGCAGCGTAGGCGGCGCGTCGGACCGAACCGCGCCGCCGCCCCGCGTCAGCGCCGCGCGGTGGCGAGCGCGCCCACCGGCGCGTCGCCGCGCCGCTCGTGGCGCGGCAGCGCGAGCGCGATCAGCGCGGCGACCGCGGCGCCGCCGGCGCCGACCAGGAACGCCGCGCGGAAGCCGGCGTCGCCGGGCATCCCGCTCGCCAGCACGTGGCCGGTGAGGATCGCCGCCGACACCTGGGAGCCCAGCGAGCCGCCGACGTTGCGGAAGATCGTGTTGACGCCGGTCGCCTCGCCGGTCTCGTGGCCGTCGACGGCGTCGACGATCAGGTTCGGCAGCGCGGCGAACGCGAAGCCGACGCCCACGTTGAGGATCATGCTCCACAGGACGAGCTGCAGTGCGCTGTCGTGCCGCACGGCCAGGCCCGCGAGGCCGACGATCGCCACCAGGCAGCCGATGACGAGCGGCAGCTTGGAGCCGCGGCGCTCCCCGAGGCGGCCGGCGACCGGCGCCACGAACAGCATCAGCAGCCCACCCGGCGCCAGCAGCAGCCCGGCCTGCGTCGGGTTCATGCCCAGGCCGACCTCCCCGCCCGCGGGCAGCTCCGCGAGCTGGGGGACGAGGATGAACGTGCCGAACAGGCCGAAGCCGACGAGCAGCGTCGCCAGGTTCGTCATCAGCACGGGCCGGCGCGACAGCGTGCGCATGTTGATCAGCGGCTGCGGGTGGCGGCGCTCGAACGCGACGAACGCGGCGAGCACGACCGCCCCGGCGGCGACCAGGCCCAGCGTCGTGGCCGAGCCCCAGCCCCAGTCGTTGGCGCGCGAGATCGCGATCAGCACGCAGGTGAGCCCGGCGCCCATCACGACCGCGCCGACGACGTCGATGCGCCCGGGCGTGCGGACCGGCGACTCGGGCACGAAGCGGATCGTCGTGATCGTGGCGACGACGCCCATCGCCGCGGAGATCCAGAAGATCCACTGGAAGCCGGCGTGCTCGGTCAGGAACCCGCCCAGCGGCAGGCCGATCGCGCCGCCGATGCCGGCGATCGCGCCGAGCATCGCGATCCCGGTGGCGACCTTCTCGCGCGGGAACTCGTCGCGGACGATCCCGAACGACAGCGGGAACACGCCGCCGCCGACGCCCTGCAGCGCGCGCCCGACGACCATCGGCGCGAGCGAGTCGCTCAGCGCGCAGACGACCGAGCCCGCGGCGAACGCCACGAGCGAGATGGCCAGGAAGCGCTCCTTGCCGAACATGTCGCCGAGGCGCCCGATCACCGGGGTCGCGATCGACGCGGCCAGGAAGTAGCCGGTGACCATCCAGGTGATGTCGGTGGTGGAGACGGCGAACTCGGCCTGGATGGAGGCGAGCGCGGGGACGACGGTGGTCTGCGCGAGCGAGTAGGCGAGCGCGCCGACCCCGAGGATCAGCAGCGTGCGGTGGTGGTGCTGGCGGGCGGGGGCGTGGGGCATGGAAGCGAAGCGGTCACTCCGGTTGCGGGCGGACGGCAGGGTAGCAGCAACCGGAGTGATCGCTCCGTTTCTCGCGGTATCGTGGACGGATGGCTCCCACCGCGTCCGCCGGCGACGCGCCCGCCCGCCCGCCCCGCCGCGACGCGGTCCGCAACCGCGCCCTGCTCGTGGCCGCCGCCACCGACGCCTTCCGCGAGGAGGGGCTCGACGTCGGCGTCGACGCGATCGCCCGCCGCGCCGGCGTCGGGGTCGCGACGCTCTACCGCCACTTCCCGGCCAAGGGCGACCTCGTGCTCGCGGTCACCGAGGCGCTCGTCGACGCGTTCGTCCAGACCGCCCACGACGCGCTCGCCGGCGGGCCGCGGGGCGCGCTGGAGACGGTGCTGCGCTCCTCGCTGGCCCAGCAGCGCGAGAACCGCGGCTTCTTCGACGCGCTCGCGCAGCGCCCGCGCGACCCGCGGCTGCGCGAGCGGATCACCACGCGCGCACGTCCCGCGCTGGAGAGGATCGCCGCCGCCGCGCACCGCTGCGGCGAGCTGCGCGAGGACCTCGGCGCCGACGACCTGCTCGTCGTCCTGCGGATGCTCGGCGCGGCCGGGGCGGCGGCGCCCGACCCCGAGCCCTACCTGGCGCTGCTGCTGCGCGGCATGGCGCCCGAACCGGCCGGCGCCTGAGCGCCGCTCAGCGGCCCTTCCAGCGCGCCGGCCGCTTCTGCGCGAAGGCGCGCACGCCCTCGCGCAGGTCCTCGGACTGGAAGCAGGCCCGCCGCAGCGCGATCAGCTCGCGCTCGACGTCGGGGTCCAGCGCGGCGCCGGCGGCCAGCAGCTCGCGCAGCACGCGCTTGTTGCCGGAGATCGACAGCGGCGCGTTGGCGGCCAGCTCGGCGGCCACGTCGAGCGCGGTCTCGGCCAGCTCGTGCTCGCCGACGACGTCGTTGACGAGCCCCCAGGACAGCGCCGTGCGCGCGTCGACGTTGCGCCCCAGCAGGAACAGCTCGCGCGTGCGCGGCTCGCCGATCGCGCTCAGGAACTTGCGCAGCCCGGTGTGCGAGTACACGAGCCCGAGCTTGGCCGGCGGCATGCCCAGCAGGATGCCCTCGCGGGCGATCCGCAGGTCGCAGGAGATCGCCAGCTCCAGGCCGCCGCCGATCGCGTGGCCCGACAGCGCCGCGACCGTCGCGTACGGGTAGGCGTCGAGCGCCTGGATCGCCGCCGTGAACGGGTGGGCGACGAGCTTCTCGGCCTCCTCGGCGAACACGTCGTCGGGGATCTCGCCGATGTCATAGCCCGACGAGAACATCCCCTGCGTGCCGGTGAGGATCACGCAGCGCGCGTCGAGGCCCGTGAGCAGCTCGGCCAGCCGGTCGAGGATCTCGTGGTCGAGCGCGTTGCGCTTCTCCGGGTTGGAGATCGTCAGCCGGACGACGTCGTCGGCCGGCTCGTCGACGAGGACCTCGCCCACTACTCCAGCACGACGAGGGTGTCGCCCTCCGACACCGCCTGCCCCTCGGCGCAGCGGATCTCCCTGACGACCCCGGCGTCCTCGGCCTCGACGGGCATCTCCATCTTCATCGACTCGAGGATGACGACCGTGTCCCCCTCGGAGACCTCGTCTCCGACGGTGACCTCGATCTTCCACACGGTGCCCGTGATGTGGGCTTCGACGTCGGGCAACAGGACCTCCGGGAGCGATGGGACGTGGGCGGTGCTGGCACGATACCCGCCGGAATGCCCGCACGGCCCCCAGTCGTCCTGATCGCCGCCCGCGACGAGGCCCAGCGGCTGCCCGCGACGCTGTGCGCGCTGGCCGCCGCGCTGCCCGGCGCGCGCATCGTCGTCGCCGACGACGGCTCGCACGACGCCACCGCGACCGTCGCGCGCGACGCGGGCGCCGAGGTGGTCCGCAGCGAGCAGCCGCTCGGCAAGGGCGGGGCGGCGACGCTGGCCGCGCGCGCCGTCCTGGACGTCACGACCGCGCCCGACCCGCCGATCGTGCTGCTGTGCGACGCCGACCTCGGCCCGAGCGCCGGGCGCCTGGCCGCGCTCGTCGACGCGGTCGAGCGCGGCGAGGCCGACCTGGCGATCGCCGTGTTCGCGCGCCGGGTCGGCGGCGGCTTCGGCCTCGCCGTCGGCACGGCGCGCCGCGCGATCGCCCGCCTGTGCGGGCTGGAGCTGGAGGCCCCGCTGTCGGGCCAGCGCGCGATGCGCGGCGAGGTGCTGGCGTGCGTGACGCCGTTCGCCGACGGGTTCGGGATGGAGGTCGGCATGACCGTCGACGCCGCACGCGCCGGCTTTCGCGTGCGCGAGCTGCCGCTCGAGCTCGAGCACCGCGCGACCGGCCGCAGCCTGCGCGGCTTCGCCCACCGCGGTCGCCAGCTCCGCGACCTGCTGGCCGCCGCCTGGCGGCGCCGGTAGCGGTTCGTACCGGCGGTCGAGCGAGGTTCCGACCGCTGGTCGGTGGGCCGATGCCCGCCCCCGCCGTACCTTCTCGCCATGCACTCGATCACCCGCAACGGACGTCCGGCAGGTCTCTCCTCCTCCGGCCGGGGTGACGTGTGCGCTTGGCGTGGCGACGGCCTGACCCACCGTCGCCGGCCACGGTGAGGGACCGGCCGGGGCGCTGAACGCCCGGGCGCTGGACGGGACAGCCAGCGTCCGGGCGGCCCCGGCCGGGATCACCGTCCCGGTCATGGGATGATCCCGCGGCGATGCTGCTGGCGATCGACCAGGGGACGACCGGCACGACCTGCCTGGTCCTCGACGAGCACGGCGAGCCGATCGGCCGCGCCTACCGCGAGTTCGAGCAGCACTTCCCGCGACCGGGCTGGGTCGAGCACGACCTTGCCGAGATCTGGACCGTGACGCGCGCGGTCGCCGACGAGGCGCTCGCCGACGCCGGCGCCGCCGAGGAGGAGCTGGCCGGGATCGGGATCACCAACCAGCGCGAGACCGTGTGCGCGTGGGACCCGGCGACCGGCGAGCCGCTGCACCGCGCCCTGGTGTGGCAGGACCGGCGCACCGCCGCGCGCTGCGACGAGCTGCGCCAGGCCGGCTACGAGCCGCTCGTGCGCGACCGCACCGGCCTCGTCCTCGACCCGTACTTCTCGGCGACGAAGATCGAGTGGCTGCTGCGCAACGTCGACGGGCTGGCCCAGCGGGCGCGCGAGGGCCGCGCCGTGTTCGGCACCGTCGACGCGTGGCTCGTCTTCAAGCTCACCGGCGAGCTCGTCACCGACGCGTCCAACGCGTCGCGCACGCTGCTCTACGACATCCGCTCCGGCGCGTGGGACGAGGAGCTGTGCGAGCTGTTCGGCGTCCCGCTCCGCGCGCTGCCCGAGGTGCGCCCCAGCTCCGGCGAGGTCGGCCGCACCGCCGCGGGCGTCCCGGTCGCCGGGATCGCCGGCGACCAGCAGGCGGCGCTGTTCGGCCAGGCCTGCCTGGAGCCGGGCCTGGGCAAGAACACCTACGGCACCGGCTCGTTCGTGCTGCTCAACGCGGGCACGCGCACCCCGCCGGCGCCGCAGGGCCTCCTCACCACGGTCGCGTGGCGGATCGGCAACAGCACGACGTACGCCCTGGAGGCGTCGATCTTCGTCACCGGCGCCGCCGTCCAGTGGCTGCGCGACGGCCTCGGGATCATCGAGCAGGCCGCCGACACCGAGGCGCTGGCCGCGTCGCTGGAGGGCAACGACGGCGTCTACTTCGTCCCGGCGCTGACCGGGCTCGGCTCGCCGCACTGGGACCCGTACGCGCGCGGCACGATCGTCGGGCTCACGCGCGGCACCGGGCGCGCGCACGTCGCCCGCGCGACGCTCGAGGCGATCGCCTACCAGGCCGTCGACGCGATCGAGGCGATGGCCGCCGTCGGCGCCCCGCGGCTGACCGAGCTGAAGGCGGACGGCGCCGCGACCGCCAACCGCTGGCTGATGCAGTTCCAGGCCGACGTGCTCGGGGTGCCGGTCGTCGTGCCCGAGATCAACGAGACGACCGCGCTGGGGGCGGCGCTGCTGGCCGGCGTCGGCGTCGGGATGTGGACGCTCGACGGGGTGCAGCGCGGCTGGCGCGAGCGCGTCCGCTACGAGCCGGCGATGGACGACGCGCGCCGCGAGGAGCTCCTCGACGGGTGGCACCGGGCGTTGGAGCGCGCGGCGGGGCGGGAGCGGTAACCCCGCCGCGACGGGCGGGTATGAGACGGAAGATGGGCGAGGAGCGACTGTCGGGGCTGAAGGCGCAGGTCTACCGGGACCCGCGGCCGGCCGAGTACTTCCAGCGGTTCCACGAGCGGGCGCGCACGCGCGAGCCCGACGCGATCTACGAGGTCGCGCGCGTGCTGGCCACGATCTACGGCTTCGGGCTGTTCCGGGCGCGCGCGATCGGCGCCGACAACGTCCCCGCCTCGGGCCCGGTGATCGTCGCGCCCAACCACTTCTCGTTCATGGACCACTTCTTCGTCGGCATGTTCATCCGCCGGCGCGTGCGGTTCATGGCCAAGTCGCAGCTCTTCGCGCCGCCGATGCAGTGGATCTACGAGCACGGCGGCGCGTTCCCGGTGCGCCGCGGCCAGCGCGACGAGGAGGCGTTCGTCACCGCCATCGAGATCCTCCGCCGCGGCGGCTGCCTGACGATGTACCCCGAGGCCGGGCGCTCGCGGTCGGGCAGGCTGGCCAGCGCCGCCAAGCCGGGCGTCGGGCGGATCGCGCTCGCCACCGGCGCGCCGGTCGTCCCCGTCGCGATCTTCGGCTCCCAGCGCGTGCGCAACTGGAAGAAGCTGCAGTTCCCCAAGGTGACCGTCCAGTACGGGGAGCCGCTGACGTTCCCGGTCGAGGCCGACCCGCCGCGGGAGCGCCAGCAGGAGGTCGCCGACGAGGTCTTCGCGCACATCCGCGAGCTCTACGCGGGGCTGGAGGAGCACGGCCCGCGCAGCATCGCCCAGCGCGTGCGCGAGCAGCAGCGGGCGCTGCGACGCGCCAAGCGCCGCCGCGCCGCGCCCGCCTCCTGACACGGGCGATTGGGAGCGGCGGGGCCTGGGGAGACCCAGTGATGATGCTCGTCGACGCCGAGACCCTCGAGGACGCCCTCGTCGCCGACCTGCGCACGCTCGGCGACCGCATCGCCGACGACGATCTCGCGACCGAGCTCTACCGCGCGCTCACGCGCAACGCGTGGACGGGCGCGCTCGAGGGCCACCTCGTCCTCAACTGGGCCCACGCCGAGGCGCTGGTCAACGGCCTGCGCGCCCGGGTGGGCGCCGAGCCGCTGGCCCTCGAGCAGACGGGCGGCGAGGGCGCCGTATCCGAGCGGGTCGAGCGCATGCTCGGCGACCTCGGCTGGCGCCATCGCCCGCTGAACGCCTCACGCCGCGGGCCGCGCTTCCCGCGGCGCACCCCCGGTCAGCTGTAGACCTCGGCGAGCTGGGGCCACAACCCCGCGTCATGGCTGGGGACGACGATCGCGTTCGGCGTGCGCTCCACGTAGGCGCGGATCTCGCCGACCGTGCGGCGGTAGACGTGGTCGTCGTCGCTGAGCAGCGGCAGCTCGTCGCCGGCGATCGCCTCGCGCCGGTACACGGCGTCGCCGGCCAGCAGCAGCTCGCGGTCGTGCAGGCGCACGACCACCGACTGGTGGCCGGGCGTGTGGCCGGGAGTGAAGACGAGCCGGATCGAGCCGTCGCCGAGCAGGTCGACCGACCGGCCGAACGTCGCGAACGAGTCGACGCCCGCGTGCTCGTAGTCGACGGTGCGCCAGTCGACGGCATGGTCGAACTGGCGGGCGCGGTAGCCCTGGCGCAGGTCGCCGCGCGACGCCGCCGCCCACTCGGCCGCCGAGACGACGAACGTCGCCTGCGGGAACTGGGCGATGCCGCTGGCGTGGTCGTAGTGCAGGTGCGTCATCACGACGGCCGTCACGGAGCGGGGGTCGACGCCCAGCGCCTCGAGCTGCGCCGGCACGGCCTGCTCGGGGCGCATGCGGATGTCGAGGATCCGGCCGAAGACCGGGCCGAGGCTGTCGGCCGGGCTCGTCGCCACGCTCGCGTGCATGCCGGCGTCGACGAGGATCGAGCCCGCGGTCGGGTGGTCGATCAGGAACGCCGGGATCGGGCACGCCAGCCACGTCGAGCGGCGGGCGAGGAGGCCGCGCGGGACCGCCAGCGGCCCGCCGGGCCGCACCCAGAACGCGGGCGGCGCCATGATCTCGGCGGTCAGCAGCGGCCGCACGCGCACGGTCGCGCCCTCGCGGCCGCCGGGCAGCGCGTGGAGGAACGGCGTGGGCTCGGCGCCGACCGCCATGGGCCGGCACGCTACCGTCCCGTCGCATGGCCGGCCCGCCCCCGATCCTGCGCGACGGCCTGCTCGACGGGCTGACCGTGCTGGCCGCGCCGCGGACGCCGGTCACCGACGCGTGCGCGGCGCTGGGCGCGCGGGTCGAGGCGCTCGAGGCCGACCTGCTCGACGAGGCCGCGACGGTCGCCGCGGTCGAGGGCAGCGAGGCGGCGATGCTCGTCGTCGACGCCGCGCCGCTGTTCGGCTCCGGCGGCGAGGTCGCGCTGCGGGCCGCGCTCGACGGCGCCTGGTCGGCGGTGCACGCCCACTTCGACCCCGAGCGGACCGAGAAGATCGTGCTCGTGGCGCCGCCGCCGGGCGCGGGCGAGCACGCGGGCGCGCTGCGCGCCGGGCTGGAGAACGCGGCCCGCACGCTGTCGATCGAGTGGGCCCGCCACCAGATCCGGATCGTGGCGATCCTGCCGGGCGACGCGACCGATCCGGCGGATCTGGCGCAGCTCGTCGCCTACCTGGCCTCGCCGGCGGGCGACTACTTCAGCGGCTGCGCGCTGACCCTCGCCTAGATCTCGTCGCGGCGCAGCCACTCCGCCAGGAACGGCTCGCTGATGCTCGCCGCGCCCTTGTCGCGGACGATCAGCTCGTTGCGCTCCAGCGCCAGCAGCGCGGTCTGCACGGTCGCCGCCGACGGCAGCCCGAACCGGCGCCGGTAGGCCTCGCTCAGCGGGTGGCCGGGCTCCTCGGCCAGCGCCTCCAGGAGCTGGCGCTGGGCGGCCGACGCGCGCTCCCACACGAGGCTGAAGTGCGCGTGCTCGGAGCGCAGCACCTTCGTCAGCGCCGTTGCCACCCGCGCGGCGGTGGCGGTCTCGCCGGGCGGGGTCTCCTGCCACAGGAAGTAGCAGAGCTCCTGGGTCGCGTACGGGTGGCCGCCGGCCGCGGCGAGCACGGCGTCGAGCGCGTCGGCGTCGATCGCGCGGCCGGTCGCGGCGAAGCGGCCCTCGACGTGGGCGGCGAAGCGCTCGGGCGCGATCGGGCCCAGCTCGATCTGCTTGGCGCTGCGCCAGAACGGCTCGTGCTCGTCGTTGAAGATCCGCTCCATCATGTGGCGCTTGCTGCCGAGGTAGACGTGCGCGACCTCCGGCTGCTCCTGGAAGACGCTGCGCAGCAGCTTGGTCAGGTCGCGGTCGATCGCGACGACCTCCTGGAACTCGTCGAGGACGAGCACGACCCGCCGGTTGCGCTCGGCGGCGAGCTGCGCGGGCAGCTCCAGCAGCCGCTCGAGCGTGGCGCTGACGTCCTCGCGCCGGTGCGAGGCGTCGAACGAGAAGCTCACCGACCCGTCCTCGGGGCTGACCGTGACGGTCGGGTGGATGCGCAGGCCCTGGAAGATGCGCAGCCGCTCCCGCGCGCGAAACAGCGGGGTGGCGAGGTCGTCGTGGATCGTGCGCGCGAGCTTCTCGGCGAGCTTCGCCAGCGTCGGCGTCGTCATGAGGTTGACGTGCGCGACGAGCACGCCGTCGGCGATGAGCCGCTGCGACGCGCGCCAGATCAGCGACGTCTTGCCGTACCGCCGCGGGGCGAAGATCACCACGTCCTGGCCGTTGCGGGCGTCGGCCTCCAGCTCGGCGAGCTCGTCCTCGCGGTCGGCGAACGCCTCGTCGAGGGCGAGCGCGCCGTAGCGGAAGGGGTTGGTGGGCTCGGCCGGCGCCATGCTCCGAGGGATTATGCCCAACGACATAATGCCGTTGGGCATGATTCCGTGCGGCGGGTCAGGCGGTCATGCCGCCGAACATGCCGCCGGTGATGTTCAGCACCTGGCCGTGGACGTAGTCCGACCACGGCGAGCACAGGAAGAACACGCCGCCGGCGGCCTCCTTCGGCGCGGCCGCGCGGCCCAGCGGGATCATCATCGCCGCCATCCCCCGAAGCTGCTCGGGGATGCCGAGCTGGACCTTCTCGCCGTCGACCTCCATCACGTTGTCGTCGACCTTCGGCTGGGTGAGGCGCGTGTCGACGAAGCCGAAGGCGACCGCGTTGACGTTGACCTTGAACTGGCCCCACTCCTTGGCGACCGTCTTCGTGAGGCCGACGACCGCGGACTTGCCGGCGGCGTAGTTGGCCTGGCCGGCGTTGCCGAACATGCCCGAGGTGGAGGAGACGTTGACGATCTTGCGGAAGACCTCGCGGCCCTCCTCGCGCTCCTTCTTGGCCGGCTCGCGCAGGTGCGGCGCGGCGGCGCGGATGACCTTGAACGGCACGGTGACGTGGATGTCGAGCATCCGCTCCCACCAGTCGTCGCTGATCTTGTGGACCGGCGCGTCGAGGGTGTAGCCGGCGTTGTTGACGATGATGTCCAGCCGGCCCCACGCGTCGATCGCCGTCTGCACGAGGCGGTCGGGCGCGTCGCCCTTGGTCAGGTCTCCGGAGAAGACGGTCGTCTCGCCGTCGATCTCGGCGGCCGCCTCCTGGGCCACGTCGCCGTCGAGGTCGTTGATCACCACCTTCGCGCCGTGCTCGGCCAGCAGCTCGGCGGTGGCGCGGCCGATGCCGCGCGCCGATCCGGTCACGATCGCGACCTTGCCGTCGAGGACTCCCATGTGCTCCTCCTCAGTCGGGGTTGTGCGCTGCGGCGCCGGAGCCTACGGGGCGCCGCGTACAGTCTGCGCCGTGACGCTCGAGGACATCGCGCGGGAGATCCGCGGGCACGGCGGCTGCGGGTTCGAGCCGTGCGAGACGTGCACGAACCTCGTGCCCGGCGAGGGTCCCGACAGCGCGCGCGTGGTGGTCGTCGGCGAGGCGCCGGGCGCGCGCGAGGACGCCAGCGGCCGGCCGTTCGTCGGCAGCGCCGGGCGGCTGCTGGACGCGCTGCTCGTCGAGGCCGGGCTCGCGCGCGACGCGGTCTTCATCACGAACGTCGTCAAGGCCCGCCCGCCGGGCAACCGCGACCCGCGGGCCGACGAGGTCGCCCACCACCGCCCGTGGCTGGAGGCGCAGCTCGACGTCATCGAGCCCGCGCTGATCGTCCCGCTCGGCCGCCACGCCCTGCGCCACTTCGCGCCCGACGCGAGGATCGGCGAGGTGCACGGCGCCCGGGTCGGCGAGCGCCTGTTCCCGCTGTACCACCCGGCGGCGGCGCTCCACAACCCGCGCCTGCGCGAAACGCTGCTGGCCGACGCGCGGGCCCTGGGCGCCGAGCTGCGCTAGCCGATGCACCAGATGACGGTGGGTAAATGACTCACCGTCAGCGGCGTGTTCGAACCGGGTACTGTTGTCTGCGATGGCGACTCCGACCCGAGCCCGCGCCAGACAGCAGCCCGACGAGACGCGGACGCTCATCCTCGAGACGGCCGACCGCCTCCTGCGCGAGCGGCCGTTCCGCGAGCTGTCCGTCGACGAGATCATGCGCCCGACGGGATACGGGCGGACGGTCTTCTACCGCCACTTCACCGGGCTGCCGCAGCTCGTGCTCGCCGTCCTCACGCGCGCGATCCCGCAGCTCGCCGCCGCGCAGGCCCGCTTCGACGCGATCGCCGAGCAGGACCTGGACGAGGCCGAGATCCGCGACATCCTGCACGACGTGGTCGTGCAGTGGCAGGCGCACGGCCCGCTGATGCGCGCGATGCGCGACGCGTCGGTCGCCGACGCCGAGATCGAGGGGCTCGTCTCGCAGACCCAGCGCCAGGCGCAGGCGCGCATGGGCGAGGCGCTGGCGCGCCGCCAGGCCGCCGGCTGGAGCGGCGGGGCCGACCCGTTCCAGCTCGCCGGCGCGCTGCTGTCGATGAACCAGCGCTTCCTGCTGGGCAACTTCGGCCGGCCCGACGCCGACGCCGACGTCGAGGCCGTGACCGACGCGCTGACCGCGGTGTGGACCGCCGTGCTGAACCGGCGCAGCGACGGCCGCGAGTAGCCCGCCGCTACAGGCCGAGCGTGCGGCCGAGGATCTCGCGCATGATCTCGTCGGTGCCGCCGCCGATCGGGCCCAGGCGCGCGTCGCGGGCCATGCGCTCGATCTCGTACTCGCGCATGTAGCCGGCGCCGCCGTGGATCTGCAGGCAGGCGTCCATCACCTCGAACGCGGAGCGCTGGGTGAGGAGCTTGGCCATCGTCACCTCTTGAACGGCGTTCTCGCCGGCGACGAACCGCTCGAGCGCGTCGTAGGTGACGCACCGGCCGGCGTGGATCGTCGTGGTGATGTCGGCGAGCTCGTGGCGCAGCGCCTGGAAGCCGGTGAGCGGGCGGCCGAACGCCTGGCGCTCGCGCGCGTAGGCGACGGTCCGCTCGTAGGCGACCTGCATCGCGGCGACCGCGCCGAGCGCCATCAGCAGCCGCTCCCACTGGAAGTTGGCCATGATCAGCCGGAAGCCCTCGTCGCGCTCGCCGAGCAGGTTGGCCTCGGGCACGAACGCCTCGTCGAAGGCGATCTCGGCGGTGTCGCTGGCGTGCCAGCCGAGCTTCTCGAGCTTCGAGGCGCGCACGCCGGGCTGGTCGGTGTCGATCAGCAGGAACGAGATGCCGTGGTGGCCGCCCTCGCCGCTGGTGCGCACGGCGGTGACGAGCACGTCGGCGCGCACGCCGTTGGTGATGAACGTCTTGGCGCCGCTGACGATCCAGCCTCCGTCGCCGGGGCGCGCGCGGGTGCGCAGCGCGGCGACGTCGGAGCCGGCGTCGGGCTCGGTGATCGCCAGCGCGGCGATGCGCTCGCCGCGGATCGCCGGCGCGAGGTAGCGCTCGTGCTGGTCGGCCGTGCCGAACGTCCAGATCGGCGGCGTGGCGATCCCGGTGTGCGCGCCCAGGCCGGCCGCGACCCCGCCCGACCCGCACCGCGCGAGCTCCTCGGCCCACACCGCGTCGTGCAGGTGGTCGCCGCCCTGGCCGCCCACCGACTCCGGGTACTTCAGCCCCAGGAACCCGAGCTCACCGGCGCGCGCGAACACCTCGTCGGGGAACCAGCGCTCGTCCTCCCATCGGGCGGCGTGGGGACGCAGCTCGGTGTCGACGAACCGGCGGATCGAGGCGCGCAGGTCCTCGTGCTCGGCGGTGAACGGCGACGGCATGGCCGGGACGCTAGCGCCCGGCCCGGCCGCCCGCGTCGTTGTCGGATCGAGCTCGCTATGCGACCGCGACCCGACAACGATGGGACGGCCTCACCGAGGGGTGCAGCCCGCACCGCCTCGCATCAGGACGAGTGGCGATTCAGCCCCGCTCGGCGGGGCCCATTCGCCATTCGGCGCGGGACATGGACCCGCGCGGACGGGGCGGCGCGCCGGCCCGCTCGCCTTCGACGACGTCGTTCTGCGCGGTCTCGGGGATCGCGCCGTGCGAGCGGAGCGCGTGGCGTTCCCGCGCCGTTGTCAGATGGAGCTCGCTCTGCGATCACGAGACGACAACGAGGGAGGGGATCAACGATGGCCGCGCGGCTGGGCCCCGCGGCCGCTCGCTCGCCTTCGATGAGGTCGTTCTGCGGCGGCTCGGCCGCCCGCGCGGTGCGAGCGCCGCGCGTGGCCGCGCGCCGGTGCGGCGGCGGGCGCCCGCCCGCCGCCGCTCAGAGGATCAGCGCGTCGGGGCGTCCGCGCAGGCGAACCGCTGGTTGATCACCCGGTCGCCCGGAGGCTTGGGGCCGACGTAGCGCACGCGCAGGCGCCGGTACTGGTAGGCGTCCCCGCACTGCGTCACGCGGTAGAGCTTGAAGCGGACCTTGAAGTTCTGGGTGTTGCCCGCCGCGCAGTTGGGCTCGCACAGGTTCACGGTCGCGGTGCCGGTCCCGGTCGCGGTGCGCGAGTTGTACTTCTTGTAGCGGATCTTGTTGATGACGACGCCCGCGTCGGCGCAGAAGACCGTGATCGTCTTCGGCTTGTAGACCTGCTTGACGCAGTCGGAGACGTAGGCGCGGATCTGATCGTCGTTGCCGCTGCCGGCGCTCGCGGTCGCGATGGGCATGGCCACGAAGGCCGCGGCGGTGAGGGCGATGAGAGACCTGAACATGATCGGCGAACCTACCGGGGCGACAGGCGGGATGCTGCTGTTTCGTCCGCGGCACGACGGCGCGTCAGCAGGCCGGTGGCGGTCGCCGCCGCCCCGATCGCGGCCGCGACGACCGGCACGACGAGCGCCGCGCGGAAGCCGTCGAGCTGCGCCTGGGCGCTCCCGCCGTCGGTGGCCGCGACGGCGATCGCCGTCGCCACGGCCAGCCCGAGCGCGGCGCCGAACTGCATCGACACGTTGAGCAGCCCGCCGGCGAGCCCCTGCTCCTCGGCGTCGACGCCGTCGGTCGCGGCGATCGTCAGCGGCCCGTAGGCGAGCGCGAACGCGACGCCGACCAGCACCATCGTCGGCAGCATCGCCCAGTACGTCCAGTCCAGCCCGAGCGGCAGGAACAGCGCGTAGGCGACGATCGCGACCGCGAAGCCCGCGCCGATCACCCGCGCGGTCCCGAACCGGGCGACGAGCGGCGGCGTCAGCGTGGGGGCGAGGATCGCGTCGAGCCCGACGACGGTGAGCGCCAGGCCGGTCTCCACCGACGACCACCCGCGGACCTGCTGCAGGTACAGCACCACGACGAACTGGAAGGCCATGTAGCTGCCGACCAGCACCGCGGCCGAGACGTTCGCGCGCACGAGCGGGACCGAGCGCAGGATCCCCAGCCGCACGAGCGGGGACGCCGACCGGCGCTCGACGACCGCGAAGGCGGCCAGCAGCGCGGCCGACGCGAGCGCGGTCGCCAGCGTCTGGCCGACGCTCACCTCGGGCGCCATCACGACCGAGTAGACGGCGAGCAGCATCCCGCCGGTGATGCTCAGCGCGCCCGCGACGTCGAACCCGCGCCCGTCGCGCGCCGGCGGCTCCCCGGCCGGCACCAGGCGCAGCGCGAGCGGCAGCAGCGGGGCCGCCGCCAGCACCGGCGCGAAGAACACCCAGCGCCAGCTCAGCGCCGTCAGCAGCCCGCCGACGACCATGCCCAGCGACACGCCGCCCGCGGCGATGCCGGCGTACACGAGCAGCGCCCGGTTGCGGACCGTGCCCTCGGCGAACGTCGTCGTGATGATCGACAGCGCGGCGGGGGTGAGGAAGCCGGCGCTCACGCCGGTGACGAACCGCGCCACGATCAGCATCCAGCCCTCCGACGACAGCCCGCCCAGGCCCGAGAAGGCGATGAAGACCGCGAGGGCGGCGACGAACATGCGCCGGCGGCCGAGCAGGTCGGCGGCGCGCCCGCCGAGCAGCACGAATCCGCCATAGCCGAGCGCGTACGCGCTGACGACCCACTGCAGCGCGGTCGTCGACATGTCGAGGTCGGCGCGCATCGACGGCAGCGCGACGCCCATCATCGACAGGTCGATGCCTTCGAGGAACACGACGCCGCAGAGGACGAGGAGCATGGCCCAGGCGCGGGCGGTGAAGCGGTGCAGCGGTGGCGCGTCGGTGGCGGTGGTCACGGGGCTCTCCGGGGTGGTTCCTTCTGGTAACTGACCGCATCATGCGTCACCATTGGCGCCGATGGAAGACGGCACTTCTTCGGCACCGAGTTCCTGCCGGGGAACCGAGTACGACGGCGACCCGTTCCAGTGGGACGCGCGCGAGGACTGCGAGGTCCGCCAGATCCTCGACCGCGTCGCCGACAAGTGGTCGCTGCTGGTCATCGCCCTGCTCGAGCACCGGACGATGCGCTTCAGCGAGCTGCGCCGCGAGATCGACGGCATCAGCCAGCGGATGCTCACGGTGACGCTGCGCCAGCTCGAGCGCGACGGCCTCGTCAACCGCACCGTGTACCCGGTCGTCCCGCCGCGGGTGGAGTACGCGCTGACCCCGCTCGGCGCCAGCCTGCATGCGACGATCCAGGCGCTCGTGACCTGGACCGAGGCCCACCAGAGCGAGATCGCCGCGGCGCGCGAGGCCTACGACGCGCGCGTGGCCGCCGAGGCCGCCGCCGTCGAGCCCGCGCGCACGTGATCGTCCAGCTCAGCGACCCCCACGTCGGAACCGATCCGCCCCGCGACGCCGACGCGCTGGCCGCCGCCGTCCGCGCCGTCCTCGCGCTGCCGCAGGCGCCCGACGCGGTGGTCGTCACCGGCGACCTGACCGACCACGGCGACGCGGCCGAGTACGCCGAGGTGCGCGACGTCCTCGCGGCGCTGCCGATGCCGGTCCACGTGCTGCCCGGCAACCACGACGACCGCGCGGGCCTGCGCGCCGCGTTCGGGCTCGACGGCGGCGCCGCCGACCCGATCGCCTGCGCCGCCGTGTGCGGGGACCTGCGCCTCGTGGTGTGCGACACCACCCGGCCCGGCCACGCCGACGGCCGCCTCGACCTCCCGTGGCTGGCCGGCGAGCTCGCGGCCGACCGCGAGACCCCGACGATCGTCGCCATGCACCACCCGCCGGCGCCGACCGGCATCCCCGCCATCGACCACATCGGCCTGCCCGCCGCCGACCGCCGCGCGCTCGCGGACGTCCTGGCGCGCGCGCCGCAGGTGCGCCGCGTCATCGCCGGGCACGTCCACCGCAGCGCGCTGGCCACGATCGGGAGGACGCCGGTCGTAATGCTCGGCGGCACGCGCACCCAGCTGCGCCTCGACTTCGGCGCCGACGTGTTCGAGATGGTCGAGCAGCCGCCGCTGCTCGCCGTCCACCGGCTGGTCGACGGCGAGCTGGTGAGCCACCTGCAGCCCGTCTAGAGCCCGTACGACCGCCCGATCACGTCGAGCATGATCTCGTCGGTCCCCGCGCCGATCCGGTTGAGGCGCATGTCGCGCCAGATCCGCTCGACGCCGTACTCCTTCATGTAGCCGGCCCCGCCGTGGATCTGGATGCACTCGTCGGCGACCTCGACCGCGACGCGCGCGGCGTGGAGCTTGGCCATCGAGATCTCGCGCACCGGGTACTCGCCGTTCTGGAAGCGCCACGCGGTCGTGTACACCATCTGGCGGGCGCTCTCGATCTTCGTCGCCATCTCGGCGAACTTGTGGCGGATGACCTGGAACTTGCCGATCTGGCGCCCGAACGCGGTGCGCTCCTTCGCGTACGCCAGGGTCATGTCGAAGCAGTGCTGGGCGCCGGCGACGCACCCGGCGGCGCCGATCAGCCGCTCGCCCTGGAGCTCCCACATGATGTGGTAGAAGCCCTTGCCGACCTGGCCGAGGACCGCGCTCGCGGGCACGCGCACGTCCTGGAAGGCGAGCAGCGCCGTGTCGGACGCGTGCATGCCGAGCTTCTCCAGGCGCTTCTCGCGGATGACGCCGGGCGCGTCCATCGGCACGAGGAAGAGCGTGAAGCCGTCGTAGCCGGCGTCGGGGTCGGTCTTGGTGACGAGCACGATCACGTCGGCGCGGTGGCCGTTGGTGATGTACGTCTTGGACCCGTTGATGACGTAGTCGTCGCCGTCGCGCACCGCGCGGGTCTTGATGCCCGAGACGTCGGAGCCGGCGTCGGGCTCGGTGATGCCCAGGCAGAGGATCTTCTCGCCCTTGATCGCGGGGACGACCCACTCCTGCTTCTGCTCCTCGGTGCCGAACGCGAGGATCGGCGGCATCGCCATGTCGGTGTGGACGGCGACGCCCATCGCCAGGCCGCCGGAGTTCGCGTGCACGAGCTCCTCGGCGAGCACGAGCGACGTGTAGTAGTCGCCGCCCTGGCCGCCGTACTCCTCGGGCTTGTCGAGGCCGAGGAAGCCGAGCTCGCCCATGCGGCGGAACACCGAGTCGGGGAACGTCGTCTCCTCCCACTCCTCGGCGTGGGGCGCGAGCTCGCGCTGGGCGAAGGCGCGGATCGACTCGCGCAGCTGCTCGTGCTCGTCGGTGAAGATGAAGTGCTTGCGCCGAGCGTCGAAGTCCGGCTTGAGGACGGTGTCGGAGGCGGCCATGGGCGGACGGTACCGGCAATCGCGCCGAAAGTGAACAGTAGAACTTCCTACTTTCCACAAACGGCCGCCAGGACGTAGGATGCGGCCGTGCCCAAGGTGCTCTACGACGCGGCCGACGGCGTCGCGACGATCACGCTCGACGACCCCGACACGCGCAACGCGCTGTCGACCGAGCTGCTGGACGAGCTGATCGCCGCGTTCGCGCGGGCCCGCGACGACGATGCCGTGCGCTGCGTCGTCCTCGCCTCCAGCCACGAGCGCACGTTCTCCGGCGGCGCCAACCTCGGCGGCTTCGGCGCGGACGTCCCGCTGGTCCGCAAGCACGAGGCCAGCGCGCGCTTCGTCGAGCTCTTCCAGCTCATCGGCCAGCTCGGCAAGCCGTCGATCGTGAAGGCCGGCGGCCACGTGCTCGCGGGCGCGCTCGGCGTCGCGCTGGCCTGCGACCTCATCGTCGCCAGCGAGAGCGCGAGCTTCGGGACGCCCGAGATCAACGTCGGGGCGTTCCCGTTCATGATCATGGCGATCATCTACCGCAACGTCGGGCGCAAGAAGACCAACGAGCTGCTGCTGCTCGGCGAGCGCATCGACGCCCGCGAGGCCGAGCGCATCGGGATCGTCAACCGGGTCGTGCCCGACGCCGAGCTCGACGCCGCGGTGGCCGAGTGGGCCCGGAAGCTCGCCGCCAAGTCGCCGCTGATCATGCGCCTGGGCAAGGACGCCATGTACCGCCAGATGGACCTGCCGTTCGTCGAGGCGCTCGAGTTCCTGCGCGGCAACCTCACGATCGCCCAGTCGACCGAGGACATCGTCGAGGGCGTGACCGCGTTCTTCGAGAAGCGGGAGCCGGTGTGGAAGGGCCGCTGATCGTCGTCCCCGACGCGTTCACCGGCCACGAGGAGGTCGGGCCCAACGCGCGCGCGCTCGCTCGCCTGATCGGCGAGGGGCAGGAGGTCGCCGCCGACCCCGCCGCCGTGCGCGCCGCGCTGCGCGACCGCCCGGTCGTCGTCTCGTCGGAGTGCAGCGTCGCGCTCGCCACGCTGCCGTGGCTGGCCGAGGCGCACCCCGGCGCGCGCGTGCTGTGGCTCGACGCGCACGCCGACTTCAACACGCCCGACACCTCGCCCAGCGGCTACACGGGCGGGATGCCCGTCGCCGGCGCCACCGGCCAGTTCGACGCCGGCGTCGCCCCGGCGCTGCCCGCCGACCGCCTGGTCTACTTCGGCCTGCGCGACGTCGACCCCGGCGAGCAGGAGCTGCTGGACCGCTCCGGCGCGACCGTCGCCGCCGACGCCGCCGCGGCGCTGGACGCGCTCGGCGACGGCCCCGTGTTCGTCCACCTCGATCCCGACGTCATCGACGGCTACCCGAGCGCGTTCCCGCCGCCGCCGGGCGGCCCGACCGCCGACGACCTGCGCGCGCTGCTGGCCGCGGTCGCCCGGCGCAACGAGGTCGTCGGCGTCACCGTCGCGTGCGTCGCCGGCCCGCCCGAGATCCCCCATCGCATCGTGGAGCCCCTGCTGTGAGCGAGACCGACACGTCCACCTCGATCCTGCGCCCGCTCGTCGAGGAGCTGGCCGAGCGCCGCGCCGCCGCGCGCCTGGGCGGGGGCGAGGAGAAGATCGCCCAGCAGCACGCCAAGGGCGCGCTGACCGCCCGCGAGCGCATCGACCTGCTCGTCGACGAGGGCACGTTCACCGAGCTGGGCCTGCACGCGGGCATCCACTACTCGGTCCGGGGCCTGGAGGGCAAGGAGGCGCCCGCCGACGGCGTCATCACCGGCTACGGCAAGGTCGACGGGCGGATGGTCGCGGTGGCGGCCTACGACTTCACGGTCATGGCCGGGTCGATGGGCATGACCGGCGAGCTGAAGGTCACGCGCCTGCGCGAGATCGCGCTGTCCAAGCGGATGCCGATGGTGTGGCTGCTCGACAGCGCGGGCGCGCGGATCCAGGAGGCGGTCGGCTCGCTGTTCGCCGGCTCCGGGCACCTGTTCCGCGAGGAGGTCGTCGCGTCGGGCGTGATCCCGCAGGTGGCGGCGCTCATGGGCCCGTGCGCGGCCGGCACCGCCTACATCCCCGGGCTGGCCGACTTCGTGCCGATGGTCAAGGGCCGCGGCTCGATGGCGCTGGCCGGGCCCCACCTCGTGCGCGCCGCGATCGGCGAGGACGTCACCCAGGAGGAGTTGGGCGGCTCGCGCGTGCACTGCCGCAAGTCCGGGGTCGGCGACCTCGAGGTCGCCTCCGACGAGGAGTGCATCGCGGCGATCAAGCGCTACCTGTCGTTCTTCCCCTCGCACAACCAGGAGCCGCCGCCGGTGCGCGAGACCGCCGACCCGGTCGACCGCATGGACGAGGAGCTGCTCGACGTGCTCCCCGAGTCCAACCGCAAGCCGTACGACATGTACGAGGTGATCCGGCGCATCGTCGACGACGGCGAGTGGATGGACCTCAAGCCGCAGTGGGCGAAGACGATCATCACGTGCCTGGCGCGGATGGGCGGGCGGCCGGTCGGGATCGTCGCCAACCAGCCCAAGCAGCTCGGCGGCATCCTCGACAACGACTCGGCCGACAAGGCGGCGCGGTTCGTCAACCTCTGCAACGCCTACGGGATCCCGCTTGTCTTCCTCATGGACGTGCCGGGCTTCATGGTCGGCACCAAGGTCGAGGAGGCGGGCATCATCCGCCACGGCGCGAAGATGCTCTACGCGGTCGCCAACGCGACGGTCCCGAAGATCACCGTCGTGCTGCGCAAGGCCTACGGCGCCGGCTACTACGTGATGAACGGGCGCGCGTACGAGCCCGACCTGATCGTCGCCTGGCCGAGCGCGGAGATCAGCGTGATGGGCGCCGAGGGCGCGGTCGAGATCGTCTTCCGCAAGCAGGTCGAGGCGGCCGAGGACCCCGCGGCGATGAAGCAGCAGCTCATCGACGAGTACCGCAAGATCATCGACGTCTACATCCCGGCGCGCAACGCGATGATCGACGACGTGATCGACCCGCGCGAGACGCGCCCGACCATCATCCGGGGGCTGGAGATGGCCGAGCGCAAGCACGTCGAGCGCCCCTGGAAGCGCAACGGCGTCGTGCCGGTGTAGCGCGCCGTCAGCGGCCCCGGCGCGGGGGGACGGCGGCGCGCGGCGCGCCCGGCGGGACGACCCGGCGCGCCTTCTTGCCGCGCAGCGCCTCGGCGAGCGCGCGGCGGCGCGCCATCTCGCGCTGCACGCGGTCGACGAGCTGAGCGGGCTCGTCGCGTGGGTCCGTCGTCCGGTCGCTGATCTCGGTCATGTGCCTCCTCGGGCGTGCGTCTTCCTGCCAGAGGCCCAGGTCCGCGCGCCGCTGCGGATCACCGACCGTTCCTGCTGGCCATCACGGGCGGCGCGTCTCCCGAAGGCCTCGCGTCGCTCGTGGATGGCCATACCCATGGCCTGGGCGCATCATGCGGTCGCCGAGGGACCCGGTCCCCTGGGCCGGCGTCCCCCGCCGCGGAAGACGTAGACGACGCCCGCGAAGTCGGCGATCGTCGCCAGCAGGTGGACGACGAGGACGACCGCCAGGGCCTGCCAGCTGTCGACCGCGGCGACCCACAGCACGGCCGCGACCACGATGAGCATGGCGATCGTGAAGAGCCCCAGCAGGACCATGATGCGCCCGGCGTCGTCGCGCACGGGGCCGGCGCCGTCGTCGGGAGGCGGCGGCGGTCCGACGAGCATCCGCCGCCGGCGTGCGGAGAGAGCGGCCATGGCCTGAAGTTTTTCACAATGCGGCTGGGCAAACCAGGGCGATCCCTGATAGTTTCCACAGCGCCGATGGATAAAGGCACGGTCATCCCCCGACTCCGCCTGACGTCCTGTGGCCCTGCCGCGGCGGTCGCCCTGACGGCGGCCGTCGCGGTGCTCCTGCTCGCGCCCGTCTCCGCCCACGCCGGCACGCTCCTCCCCGAGCGCGGCGGCTCGCCCAACGCCGACCGCATCGCCTCGCTCTACGCGCTCGTCCTCGTCTTCGCCGGGCTCGTGTTCGCGGGCGTCGTCATCGCGCTCGTCTACGCGCTGTGGCGCTACCGCGAGCGCCGCAACCCCGTCGCCGCGCAGGTCCGCGGCAACACGCGGCTGGAGATCGGCTGGACGGTCGCGGCGGCGGGGCTCATCGTGTTCCTCGCCGTCTGGTCGCTCGCCAAGCTCGACGCGATCGAGTCCCCCGACGAGGCGGCTGCGGCGCCCGCCGCCGTCGAGGCCGGGATCGTCGAGCCCGGCCCCGGCCAGTCGCTGCGCATCGAGGTCGTCGGGCGCCAGTACCTGTGGATGTACCGCTACCCGGGCGGCGTCTACTCGTACGGCGAGATGGTCGCGCCCGTCGGCGTCACCGTCGAGCTCGACGTGACCTCGGTCGACGTCGCCCACTCGTGGTGGATCCCCAAGCTCGGCGGCAAGATCGACGCGCTGCCCGGCTACGTCAGCCACACGTGGTTCCGGATCGAGCGGCCGGGCGTCTACACCGGCCAGTGCGCCGAGCTGTGCGGCCGCAACCACGCCGAGATGCGCGCGCAGGTGCGCGGCGTCGAGCCCGAGCGCTACGTCGACTGGCTCGAGCGCCAGCGCGCGCTCATCCGCGAGGCCGACGAGCAGGTCGCGCGCGACCGCGCCGGGAGCGGCGCCTGATGGCGGCCACCGAGGCTCCCGCCGCTCCGGCGACCGCGACGCGGGCGGTGCCCGAGATCGTCGCCCACCGGGTCGACCGGCCGGTGTCGGGCTGGCTGGGCTGGGTGACGACCACCGACCACAAGCGCATCGGCGTCCTCTACCTGGCGACGGCGCTCGCGTTCATGATGGTCGGCGGGGTCGAGGCGCTGTTGATGCGCACGCAGCTCGCCGAGCCGTCGAACACGCTGCTGTCGGCCGACCGCTACAACCAGCTCCTCACGATGCACGGCTCGACGATGGTGTTCCTCGTCGTCATGCCGATCTGGGCGGCCGTGGCCAACTACGTCGTCCCGCTGATGATCGGGGCGCGCGACATGGCGTTCCCGCGCCTGAACGCGCTCTCCTACTGGCTGTACCTCGCCGGCGGCATCGTCTTCTACGGCGCGGTGTTCTTCAGCCCGCCGGAGGCCGGCTGGACCGCGTACACGCCGCTGTCGACCGGCCCCTACATCCCGGGCAACGGCACCGACGCGTGGATCTTCCTCATCCACCTGACGGGCGTCAGCTCGATCATCGGCGCGATCAACTTCACGGTGACGATCGCCAACATGCGCGCGCCGGGGATGGGGTGGAGCCGCATCCCGCTGTTCTGCTGGTCGGTGCTCGCGCAGGCGTTCATGATCCTGCTCACGTTCCCGGTGGTGGCGGCGACGGTGACGCTGATGCTCACCGACCGCCACTTCGGCACGTGCTTCTTCGACCCGGCCTGCGGCGGCTCGGCGCTGCTCTACCAGCACCTGTTCTGGTTCTTCGGCCACCCCGAGGTCTACATCATGATCCTGCCGGCCTTCGGGGTGATCTCGGAGGTGCTGCCGGTCTTCGCGCGCAAGCCGATCTTCGGCTACCACGCGATCGCCGCGTCGAGCATCGGGATCGCGTTCCTGTCGACGCTCGTGTGGGCGCACCACATGTTCACGACGCCGCTCACGACGATCGTGCTGGCGTTCTTCATGCTCTCGTCGATGGTCATCGCCGTCCCGACCGGCGTGAAGGTCCTCAACTGGCTGGCCACGCTGTTCCGCGGCTCGATCAACCCCGCCACGCCGCTCTACTTCGCCGCCGGCTTCCTCGTCCTGTTCACGCTGGGCGGCATCACCGGGGTGATGCTCGCGATCTTCCCGATCGACCGCCAGGTCCACGACAGCTACTTCGTCGTCGCCCACTTCCACTTCGTGCTGGTCGCGGGCGCGGTGTCGGCGGCGATGGCGGCGCTCTACTACTGGTTCCCGAAGATGACGGGGCGGATGCTCGACGAGCGTCTGGGCAAGCTCTCGTTCTGGCTGCAGTTCGTCGGGTTTCTGGGCACGTTCCTGATCCAGCACTCGCTCGGGCTGTCGGGGATGCCGCGGCGCATCTACACGTACGCGTCCGACGCCGGCTGGGGCCCCGAGAACCTCATCTCGACCGTCGGCGCCTACGTGCTCGGCATCGGCGTCGTCATCACGGTCGTCAACGTGGCCTGGAGCCTGCGCCGCGGGCGGCGCGCCGGGCCGGACCCGTGGCGGGGCAACACGCTGGAGTGGTTCACGCCCTCGCCGCCGCCGCCCCACAACTTCGACGTGATCCCGCGGGTGCGCTCGGTCGAGCCGATGCGCGACATCCGCCACGCGATCGCGGCCCGCACGGCGGTGGAGGCCGAGACGTGAGCGACGACGTCCGCCTCGTCGTGCTGCTCGGCGCCCTGCACGTCGTGGGCTTCGGGCTCGGCGCGGGGCTCCTGCTCCTCGCGCTGCGCACGGGCGAGCGCCCGCCTCCGTCCGACGGGCCGGACGGAGGCGGCGGGGGCGGCTCCTCCTCCTTGCCGCCCCCGCCGTCGCTCGGGCCGCCGCTCCCCGACGCGCGCCCCGCGCGGGTGCGCCTGCGCGATCACACCCGTCCGGGCGGGCGCCTGGCACCGGCTCCGCGACGGCGCTCGCCCGGCGAACCGCCGCGGATCCCGGCTCCGCCGTAGCGTCCGCGGCTTGACCCGCCGCGGGGCGTCCGCGAAAGTAGGGAGTAGGACTTCCCACTTCCCACGAAGGACGCCCGCCCCGTGAGCCTCGACGACCCGGTCATCATCACCTGCTCCATCTCCGGCGCGATCGCCGACCGCGACCAGTGCCCGGCGATCCCCTACACGCCGCAGGAGTACGCGGCCGAGGCGCGCCGGATCGTCGACGAGGGCGGGGTGATGATCCACATCCACGCGCGCCGGCCCGACGGGACCCCGAGCTTCGAGGTCGAGGACTTCCGCGCGATCACCGAGGCGATCCGGGCCGAGATCGGCGACGCGGCGATCATCAACTACTCCACGGGCGCGATCGGCGTGCCGATCGAGAAGCGCGTCGCCTACCTGCGCGAGCTGCGCCCCGACGTCGCCGCGCTGAACATGGGGTCGATGAACTACGCGAAGTACTCGTCGCGGCGCAAGGACTTCGTGTTCCAGACCGTGTTCGCCAACCCGTTCGACGAGATCATCGCGCTGCTGACGGCGATGAACGAGCTCGGCATCAAGCCCGAGCACGAGTGCTTCGACGTCGGCCACGTCGGGTCGCTCGCGCCGCTCGTCGACATGGGCGTGCTGAAGCCGCCGCTCCACGTCAGCGCGGTGATGGGCATCGTGGGCGGCGTCCCGCCGACCGCGCGCAACCTCGCCGCGATGGCCGACAACGTGCCCGAGAACGGCCACTGGGGCGTCATCGGGGTCAGCCGCCGCCAGTGGATGCTCGTGGCCGCCGCGCTGACGCTCGGCGGCTCGATCCGGGTCGGCCTGGAGGACAACTTCTACCTGCCCGACGGCTCGATGGCCCGCTCCAACGGCGACCTGATCGCCAAGGCGCGCCAGATGACCGAGGACGTCGGCCGCCGGCCCGCGACCGTCGACGAGGCGCGGGCGCTGCTCGGGCTCCCGGAGCGGGTGGCCGCGTGAGCGACGGCCTGCCGCTCGAGGGCGTCCGCGTCCTCGACCTCTCGCGGCTGCTGCCCGGCCCGTTCTGCTCGCTGCTGCTGGCCGACTTCGGCGCCGACGTCGTGAAGGTCGAGGACACCGGCGCCGGCGACTACGCGCGCTGGGCGCCGCCGCGCTTCGACGGGGTGGAGGACTCGGCGGCGGGCGCGTTCTTCCTCGCGCTGAACCGCAACAAGCGCTCGATCCGGGTCGACCTCAAGACCGAGGCGGGCCGCGACGTGCTGCTGCGCCTGGCGCGCGACGCCGACGTGCTGCTGGAGTCGTTCCGCCCCGGCGTGCTCGACCGGCTCGGCGTCGGCTACGAGCGGCTGCGCGAGGCGAACCCCGGGCTCGTGTACTGCGCGATCACCGGCTACGGCCAGGACGGCCCGTACCGCGACCGCGCCGGCCACGACATGAACTACCTGGGGCTCGTCGGCCTGCTCGGGCTCACCGGCGAGGCCGGCGGCCCGCCCGTGCAGGCGGCCGGGCAGATCGCCGACATCGGCGGCGGCGCGCTGATGGCGGCGTTCGCGATCCTCGCCGCGCTGCGCGAGCGCGACCGCTCCGGCGAGGGCCAGCTCGTCGACGTGTCGATGGCCGACGGCTCGCTGTCGTGGCTGGGGATGCTCGCCGCGCGCGTGTTCGCCGGCGAGGCGCCGCCGCGCCGCGGCGGGCTCGAGCTCGCGGGCGCGATCATCTGCTACCGGCCCTACGCGGCGTCGGACGGGTGGGTGACGCTCGGCGCGCTCGAGCCGAAGTTCTGGGCGGCATGGTGTCGCGGCGTCGGGCGCGAGGACCTGATCGAGCGCCAGTTCGATCCGCCCGGCAGCGACGCCCACCGCGAGGTCGAGGCGATCTTCGCCGCCCGCACGCGGGCCGAGTGGCAGGCGTTCGCGACCGAGCACGACTGCTGCCTGGAGCCGGTGCTGGAGCTGGAGGAGGCGCTGGAGAGCGAGCTGACGCGCGCGCGGGAGATGGTCGTCGAGCTCGACCAGCCCGGCGCGACGCGGCCCGTCCGCGCGCTCGGCGTGCCGGTGAAGCTGTCGCGCACGCCCGGCGACCCGCACCGCCGGCCCGGGCCGGGCCTGGGCGAGCACACGGCCGCGGTGCTGGCCGAGGCCGGCTACGGCGAGGCGGAGATCGCCGCGCTGCTGGAGTCCGGGGCCGTCGCCGGCCCGGCGTCCGATCCGCAGGGCATCTTCCGCGCGTGAACGGAGACGGCCTCCTCAAGATGAGCGAGCTGGCGGAGCGCTCCGGCGTGAGCGCCGGCACGATCAAGCACTACCTGCGCGAGGGGCTGCTCGGCGACGGCAGCGAGGTCGTGCGCACCTCGCGCAACATGGCCTGGTACCCGCCCGAGTTCGTCGACCGCATCAAGCTGATCAAGCGCCTCCAGGAGGAGCGCTTCATGCCGTTGAAGGTCATCGCCCGCGTGATCGGCGACGACCCCGAGCGGGCGGCGGCGCTGATCGAGCTCGAGGACCGCATCATCGAGCGCGCCACGCGCGACAGCGACCAGGGTCGCATGTCGCGGGCCGAGGCGCGCCGCCGCTACGACATGCCCGACGTCGTGCTCGACCGGTTGCAGGAGATCGGGGTCCTGTCGCCCGGCCCGCGCGGCTACGACCGCGACGACGTCGCGATCATCGCGGCGATCTCGCGCTTCCGCGCCGGCGGCTACGACGAGGCGCTCGGCTTCACCGTCTACGACACGCTGCGCTACAAGGAGGCGCTCGAGCCGCTGGTCGAGGAGGAGGTGCGCACGCTCGTCGGCCGCCTCGCCGGCGAGGTGGAGGTCGAGCGCGCGGCCGAGATCATCGCCTCCGGCGCCGAGCCGCTGCGCGAGCTGATCGGCGCCATGCACAGCAAGCTGCTGCTCGCCGCGATGCGGCGGGCGCGGGGTCAGGAGTGATCGGGCGCCCGGTCAGGGGCGCCCTTCCAGCACGAGGTTGAACGGCGTCTCGGTCGCCCGGCGGAAGCGGCTGAAGCCCGCCTCCTGCGCGACGGCGGCCAGGCGCGCCTCGCCCGCCTGCGCGCCCAGGCCCCGCGCCACGTCCTGGGCCAGCGACGACGGCGTGCAGATCACCGTCGAGGCCGCGTAGAACAGCCGCCCGACCGGGTTCAGGTTGTCCTCGAGCGAGTCGCCGGCGTACGGCTCGACCAGCATCCACCAGCCGTCGGGCTTCAGCGCCTCGCGCGCGTGGCGGGCCGCGCCGACCGGGTCGCCCATGTCGTGCAGGCAGTCGAAGTGGCAGACGAGGTCGTAGCCGTTGCCCGGGAAGGCGTCGGCGGCGGCGACCTCGAAGCGCACCCGGTCCTCCAGGCCGGCCTCTCGCGCCAGCTCGCGGGCCCGGGCGATCGAGCCCTCGTGGTAGTCGACGCCCAGGAACCGCGACCGCGGGAACGCCTGGGCCATGATGATCGTCGAGGCGCCGTGGCCGCAGCCGACGTCGACCACGGTCGCGCCCTCGCGCAGCCGCTGCTCCAGGCCGTCGAAGGCCGGGATCCAGTCGGCGACGAGGTGGGCGCGGTAGCCGGGGCGGAAGAAGCGCTCGGTGCCGGCGAACAGGCGCGCGTCGTGCTCGTGCCAGCCGAAGCCCTCGCCGCGGCGGAAGCGCTCCGCGATCCGCGGCTCGTCGGCCCACACCGAGGCGAGGATCCCGTAGGCGCCCAGCACGTACAGCGGGCTGTCCTCGTCGGCGAGCGCGAGCGCGTGCTCGTCGGGCAGCGTGTAGCGGTCGGTCTCCGGGTCGTGCTCGACGTAGCCGCTGGCCGCCTGGTTGGCCAGCCACTCGCGCACGTAGCGCTCGCGCACCTGCGCGCGCTCGGCGATCTCGGCGCTCGTCAGCGGTCCGGCATGCGCCATCGCCCGGTACAGCCCGAGCTGGTCGCCGAGCATCACCAGCGGCGCCGTGATCGCCGCGCCGAGGTCGACGACGATCTGTCCCATGAAGCGCTCGACCCGCGCCTCGTCGATCGTGGTGGCCATGACCGCTCCTTCCGTCGTGTGGCCGGACTGTGCCGACCCCACCGCATCGCCGCAGGCGCCGTCAATGCGTGATTTCGCGTAGGCGCGCGGCGGCCGCGGTGCGCGAGGCGACGCCGAGCTTGGCGTAGACGTGCTCGAGGTGCTTGTCGACCGTGCGCGGGCGCATCCCCAGCCGGCGGGCGATCGCGGCGTTGGCGTCGCCGGCGGCGACACGCGACAGCACCTCGCGCTCGCGGCGGGTCAGGCGCACCGCGGCGAGCAGCTCGCGTCCCGCGACGCTGCGGATCGCGTCCGCCAGCGACGGGCGCAGCAGCTCGAGCAGCGCGCGCTCGCCCTCGTCGAAGGGCGGGCGCTCGCGCCGCAGCACGATCGCAGCCGACGGGTCGTTGGGCACCGGGACGCGGAGGCGGATCCGGTGGGCGTCGCGCGCGTCCGGGGCCGCCTCGCCGGTCGTCGACCACGTCGCGAGGTCGGCGCCCACGAGCGCCCGGACGCGGTCGAGCGCGAGGGCGACCGCCGCGGCCGTCGAGGCGGCCGTCTCGAGCTCGCGCACGACCGACACCGCCGTGCGCACGTCCGGCTCCCCCACCGCGCGCATCGGTGGTGCGAGCCTACGCCCGGCCGGTGCCCGGGGGCAACCGTCCGGTGGGGCGTAGCATTCACCCATGGACCCCGGTGTACGCGAGCTCTTCGGCGAGGGACGCAACTTCCAGACGCTGGCGACCCTGATGCCGGACGGGTCGCCCCACGCGGTGTCGGTGTGGAGCGCCGTCGACGGCGAGCACATCCTCTTCTTCACGGCCAACGAGCGCTCCCAGAAGGCGCGCAACGTGCGGCGCGACCCGCGCGTCGCGCTCTCGGTCGTCGACCTCGAGAACCCGTACCGGACCGCGCGCGTGCGCGGCGAGGTCGTCGAGGTCGTCACCGGCGAGCGCGCGGGCGCGCTCGTCGACGCGATGAGCGAGCGCTACGTGGGCGAGCCGTTCCCGGTGCGCGAGGGCCACCAGGTCTTCGTGGTGGAGCCCCGGCGGGCGAGCTTCAGCGAGCTGCCGTTCACGCACTGACGCGGCGCGCGCGCAGCACGTGCTGGTGGCGGGCGGCGCGGCGCCGGCGGCCGGTCTCGACGAACCCGACCTTGCGCGCCACGGCCAGCGACGCGTCGTTGCCCTCGTCGACGATCGCGACGACCTCGTGCGCGCCGAGCTGCTCGAACGCGGCGGCCAGGCACGCGCGCGCCGCCTCGGTCGCCAGGCCGCGGCCCCAGCGGTCGCGGCGCAGCAGGTAGCCGAGCTCGAGGTCCGGGCCGTGGCCGTCGAGCGGGGCCAGTCCGGCCTCGCCGATCAGCTCGCCGGTCGCGCGCTCCTGCACCGCCCACACGCCCCAGCCGTTGCGGGCCTGGTGGGCGACGTAGGCGTCCACCCACGTGGACGGGTCCTCGCCGTGCGTGTCGATGAAGCGCATGACCTCGTCGTCGGCGTAGATCGCGGCCATCGCCGCGCGGTCCTCGGGGACGAACGCGCGGATCTCCAGATGCTCGGTGCGCAGCGGCAGCCGGACGGGCACACGGGAAGGGTTGCGCATCCGACCGCCCCTTTAGCGTCCGCACGCCATGACCGACGCCACCGCCCCCTCGCCCCGAGGGTCCGCGCTGGAGCGCCACTTCCGCATCCGCGAGCGCGGATCGTCGGTGCGGATCGAGTCGCTCGGCGGCCTCTCGACCTTCCTGACGATGTGCTACATCGTCTTCGTCAACCCGGCGATCCTGTCGCAGGCCGGGCTGCCGTTCGCGGCCGTGGCGGTCGCGACCGCGCTCGCGGCGGGCGTGGCGACGATCGTGATGGGCCTCGTCGCCAACTACCCGCTGGCGCTGGCATCGGGCCTGGGCATCAACGCGCTCGTCGCGTTCGACATCATCATCGGCCAGCAGGTCGGCTGGCAGGTCGGCATGGCCTGCGTGGTCATCGAGGGCGTCATCGCCGTCGTGCTCGTCCTCGCGGGCCTGCGCGAGTCGATCGTGCGGGCGGTCCCGACGTCCCTGAAGCTGGCGATCGGCGTCGGCATCGGCCTGTTCATCACGTTCGTCGGGCTGCGCGACGGCGGCGTCGTCGTCAACGACCCGGCGACCGGCGTCGGCCTCGGCGACCTGACCGCCGGCCCGCCGCTGATCGCGCTGGCCGGCATCCTCGTGGCGGCCGCGCTGGCCGTGCGGGGCGTGCGCGGCTCGATCCTCATCGGCATCGCGACGACCACCGTGCTCGGCCTCGTCTTCGGCGTGCTCGACGGCCCGTCGGGCGTGGCGCAGATCCCGTCGTCCAGCGACTTCGACACGATCGGCGAGGGCCTCAAGCCCGGCAACCTCGCCGACGCGCTGACGTGGGCGCTCGTGCCGACGATCTTCGCGCTGTTCATGACCGACTTCTTCGACACGATCGGGACGGCGGTCGCGGTCGGCACCCAGGGGGAGCTCACCGACGAGGAGGGCAACCTGCCCGAGATGCGCCGCGTGCTGCTCGTCGACTCGGGCGCGGCCGCGTTCGGCGGCGCGATGGGCGTCTCGTCGGTGACCACGTTCGTCGAGTCGGGCGCCGGCATCGGCGAGGGCGCGCGCACCGGGTTCGCGAACCTCGTCACCGGCGGCCTGTTCCTGCTGTCGATCTTCTTCGTGCCGCTGATCGAGGTCGTCGGCCAGTCGGTGCCCTACGTCGCCGACTCGACGGTGACGCCGGCGATCGCGCCCGCGCTCGTCATGGTCGGCTTCCTGATGATGCGCCTCGTGTCGGCGATCGAGTGGAGCCGCCCCGAGCACGGCCTCCCGGCGTTCCTGATGATCGCGGGCATCCCGCTGACGTTCTCGATCGCCGCCGGGATCGGCTTCGGCATCATCGGCTACGTGGTGGCGATGATCGCTCGCGGCCGCACCCGCGAGATCCACCCGCTGATGTGGCTGCTGGTGCCGCTGTTCCTGGCGTTCTTCGCGGACGACTGGCTGAGCGCGAACGTGTTCTGAGGCGCCGGCCGCGCGCCACGGCGGGCCGCGCGGTCGCTCCCTCCACGAAAGGCGATTCAGCCCCGCAGAGCGGGGTCAGATCGCCACTCGCGGCCGAGCACGCGCCGCCCGAGCCACCGTTGTCGTCTCGGGATCGCATAGCGAGACGGATCCGACAACGGTCACCAGCGCGCCCGGTGGTCCTCCATGACGCCGTAGCCCTCCGCGAGCGCGATCCCGCCCGGCAGCGTCCCGGAGAACGTCCCGAACGGCTGCACGTAGTCGGAGCGCGCGAGCAGCAGCTCGTCGTGGCGCTCGCGCGTCGCCTCGGGGTGGAAGGCGAGGTCGCCGCCGTCGGCGGTCCGCACGCCCGACAGGTCCTCGGAGAAGGTGCACGGGCCGGCCTCGCGGGCGACGCCGTCGATCCACACCGAGCGCTCGCTGTGCTGGGGCGGGTCGTTGACGCCCGCGACGAGGTTCCAGCCGGCCGCGCGGCCGTCCGCGGTCACGCCGACCCCGGCCGCCCACATCCACGCGGTGCGGCGCGCGTGGTAGCCGGCGGTGTCGTCGACGACGCCGCGCGCGTCGATCGCCAGCTCGCGCCCGCCGGGCAGGCGCACGCGGCCGCGCACCGGCACGCCGACCTGCTTGCGCGTCCAGATCCAGCCGCCGCCGTGCGGGCACACGGTCTCCACGCCCGGGATCTCCTCGACGACCAGGTCGAGCTGCGCGCCGCCGCGGTCGCGGACGGTCACGAGGCCCGGCCCGAAGCGCACCGCGGCGCGCGGGCGCAGGAAGATCGTGCGCTCGTGCAGCGCGCCGGCCGCCCGGTCCCACACGGCCCACCAGGCCTGGGGGATGCCGCCGACGTGCGCCAGCCCGACGCACAGCATCGCCTCCGGCCCGAACGCGCCCACGTAGCGCCAGCGCTTCAGCGCGCGGCCGTCGCGCCGCGCCGGCAGCGCCGACAGGTCGACCGGGCGCTTCCGCTCACCGGCCGCGTCGCTTCGCCAGGGGTCCATTGACAGCGAACGCTATCGTTGACTGGCGAGTCAACGAATGACCGCACCCGCCGCCACATTGAGGGCTGCCGCCGTTCAGCTCAACGCCGGCGCCGACGTCGACGCCAACCTGCGAGCCGCCGACACGCACGTCCGCGCGGCCGCCGCCGACGGCGCGAACCTCGTCGTCCTTCCCGAGAAGTGGCTCGTCCTCGGCAGCCCCGACGACCTGCGCGCCGGCGCCCAGCCGCTCGACGGCCCGGCCGTCGCCTGGGCCCGCGAGACCGCCCGGGAGCTCGGCATCGACCTCGTCGCCGGCTCGATCTCCGAGCGGGTCGAGGACGGCGAGCGGCTGCGCAACACCTCGCTGCACGTCGGTCCCGACGGCGCGGTCAAGGCCGTCTACCGCAAGATCCACATGTTCGACGTCGTCGTCGACGGCCGCGAGTACCGCGAGTCCGCCGCGGAGGAGCCCGGCGACGAGATCGTCACCTCGGCGACCGCCGGCGGCGTCGGCCTGGGGATGTCGATCTGCTACGACCTCCGCTTCCCGGAGCTGTACCGCGCGCTGGCGCAGCGCGGCGCCCGGATCCTCGTCGTCCCGGCCGCGTTCACGCTGGCCACCACCCGCGACCACTGGGAGGTCCTCGTGCGGGCCCGCGCCATCGAGCAGCAGGCGTTCGTCATCGCCGCCAACCAGATCGGCGCCCATCCCGCCGGTATGCGCTCCGGCGGCCGCTCGCTGATCGTGGACCCGTGGGGCGTCGTCCTGGCGACCGCGCCCGATCGCGTCGGCCACGTCGTCGCCGACCTCGACCTCGACGCCCAGGACCGGATCCGCCGCGACCTGCCGTCGCTGGCCAACGCGCGCCTCGCCAACGCCGCCGCGGAGGCCCACGCCTGATGGCCGCCTCGACGTCGCGCAGCCAGGCCGCCGCCGACAAGCGCCGCCTCATCCTCGACGCGGCCGTGCGCGTCTTCGCCCGCCAGGGCTTCCACGCCTGCCGCGTGTCCGACATCGCCGACGAGGCGGGCGTCGCCTACGGGCTCGTCTACCACTACTTCTCCAGCAAGGACGAGATCCTCGACACCGTCTTCCTGGAGCGCTGGAGCATGCTCCTGCACGTCATCGCCGAGGTCGACGGCCGCCCCGAGCCCGCGCGCGACAAGCTGCGCGAGATCGCCTCGTTCATCGTCGACTCCTACGTCCACGACCCCGACGTGATGAAGGTCATCATCGTCGAGGTGACGCGGGCGGCCAACTCGTTCGGGCGCACCCATCTGGCCAAGATCCGCGAGGCCTACGAGCTCATCGCCCAGATCGTCGGCAAGGGCCAGGCGGCCGGCGAGCTGCGCACCGACGTGTCGCCCGACTTCGCCGCGCTGGCCTTCTACGGGACGATCGAGCAGGTGCTCACCGGCTGGATCTTCGACCTGCTTCCGCAGACGCCCAGCGACACCGAGTCGGCCAAGTCGCAGATCGTCGACACCATCTGCGACGGCCTCGACGTGATAGGACTTCGCTCCGCATGAGCAACGAGCTGACCAAGCGCCTGATGTGGTCCGGCCTGCTGGCGGGCCTGGGCGCGCTCGCCTCCATCGCGACGACGAAGGTCGCGTCGCTGATTTGGCGCCGCGTCTTCGGGGAAGACCCGCCGGATCAGTGAGTGCCGACGCGACCACGTCGACCGGACCCAAGCCCGAGCTGCTGGTCGGTGCCGCCTTCGCCGGCGGCTTCCTGGCAGCCCTGATCCTCAAGCGCCTTGCCTCCTGAACCCACCGGATCCCCGCAGCAGATCTCGGCCGCCGTGCAGGAGGTCGCCGAGCGCGCGCAGCTCCTGGTGCGCGAGGAGATCGAGCTCGCCAAGGCCGAGATCACCCTCAAGCTGACGAAGCTGGCCAAGGGCGCCGCGATCGGCGCCGCGGCCGCGGTCTTCGTCATCGGCGCGCTGATCCTGCTGCTGCACGGCTTCTCGTGGCTGGCGTGGTGGCTGCTGCCGGTCAGCGACACGCAGTTCTTCTGGGGCTTCTTCCTCGTCGCGTTCCTGCTGTTCGTCTTCGGCGCCATCGCCGGCTTCGCCGCGTCGAAGCTGTTCAAGTCGGGCGCGCCGCCCACGCCGGACCTCGCCATCGAGGAGGCGCAGAAGATCAAGGACACGGTGAGCACCTGATGGCCGCCTCGCCGCCTCCGCCCTCGCAGCCGCAGCCGCAGCCGCAGCGCACGCCGCAGGAGATCCGCGCGTCGATCGAGGCCAACCGCGTCCAGCTCGGCAACGCGATCGCGCAGCTCCGCGGCGAGATCGCGGTCGCCACCGACTGGCGCCGCCAGCTCGAGGCGCACAAGAAGCAGGTCATGATCGCGGCCGCCGTGGCCGGGTTCGTGGTCGGCGGCGGGCTGGCCGTGCTCGGCCGCCGCCGGCGCCGCTAGCTCTAGGCGGCAGGAGTCTTGTTACGTCCGGGCCTCCTCGGAGGCTGCGGGTTGCGACGCCAGCAACCTGTCCGAGGAGGTCCCGGAGTGACATTGCATCGCAACGCCAAGACGTGTCCGGCC
>Ga0180220_1000180_pt1 | contig 99079 bp, 85 predicted proteins | sample eDN5th37CBELigBY_FD_151335 | JGI IMG/M metagenome (GOLD analysis project Ga0180220, IMG submission 151335) | Enriched backyard soil microbial communities from Emeryville, California, USA - eDNA 5th pass 37_C BE-Lig BY (version 2) (version 2) | ecosystem: Environmental > Terrestrial > Soil >...
CGGTCTCTGCCTCACGCAGGAAGCCGATGATCTGCGCTTCGCTGAAACGCTTCTTCACGTCCAATCTCCTCTTCAGGTGGGGATTGGACTCCAGATCGCGGTGCTACTCAAAATCGGGGGGACGTCGCTGCACGAGCCCCCCTCATGTTAAGTACGCTACATATTCCTTCGGTACTCCCCACCCACGTCATACAGGGCATGACTGATCTGCCCCAGTGAGTGGGTCTTGACCGCTTCAACCAGCGCTTCGAAGACGTTCCCTCGCCGACGCGCCGTGTCCTGAAGATACGCCAGGCCGTGGCCGTCGTGGACGAAGGATTCTTCCTCGTCGCTGCCGGCGGTGTGGGCATGCGAGGTTTCGCCGCTCGGCGCGAGCGCGTTACGGTTCGCCTGGAACGCCCGCACGTTGGCGATCTGCTGCCCCTTCTCCTCTTCCGTGGAGCGAATCAGCTCGATCTCGGTGACGATGTCGCCGCCGTGTTCCTTCGGCAGGAAGGTGTTGACGCCGACCAGCGGCAGGCTGCCGTCGTGCTTCTTGTGCTCGTAGTAGAGGCTTTCTTCCTGGATCTTGCCGCGCTGGTACATGGTGTCCATCGCGCCGAGTACGCCGCCGCGTTCGCTGATGGCTTCGAACTCCTTGTAGACCGCTTCCTCGACGATGTCGGTGAGCTTGTCGACGATGAAGCTGCCCTGCCACGGGTTCTCGCAGAAGTTCAGGCCGAGTTCTTTGTTGATGATCATCTGGATCGCGACCGCGCGGCGCACCGATTCCTCGGTCGGGGTGGTGATGGCCTCGTCGTACGCGTTGGTGTGCAGGCTGTTGCAGTTGTCGAACAGCGCGTAGAGCGCCTGCAGCGTGGTGCGGATGTCGTTGAACTGGATTTCCTGCGCGTGCAGCGACCGGCCGCTGGTCTGGATGTGGTACTTCATCATCTGGCTGCGCTCGTTGGCGCCGTAGCGCTCGCGCATCGCGCGCGCCCAGATGCGGCGGGCGACGCGGCCGATCACGGTGTACTCGGGATCCATGCCATTGCTGAAGAAGAACGACAGGTTCGGCGCGAAGTCGTCGATCTTCATGCCGCGCGCGAGGTAGTACTCGACGATGGTGAAGCCATTGCTCAGGGTGAAGGCGAGCTGGCTGATCGGGTTCGCGCCGGCTTCGGCGATGTGGTAACCCGAGATCGAGACCGAGTAGAAATTGCGGACCTTGCGCTCGACGAAGTACTGCTGGATGTCGCCCATCATCCGCAGCGCGAACTCGGTGCTGAAGATGCAGGTGTTCTGGGCCTGGTCCTCCTTGAGGATGTCGGCCTGCACCGTGCCGCGCACGGTCGACAGCGTGTGCGCCTTGATCTTCTCGTAGGTGTCGCGGTCGACGACCTGGTCGCCGGTCACGCCGAGCAGGCCGAGGCCGAGGCCGTCGTTGCCGGCCGGCAGTTCGCCGTGGTAGCGCGGGCGCTCCCGGCCCTCGTACAGGCGCGCGATCGTCTTCTCGGCGACGGCCCAGCGCGCCGTGTCTTCCTTCAGGTACTTCTCGACCTGCTGGTCGATCGCGGTGTTCATGAACATCGCGAGGATGATCGGCGCGGGGCCGTTGATCGTCATCGACACCGAGGTCGTCGGCGCGCAGAGGTCGAAGCCCGAATACAGCTTCTTCATGTCGTCCAGCGTCGGCACGTTGACGCCGGAGTTGCCGATCTTGCCGTAGATGTCCGGGCGCGGCGCCGGATCTTCGCCATACAGCGTGACGCTGTCGAATGCGGTCGACAGGCGCGCCGCGGGCAGGCCCTGGCTGAGGTAATGGAAGCGGCGGTTGGTGCGCTCCGGCGTGCCCTCGCCGGCGAACATGCGGATCGGGTCCTCGCCGGTGCGGCGGTACGGGTAGACGCCGCCGGTATACGGATAGGAGCCGGGCAGGTTTTCCTTCTGCAGGAACACGAGCAGCTCGCCCCAGCTGCGGTAGGTCGGCGCGGCGATCTTCGGGATCTTCTGGTGCGAGAGCGATTCGCGGTAGTTCTCGACGCGGATCGTCTTGCCGCGCACCTCGTACTCGTTGACCTCGTCGACGATCGACTTCAGCCGTTGCGGCCAGTCGCGCAGGAGCTTGAGCGCCTCGGACGAGAGCGACTGCACGGCATCGTTGTAGCGCTGGCGCAGCGTGACGAGCGAGCGGTCGACGGTCGGCGGGCCGTACTGGCCCGCGGCGATGGCCGCGGCGCGCGCACGCTCCTCTTCCTCGCGGCGCAGTTCCCAGTTGAACTTCTGCTTGCGGCGGTCCGGGGTGCCGCCGCGGCGCTCGCCGCAGGCGGGAAACTCGGCCGCGGACGAATCACGCGGGATGACGAGGTCGTCGGCCTCGTAGAGATCGAGCGCCTTCGGCAGCTTCGGGTCCCCGAGGTCGTGCAGGGCCTGCCAGTACGACTGCGCGCGGTCGGCGATCTCGGCCTGCCGCTCGATCGCGGCGTTGATGCCGCGGCCCTGCTCGGCGATCTCGGCGAGGTAGCGCACGCGGTTGCCGGGAATCAGCACGGTCGCGCGCGGTTCCTTCAGCGACGTCTCGATGCGCGGCTGGAAGTCGCAGCGCGCGCCCCCGACGTTCGCGGCGGTCGCTTCCGCGCCGCCGACGCCGAGCTTCTCGCGCAGCAGGCGGCACAGGTTCGCGAACATCCACGATACGCCGGGGTCGTTGAACTGGCTGGCGATGGTCGGGTAGACCGGGATGTCCTCGTCCTTCGTCTGGAACGCGACGCGGTTGCGCTTCCACTGCTTGCGCACGTCGCGCAGCGCGTCCTCGGCGCCGCGCTTGTCGTACTTGTTCAGCACGACCAGCTCGGCGAAATCGAGCATGTCGATCTTCTCGAGCTGGCTCGCCGCGCCGTAGTCGCTGGTCATCACGTAGACCGGGAAGTCGACCAGGTCGACGATCTCCGAATCGCTCTGGCCGATGCCGGCGGTCTCGACGATGACGAGGTCGTAGGCCTGCGCCTTCAGGAACGCGATGCAGTCCTTCAGCATGGCGTTGGTCGCCACGTGCTGGCGGCGCGTCGCCATCGAGCGCATGAACACACGGTGGCTGCGCAGCGAGTTCATGCGGATGCGGTCGCCGAGCAGCGCGCCGCCGGAGCGGCGGCGGGTGGGGTCGACCGCGAGCACGGCGATGCGCATCTGCGGAAACGCCTGCAGGAAGCGCAGCATCAGCTCGTCGACGACGGACGACTTGCCCGCGCCGCCGGTGCCGGTGATGCCGACCACGGGCGCTCCGTGTCCGCGGGACTGGAGATTCGGGATGCGCGATTCGGACGAGCCGGACGCCCATTGCCGCCGCAACCGGGCGAGGTCGGCGTCGCTGAAGCTGCCGTTCTCGATCGCGGTGAGCACGCGACCGACGGCGATCTCGTCCTCGATGTCGACGAACGCGGCCGCGTCCGCCTTCGACCCTTCGCGATCGCCGCTGCCCGTTTCGCGGTGGCGCGCGGTGCGCGCGACGACGTCCTCGATCATCGCGACGAGGCCCATGTGCATGCCGTCGTTCGGATGGTAGATGCGTTCGACGCCGTAGGATTCGAGCTCGCGGATCTCCTCCGGCGTGATCGTGCCGCCACCGCCGCCGAACACGCGGACATGGCTGGCGCCGCGCTCCTTCAGCATGTCGACCATGTACTTGAAGTACTCGACATGGCCGCCCTGGTAGGACGACAGCGCGATCGCGTCGGCGTCTTCCTGCAGCGCGGCGCGCACCACGTCCTCGACCGAGCGGTTGTGGCCGAGGTGGATCACCTCCGCGCCCTGCGCCTGGATCAGGCGGCGCATGATGTTGATCGCGGCGTCGTGGCCGTCGAACAGGCTCGCCGCCGTGACGAAGCGCAACGGCGCCTGCTCGGTGACGGGTTCGGGGACGACGTGGCTGGCGACAGAACTCATGGCAGGCCCGGTGGAGAATGCGAAGGGAGACCGATTGTAGCTCCGCGGCGCACGGGCGCGGCACTTTCCACGGCGCGCGAACGCTCGGTTTGCCGTGCGTGGCGGGCGTGCGGTGCCGCGTTCGCGCGCGGCCGCTGGCCGGCGATGCCGGGCGTGGCGCGGCGCGCCTGCGGCGCTGCTGCAACACCCGGCGCAGCACGCGTCCTTTTTCGTCACGCATCACGCGCCAGGCGTCTCGCGTTCGCACCGGATTCCTCCCCTCTCCCGCTTGCGGGACAGGGCCAGGGTGAGATGCACGCAGCGACGCGCGGCTTCCCAGGCGGCTCCAGCGATGGCCGCATGCCGCGGGCATCGGCGGACGCCGACGTCGCGGGTCAGAGGTCGTCGATGTGCCGGGGCCAGCTGTCCTTGAGCAGGCGGCTGAAGGCGCGGTCGGCGAGGAGGCGGCCTCCGGTCTGGCAGCGGGCGCAATAGTTGGCCTCGTTGTCGGCGTAGACGATGCGCTGCACCGGTGCGCCGCAGACGGGGCAAGGCTCGCCATAGCGCCCGTGCACGGCCATCTCCGGATGGAACGCGGTGACCTTCCGTGGCCAGTCGCCGGCCTCCGCGCGCAGGCGTCCGGTCCATTCGGCGAGCACCTCGCGCACGGCCGCGTGCAGGCGCGTGATCTCGGCCGGCTCGAGCGCCGAGGTCAGCTTGAACGGCGACAGCCGCGCGCGGTGCAGGATCTCGTCGCTGTAGGCATTGCCGATGCCGCTGAAGGCATGCGGATCGGTCAGTGCGCGCTTGAGCGTGTGGTTGCCGCGCGTGAGCACGCGCGCGAAGGTTTCGGCGTCGGCGGCGAATATGTCGATGCCGCCGGGATCGAGCGCGGCCAAGGCGTCGTCGCCTTCGACGAGGTGCAGCGACGCGCGCCGCTTGGTGCCGGCCTCGGTCAGCACGAGCAGGCCGTCGTCGAAGGCGAACGCGGCGAGTCCGCCGCGCCCCGGCGGTTTCGCGGTCGCGGCGAGCCAGCGCAGGCGGCCCGCGATCATCAGGTGGAGGACCGCATGAAGCCCGCCGTCGAAGCTCAGCACGATGCGCTTGCCGAGGTTGCGCACGCCGGTCAGCGTGCGAGCCTCGAACGCCGCGGGTGGCGGCGAGGCGGTGCGCAGCACGAACGGGTTCAGCACGCGCAGCCGGCGTAACACGCGCCCCCCGGCGCGTTCGCGCAGCTTCTCCACGTAGACGGTGATGTCGGGCAGTTCCGGCACCGCAGCGTCCTCCCGCCGCGGGGAATGCGGCGGGTCATTCTAGGCGCGGCAGCGGTCGCCATGGATGGCGCGGGATCGGCGCGGCGCCGCCATGCACGTCCGGTTTCCCTCTCCCGCTCGCGGGTGAAGGGCGAAGCGACGTGCCGCTTCGCATCCGCGCCGGCCGCGCCCCGCCGCGAGAAGCGCGCGCGTGGCGGTCAGGCGAAACCGAACGGCAGGTTCGGCGACGAGACCACGCGCTCGCCGACGGTTTCGCCGCGCAGGAAGCGCAGCGCGGCGTCGATGACGCCGGGGTCGTCGACGAGGCGGTGGTGGCCGAGGCCGGTCGTGGTCAGCAGGCGCGAGCCGGGCCAGTGGCGTGCGTAGCGCTCGCCTTCGGCCCAGGGCACGTCGCGGTCGCCGAGGTCGTGCACGATCAGCGCGGGACGCGCGATCGCGGGCGCCTTCAGGTGCGCCTGCAGCGAGGCGACGCGCAGCGGGTGTTCGGCTTCGTATTCGTCGAACAGGCGTGCCGCGAGGCGCTCGCCGAGGCCGACGACGCGCGCGAAGCGCGACGCCGCGTCGAGCGGGTCGGCCGCGGGCGCGAGCAGCACCGCGCGATCGGCGACGATGCCATCGGCGAGCGCGAGCAGCGTCGCCGCGCCGCCGAGCGAGTGGCCGACCACCGCGGCCGCGGGGCCGTGCCGCCACGCGATCTCGGTCAGCAGTTCCGCGAAATCCGGCAGGGTCGCGCGGCGTCCACTGCTGCGGCCGTGGCCGACCTGGTCGAAGCCGACCACGGCATAGCCGGCCGCGCGCAGCGGTTCGATCCACGCGCTGAAGCGCGTCGCATGGCTCGACCAGCCGTGCGAGAGCAGCACGTACGGCTGCGTCGACGGATGGCCCCAGGTGTAGGTCGCGATGTCCTCGCCGCGCACGCGCACGAGGCGGACCTCGGCATCGCCGACCGGCGTCGCGAGCGCGCGCCGGCGGCTGATCGACAGCGGCGTGCAGAACAGGCGATAGGCGCGATGCAGCGTGGCACCGGGTCGCAGCCAGCTGCCGAGCCGGAAGTGCAGTCGCAGCGCGGCGAACCGCAAATTTCGAACGATCGTGCTATTTCTGGCGAACGCGAGAGTGCTCATGGCGGACCTCGTTGTGCCGGCGGTCAGGCCGAAGGAGTGGCTGCGTGTGAAGCGATGAGGCGGTCGAACGCGTGCTCGGCCTGCGCGCGCGCGACCGCGGCGTCGAACAGGCGGGTGTCGTGGTGCAGCGCGAGTGCGATGCCGAAGATCTCGAATGCGACCTGGCGCGGGTCGGTGTCCGCGCGCAGCTCGCCGCTGTCGATCGCCATCTGCGTCGCGCGCGTGGTGTCGTTGCGCCAGCGCTGCACGCGTTCGACGACCGCGTCGTGCAGTGGACCGGGGCGCGAGTCGTACTCGCTGATCGCCGACATCACGAGGCAACCGTGCTGGTTCTCGCGCACCCAGTCGAACCAGCGTTCGACGATCGCGCGCAGGCGCACCAGGCCGCGCGGCTTGCGCAGCGCCGGCATCAGCACGAATTCGCCGAAGCGCCGGCCGCCCTCGTCGAGCACGGCGAGCTGCAGGTCCTCGCGCGAACCGAAGTGCGCGAACACGCCGCTCTTGGACATGCCGACCGCCTGCGCGAGGTCGCCGATCGAGAGCCCCTCAAGGCCGGCGCGCGCGGCGATCCCGTAGGCGCGGTCGATGATGAGTTCGCGTGTCGCGGCGCCCTTGCTGCTGGTCGGGTGGTGGGCCATGGGCCGAAAAATAGTACGATCGTTCGTTCTTTTCAAGAGGCCGACGCGGTCGGATTCGCACTGTCGCCGCCTGCCGCGGGGGAGTACACTCCGCGCCGCATTCCGCCGGCCGCGGCCGGGAATCGCCCGAAACCCAACGAACTCAATCACTTGAACCTCGCCCCTGAGCCGCTTTCGGGATCCGAATGGCGGTCCGGGCGGGACTTTCCCGCGTCGCAGGAGTTGCCATGATTTTCGAAACCGTCTCGCAGACCGGCCACGAGCAGATCGTCTTCTGCCACAGCAAGGATGCCGGCCTGAAGGCCATCATCGCGATCCACAACAGCGTGCTCGGCCCCGCCCTCGGCGGCCTGCGCATGTGGCCGTACAAGAGCGAGGACGAGGCGCTCAACGACGTGCTGCGCCTGTCGCGCGGCATGACCTACAAGAACGCGGTCGCCGGCCTCAACCTCGGCGGCGGCAAGGCGGTCATCATCGGCGACCCGTCGAAGGACAAGTCCGAGGCGCTGTTCCGCGCGTTCGGCCGCTTCGTCAACTCGCTCAACGGCCGCTACATCACGGCCGAGGACGTCGGCATCGACGTCAACGACATGGAGTGGGTGTTCCGCGAGACCGAATTCGTCACCGGCGTGCACCAGGTGCACGGCGGCTCGGGCGACCCGTCGCCGTTCACCGCATACGGCACGCTGCAGGGCCTGATGGCCGCGCTGAACCACAAGCACGGCAACGAGGACGTCGGCAAGTACAGCTACGCCGTGCAGGGCGCCGGCCACGTCGGCATGGAGTTCATCAAGCTGCTGCGCGAACAGGGCGCGAAGGTGTTCGTCACCGACATCAACAAGGACCTGGTCCAGCGCGCGGTCGACGAGTTCGGCTGCACCGCGGTCGGCCTCGACGAGATCTACGACGTCGACGCGGACGTCTACAGCCCCTGCGCGCTCGGCGGCACGCTCAACGAGAAGACCATCGACCGCATCAAGGCGAAGATCGTCTGCGGCGCGGCGAACAACCAGCTCGCGACCGACGCGATCGGCGACGAACTGCAGAAGCGCGGCGTGCTGTACGCGCCGGACTACGCGGTCAATGCCGGCGGCGTGATGAACGTGTCGCTCGAGATCGACGGCTACAACCGCGAGCGCGCGATGCGCATGATGCGCACGATCTACTACAACGTCGGCCGCATCTTCCAGATCGCCGACCGCGACGGTATCGCCACCTACAAGGCAGCCGACCGCATGGCCGAGGAGCGCATCGCGTCGATCGGCAAGATCAAGCTGCCGACGATGGGCAACAACGGCCCGCGCTTCCTCGGCCGCATGCGCGGCCAGTGACGCAACGCCGTCCCTGACACGCCCCGCCACGCGGGGCCGTGCGCAACCCGCGCGGCGGGACCCGGCGCCGAGGCGCGAGTCCCACCGCGTTCGCATGCAGCGAGGACGCGCCCCGACCGGCTTGCCCGGTCGGGTCTCGACGTGCGCCGCGCAGCGCCCGGCCGCATGCCCGCGCGCCGCGCACGGGCGGAGCACCCGGCGGGAATCGCCGCTTGGTCCGACCCGCGCGGCATGCACCCGCGTGCGCCCGCACCCTTCCCGCCGGTCGCGCGTGCGGTTGCGGACGGGGCGGCAGCCGTTAATATCCGGCCTTTCCCTGCAACGGCTGGTCGACATGCGCCCATTCCCGCTCGGTGAAGAACTGGACCTGCTGCGCGAGAGCGTGCGCGCATTCGCCGACAAGGAGATCGCGCCGCGCGCCGACCTGATCGACCGCGACAACGCGTTCCCGGCGGACCTGTGGCCCAAGCTCGGCGAGATGGGGCTGCTCGGCGTGACCGTCGCCGGCGAATACGGCGGTTCCGACCTCGGCTACCTCGCGCACGTGGTCGCGATGGAGGAGATCTCGCGCGCGTCCGGTTCGGTCGGCCTGTCCTACGGCGCGCACTCGAACCTCTGCATCAACAACATCTACCACAACGCGACCGACGAGCAGAAGCGCAAGTACCTGCCGAAGCTGTGCAGCGGCGAGTTCGTCGGCGCGCTCGCGATGAGCGAGCCGGGCGCGGGTTCCGACGTGGTCGGCTCGATGACCTGCCGCGCGGAACTGCACGGCGACACCTGGGTCGCCAACGGTTCGAAGATGTGGATCACCAACGGGCCCGACGCCGACGTGGTGCTGGTCTACATGCGCACCGCGCACCGCCCGGCCGGCTCGCGCTGCATGACCGCGTTCCTGGTCGAGAAGGGCATGAAGGGCTTCTCGACCGCGCAGAAGCTCGACAAGCTCGGCATGCGCGGCTCGAACACCTGCGAGCTCGTGTTCGACGACTGCGAGATTCCCGACAGCCAGCGCGTCGGCGAGGTCAACGAAGGCGTGCGCGTGCTGATGAGCGGCCTCGACACCGAACGCCTGGTGCTGTCGGGCGGGCCGATCGGCCTGATGCAGGCGGCGATCGACGCCGCCCTGCCCTACGTGCGCGAGCGCAAGCAGTTCAACGCGCCGATCGGCACGTTCGGCCTGATGCAGGGCAAGATCGCCGACATGTACACCGCGCTGCAGTCGTCGCGCGCGTACGCCTACATGGTCGCGCAGAACTACGACGCCGGCGTGAAGTCTCGCATCGACCCCGCCTCGTGCCTGCTGCATGCGTCGCAGAGCGCGGTGCAGGTGGCACTGGAAGCGATCCAGGCGCTCGGCGGCAACGGCTACATCAACGAGTACCCGACCGGGCGCATCCTGCGCGACGCGAAGCTGTATGAAATCGGCGCCGGCACCAATGAAATCCGCCGCATGCTGATCGGCCGCGAGCTGTTCCACGGCAAGTCCTGAGGCACGCCGGCGCGGGGTTCCCACGCCGTCCGCAACGGAGTAGGCTGCCCGCATCCACCATCAGGGGGTGGTGCGTGGGGCACGCGGCCGAAAACCTGCCATTCAGCCCGGTCGACGCGCGCGACGACGCCCCGGCCTGGAAGGTGCTCGTGGCCGACGACGAGCCCGAAGTCCACGACGTCACCCGCCTCGTCCTCGGCAACTTCCGCTTCGCCGACCGCCGCCTCGAATTCCTCAGTGCCTACAGCGCCGCCGAAGCGCGCGCGATGCTCGAACGCCACCCCGACGTGGCCGTGCTGCTGCTGGACGTGGTGATGGAATCCGAGCAGGCCGGGCTCGCGCTGGTGCGCAGCATCCGCGGCGAGCTCGGCAACCCGTTCGTGCGCATCGTCCTGCGCACCGGACAGGCCGGACAGGCGCCGGAACAGGACGTCATCGCCGAATACGACATCAACGACTACAAGGAAAAGACCGAGCTGACCGCGTCGCGGCTCGCGACGACGATGTACGCGGCGTTGCGCGCCTACCGCGACATGCGCGCGATCGAGGCGCACCGCCTCGGCCTCGAGAACGTCATCCGCGGTTCGGCACGGATCTTCGCGCGGCGCAATACGCGTGAGTTCGCCAATGCGGTGCTCGACCAGCTGGTGCAGCTGGTCGGGCTCGAACGCGGCGCCCTGTTCTGCACCGTCGACCGGCGCCGCGACGCCGCGCCGGAGCATTTCCACGTCGCCGCGACCAGCGGCCAGTACCGCAGCCTGCAGCACGCCAATGCCGACGAACGGTTGCCGCCCGAGATCGCACGCAGCCTCGCCGAGGCCTATCGCGACAAGGCGCACCGCTTCGACCGCGACCACTACGTGCTGCACTTCGTCGACAGCCACGAGACCGAGAGCCTGCTCTTCGTCGGCGAGGCGTGGAACCTGTCCCCGCTCGACTACAAGCTGGTCGAGCTGTTCTGCACCAACGTGTCGATCGCGTTCGAGAACCTGCATCTCAACGACGAGCTGCTCGCCTCGCAGCTGGAGATGGTCTACCTGCTCGCCGGCGCGGCGGAGACGCGCTCGCAGGAGACCGCCAACCACGTGCATCGCGTCGGCCTGCTCGCCGAGATGCTCGGCAACGCGCTCGGGCTGCCCGCCGCGACCTGCGAGATCCTGCGCTACGCGGCGCCGCTGCACGACATCGGCAAGATCGGCATTCCGGACACCATCCTCAACAAGCCGGGGCCGCACACCGACGAGGAAGCCGCGATCATGCGCACCCACGCCGAACTCGGCGCGCGCCTGCTCTCGCACTCGAACCGCCCGGTGCTGCGCCTCGCGGCGGAGATCGCCGCCTCGCACCACGAGAACTGGGACGGCAGCGGCTATCCCCGGGGTCTCGCCGGCGCAGCCATCCCGATCGCCGGCCGCATCACGATGGTCGCCGACGTGTTCGACGCACTCGGCAGCCGGCGCTGCTACAAGGAGCCGTGGGACCCGGACCGCATCCGCGCGTTCATGCTCGGCCAGCGCGGGACCAAGTTCGACCCCACGGTGGTCGACCGCCTGCTCGACCACTGGGACGAAGCCCTCGCGCTGCGCGACGAGCTGCCGGATTGACGGTTTGTCGCCGTCGAAGGCGAAACCGGAAGGACGAAGCACACGAAGGAAAGCCGCGCATCGCCTCGGCGCGTCGTGCTTGACTGCGCGAGGCTCAGGCGCGCTGCTGCAGGACGTCGGCGACGAAGCGGATGAGGAAGCGCGTGCCTGCACCGGGCGCGGTCTCGCACTCGACCGTGCCGTGCAGCACCTGGGTCACGAGGCGGTAGACGATGTGCATGCCGAGGCCCGAACCGCCCTGCCCGCGGCGCGTGGTGAAGAACGGTTCGAACATGCGCGCGCGCACGGCCTCGTCCATGCCCTTGCCGTCGTCGCGGTATTCGAGCGTGATGGTGCGCCCGGTTGCGCTCGCGCCGATATGGATCGTGCCGGGCACGTCGGGTTCGAACGCGTGCGCCAGCGAGTTCATCACCAGGTTCGAGACGACCTGGTAGAGCGCGCCCGGCGCGGTGTCGACGATCAACCCCGGCGGGCACGCGAGTTCGACGCGGTGCGGGGTCTTCTTCAGGCTCGGCCCGAGCGTGGTCAGGATCTCGTTGAGGCAGGTGCCGAGGTCGACCACGCGGCGGTCCTCGCTCGACTGGTCGACCGCGACCTGCTTGAAGCTCTTCACCAGCCGGTCCGCGCGCTTGAGGTTGCGCAGGATCATGTCCGAACTCTCACGCGCGGTGCGCTGGAACTCGTCGAGGTGCTGCTGGCGCAGCTCGCCGCGTTCGAGCAGCTGCGCGATGCGCGCCGTTTCCTCCTGCAGGTGCGAGGCCGCGGTCACGCCGATGCCGAGTGGCGTGTTGATCTCGTGCGCGATGCCGGCGACGAGGCCGCCCAGCGAGGCGAGCTTCTCCGCCTCGAACAGCTGCCGCTGCGCGAGGGTCAGGCGCTCGAGCGTGCTGCGCAGCTCGTCATTGGCGCTGCGCAGCGCCGCGGTACGCTGCTCGACGCGCGACTCGAGCTGCTCGTTGAGCGTGCGCAGCGCATCCAGCGCGCGGTTCAGCGCGTCGATGTCCGACGTCGTTCCGCTCAGGCGCATCGCGCGACCGCCCTCGTCGCGCTCGACCACGCGCCCGCGCGTCAGCACCCAGACCCAGTCGTGGACGCGATCGCGCGTGCGGTAGCTCGCTTCGAAGGAATCGGTGCGACCGGACAGGTGCGCGCCGAGCGCGCGCTCGAACCGCTCGATGTCGTCGGGATGCACGTACGGCCGGTAGGCGGCGAGGTTCGGCTCGACCGCCTCGTGCGTGACCGCGAGGTGCTGCAGCTCATTGTCGCGATGCATGCGCCCGGTGCCGAGATCGATGTCCCACAGCTCGCTGCCGCTGCCCCACAACGCGAGCTTGAGCCGTTCCTCCGACTGGCGGATGGTTTCCTGCACCGCCTCGCGCTGGCGCCGCGCGGCGCGCGCGCGCCGCCACAGCGCCGCGAGCAGCGCGAGCGCAGCGGCGACGTAGGCGACGATCGCGCCGGTCGACAGCCACGGCGCGGGTTTCACGACCAGCGCCAGCCCGGCCTCGGTCGTGCCCCAGGGCTGGCCCGGGTAGCGCGCGCGCACGCGGAAGCTGTACTCGCCCGGCGGCAGGCGGGTGTAGGTCGCCGCACGCAGGCCGGCGTCGGTCTCGATCCAGTCCGGATCGTGCGGATCGAGCCGGTAGGCGAAGCGCAGGCTGGTCGGCGCGTACGCGGAGGGCGCGCCGTAATGGATCGACAGCATGCTCTGGCGATGGTCCAGGCGTACCGTGCCGCCGCTCCACGGCGCCTGCTCCAGCGGCGAATCGACATCGCGCCAGCGCGGCAGCACCGGCGTGTTGAACAGGCGCAGTTCGGTCAGCACCGGCTCGACCACCGGCAGCGACGGGATGCGCGCCGGATCGAACAGCGTGGCGCCCGCCGGCCCGCCGAACACGATGCGACCGTCGCGTGCGTGTGCGACCGCACCGATGAAGTAGCCCGACGCGGACGCGCCCTGGTCCGCGCCGATGTTGACGACGCTGCGGTCGCGCGGGTCGTAGCGCGAGATGCCGACCGTGGTGCTGATCCAGATGCGCCCGTCGCCGTCCTCGACCAGCGCGCCGATCGCGTCGGCGGCGAGGCCGGCGCGCGTGTCGATGGTCTCGAAGCGCGCGCTGCTCGCGTCCAGCTGCAGCAGGTGGGCGATGCCGCCGCCGCGCGTGCCGAGCCAGAGCTCGCCGCGGCGGTCGCGCAGCAGCGCCGTCACCGTGTTCGCCGGCAACGAGGACGGGTCGCGCGGATCGCTGCCGAAGTGGCGCGCGCGGCCGCTGCCCGGGTCCAGCAGGGCGAGGCCGAACCGCTCGGTGCCGAGCCAGAGGCGCCCGTCGCCCGATTCGAGCATCGCGTAGACGCCGCCGGCGGCGATGTCGTCGTCCTCGCCTTCGCGGTGCACGTAGTGTCGGAACATGGTGCAGCCGCTGCAGAGCGCATCGAGGCCGTCGCTGACGGTGCCGATCCAGAGCGTGTCGGCCGCGTCGACGTAGAGGCGCACGAGCTGGTCGGAGGCGAGGCTGCCGGGATCGGCGTCGTCGTGTCGATGGTGTTCGAAGCGCGACGCGCCGGGGCGCAGGCGATCCAGTCCACCGCCGCGCGTCGCGATCCACAGCGAGCCGTCGCGCGTGCGCGCGAGCGACGCAATGAAGTTGTGCGCGAGGCTGCCGGGATCGGCGGGGTCGGCGACATGCCGCTCGAGCAGGCCGCGCTCGAGGTCGAAGTGGCTGAGTCCGCCGCCTTCGGCGGTGCCGAACCAGAAACTGCCGTCCGCTTCGGCGAGCACCGACAGCACCGACGCGCCGGGCAGCGATTTCGCGCCGCCGCCGGGATGGATCGCGACGAAGCCCGCCACCCGCGGATCGAACACGCTGATGCCGTTGCTCCAGGTGCCGACCCAGATCTGGCCGTCGCGGTCCTCGAACAGGCTGAAGGCGCGGTTGCCGGCAATCGAACCGGGCTGCTCCGCCGCGTGCACGAAGGTGTCGAGCTGCCGCGTCGACGGCACCAGGCGCGACAGGCCCGCGCTTTCGCTGCCGAACCAGATCGCGCCGCCACGGTCGATCAGCAGCCCGGTGAGATCGGTGTCGTCGAGCGAGGGCGAGGACTGCTCGTCGTAGCGCTCGATCTCGCGGCCTTCGGCGTCGAAGTGGAACAGCCCCTGCTTCTGCGCGGTGACCCAGGCATCGCCGCCCGGCGCGCGCGCGATGCGGCGCGCGACGAGGCGCGCACCGTCCGCGCCCTGCCATTCGCGCACTTCGCCGCTGGTGGTGTCGCAATGGAAGAGGCCCGCGAGCGTGCCGACCAGCAGGCCGCCGCTGGCGGCGTCGGCGAGCGCGGTCGGGCGCTGGAACGCATCGTGGCGGCAGGCCGACTCGGCGAAGCCACCGCGCGCCTCGTCGTAGCGCTGCAGGCCGTGGTTGCGCGTGGCGACCCACACGGTGCCCGCGGCGTCCTCGTGCAGGGCCGAGACGAACTCGCTGCCGATCGCATCCGCGCGCGCGGGGTCCGGCTCGAAGTTGTCGAAGCGATCGAGGCGCGCCTCGTAGCGGCTGAGGCCGGCGCTGGTGCCGGCCCATAGCCGCCCCTGGCGATCGACCAGCAGTTCCTGCACGTTGTTCGCGGCGAGCGAATACGGGTCGCCGCGATCGTGCTTGTAGACGCGGAAACCGTAGCCGTCGAAGCGGTCGAGGCCATCCTGCGTCGCGATCCAGATGAAGCCCTGCCGGTCCTGCGCGATGGCCGCGCCGGTCGCCTGGGAGAGCCCCTGGTCGACGCCGATGTTGCGGAAGCGGACCCGTTCGACGCCGTGGTTGTCGCGCCCCTGCGCGAACGCCGGCGCGACGCCGGCAGCCAGCGCGAGACCGATCAGCCAGCATGCTGCCCGTCGCATCGCGCGGACCCCCTGTCATGCCTTTCGCCGAGGCTAGCGCGGCGCCCGCGCCGGTACAAGGAAGCGCGCCCTCGCGTTGTCGCAGCGCAGCAGGCGGCGCATAATCGGTCGTCTCACCGGCGCCGTACGCCGCATTGCCACATTCCGGAGGATTCCATGTCCGATATCGTCATCGCCGGCGCCAAGCGCACCGCGATCGGTTCCATGCTCGGCCAGTTCACCGGCGTGCCGACGCCGACGCTCGGCGCGGCCGCGATCCAGGCCGCCCTCGAACACGCGGGCGTCGCGCCGGACGCGGTGTCGGAAGTCATCATGGGCTGCGTGCTGCCGGCGAACCTCGGCCAGGCGCCGGCGCGCCAGGCCTCGCTCGCGGCGGGCCTGCCGAAGTCGGCCGGCTGCACCACGATCAACAAGGTGTGCGGCTCGGGCATGAAGGCGATCATGCTCGCGCACGACCTGATCAAGGCCGGCTCGGCCGAGGTCGTCGTCGCCGGCGGCATGGAGTCGATGACCAATGCGCCGCACATGCTCGCCGCGCGTGGCGGCGTGCGCTACGGCGACGCGAAGATGGTCGACCACATGGCGTGGGACGGCCTGACCAACCCGTACGACGGCCAGGCGATGGGCGTGTTCGCCGAAGCGACCGCCGACCAGTACGGCTTCACGCGCGAGGCGCAGGACGCCTACGCGATCGAATCGGCCCGGCGCGCGCAGGCTGCGATCGCGAGCGGCGCGTTCGCCGCGGAGATCGTGCCGGTCAAGGTCGCCACGCGCAAGGGCGAAGTCGAGGTCGCGACCGACGAGCAGCCCGGCAAGTCCGACCCCGCGAAGATCCCGACCCTTCGCCCGGCGTTCCGCAAGGACGGCACGGTGACCGCGGCAAGCTCGTCGAGCATCTCCGACGGCGCCGCGGCGACCGTGGTCCTGAGCGCGGACAAGGCGAAGGCGCTCGGCGTGACGCCGCTCGCGCGCATCGTCGGCCACACGACCGTGTCGCAGGCGCCGGAGTGGTTCACGACCGCGCCGGTCGCCGCGATCGACGCGCTGCTGAAGAAGGTCGGCTGGAGCGTCGCCGACGTCGACCTGTTCGAGGTCAACGAAGCGTTCGCCGTCGTCGCGATGGCGCCGATGAAGGACCTCGGCATCCCGCATGAGAAGCTCAACGTCAACGGCGGCGCGACCGCGCTCGGCCACCCGATCGGCGCGTCCGGCGCCCGCCTCGTGGTCACCCTGCTGCATGCGCTGAAGGCGCGCGGCGGGCGCCGCGGCGTCGCCTCGCTCTGCATCGGCGGCGGCGAAGCGACCGCGATCGCGCTCGAAATCGCCTGACCGCGCGGCCCGCGCGCCGCCCGCGCGGACTCGCTAGAATCGATCCGCTGTACCGACGCGGACTACCGCGATCCTCGGCGGCCGGCGCCCTGCGCCGGCCGCCGCCGCTCACCTTGGGAGGAGGTTGACCCGATGAAACACACGACCACGCTGAAGCTCGCCTTCGGCATCGCCCTCGCCGCTTCGCTCGGCGCCTGCGACGATTCGGCCCAGCAGGCGAAGGAAGCCGCGGACAAGGCCGCTGCCGCGACGGCGAAGGCCGCTGCGGAGGCGCAGGCCGCCGCGAAGAAGGCTGCCGAGGCGACGGCGACCGCCGCGCAGACGGCCGCCGACCTCGCCAAGCAGGCCGCGGACGAGACCCATGCCGCCGTCAGCGAGCAGGCCGCCAAGGCCGCGGACGCGACGCAGGATGCGGCCGACCAGGCGCAGGAAGCCGCGGCGCATGCCGCCGACGCGACGCAGGGCGCCGCCGACAGGGCGAAGGAAGCCGCGGCGCACGCGGTCGAAGCGTCCAAGGAAGCCGCCGCCCACGCCGGCGAGGCGGTCAAGGACGGCGCGGAAGCGACCGGTGCCGCGATGAAGGCGATCGGCCGCGAGATCAAGGAAGGCGCGAAGGAAGTCGGCCACGACGTCGCGCAGACCGCGCGGGACGCCAAGGAAGCGGCGACCGACGCCACCAGGAAGGAATAAGGCGCGCGCCGCCAGGCGCGTCGTCGAACCACGCACCGGCCGCCTCGCGCGGCCGGTCGCGTTTCCAGCGGCATGCGCAGCCCGCTGCCGCGACTGTATCCTCGCCCGCAAGCCTCCCGGACACCGCCATGCCGCCGATCCGTTCGCAGCTCGACACCCGCTCTCCCGAATTCCAGGCCAATGCCGCGCAGCTGCGCGCCGCGGTCGACGACCTGCGCGAGCAGATGGCGAAGGCGAGCCTCGGTGGCGGCGAGAAGGCGCGCGCCAGGCATACCGAACGCGGCAAGCTGTTGCCGCGCGAGCGCATCCGCGCCCTGCTCGACCCGGGCTCGCCGTTCCTCGAACTGTCGCCGCTCGCCGCGCACGGCCTCTATGACGACGCCGCGCCTTGCGCCGGCCTGATCGCCGGCATCGGCCGCGTCCACGGCGGCGAGGTGCTGGTGATCGCCAACGACGCGACCGTCAAGGGCGGCACCTATTTCCCGATGACGGTGAAGAAGCACCTGCGCGCACAGGAAGTCGCGCTCGAGAACCGCCTGCCGTGCATCTACCTGGTCGACTCCGGTGGCGCGTTCCTGCCGCTGCAGGACGAGGTCTTCCCGGACAAGGAGCACTTCGGCCGCATCTTCTACAACCAGGCGCGCATGAGCGCGCTCGGCATCCCGCAGATCGCGGTCGTCATGGGCTCGTGCACCGCCGGCGGCGCCTACGTGCCGGCGATGAGCGACGAGACCGTCATCGTCAGGGAACAGGGCACGATCTTCCTCGGCGGCCCGCCGCTGGTGAAGGCGGCGACCGGCGAGGTCGTCGACGCCGAGACGCTCGGCGGCGCGGACGTGCACACGTCGATCTCGGGCGTGGCCGACCATTTCGCCGAGAACGACGCCCACGCGCTCGACATTGCGCGCGGCATCGTCGCCAGCCTCAACCGCGCCAAGCGCGTGTCGCTCGCGCTGGCCGAGCCGCGCGAGCCGCTCTACCCCGCCGAGGACCTGTACGGCTGCGTGCCGCGCGACACGCGCATTCCGTTCGACATCCGCGAGGTCATCGCGCGCATCGTCGACGGCTCCGAGATGCAGGAGTTCAAGGCGCGCTACGGCAAGACGCTGGTCACCGGCTTCGCACGCATCCACGGCTACCCGGTCGGCATCGTCGCCAACAATGGCATCCTGTTCGCCGAGAGCGCCCTCAAGGGCGCGCACTTCATCGAGCTGTGCAACCAGCGCGACGTGCCGCTGGTGTTCCTGCAGAACATCACCGGCTTCATGGTCGGCCGCAAGTACGAGCAGGCCGGCATCGCCAAGGACGGCGCGAAGATGGTCACCGCGGTCGCGTGCTCGCACGTGCCCAAGTTCACCGTCGTCATCGGCGGCAGCTTCGGCGCCGGCAACTACGCCATGTGCGGCCGCGGCTACCAGCCGCGCTTCCTCTGGATGTGGCCGAACGCGCGCATCTCGGTGATGGGCGGCGAGCAGGCCGCGAGCGTGCTCGCGACCGTGCGCCGCGACGGCCTCGAGGCCGCCGGCAAGGCGTGGTCGAAGGACGAGGAGGAAGCGTTCAAGGCACCGATCCGCGAGCAGTACGAACGCCAGGGGCATCCGTACTACGCGACCGCGCGCCTGTGGGACGACGGCATCATCGATCCCGCCGACACGCGCCGCGTGCTCGGCCTGGCGCTGTCGGCGAGCCTCAACGCGCCGATCGAGCGCGGGCGGTTCGGCGTGTTCCGCATGTAGCCGGCGACGGGCCGGGAGGCGCCTGGCGGGTACCGAACGCGCGAAACGCGGCTCGCCGGCCGCTCGTTTCCCCCCGCGAGCGGTCCGCGCTCTGCTGCGCGCGCTGAGCTGGCGACGCGACGGGGTCTGCACGCCGCGTTCCCAGACGCGCGGAATGCGCTCGGCAGGGCCACGCGACGCGCGTTAAGGACGCAAACATTTCGTTATCGTTCAAAATGTTAACGCGCATTTCGTGAGTGCAGTCACAGGTTCAGGATGCGCTCGCGCACTACCCTCGGGTTCCCCTGAAGCGGAGTGCGTGAGATGGCGATCTTCAACCAGCAACCCTCGTCCAAGAAGGAAACGGCGGCGGCGTTCGCGCCCGAACCGGTACCGCCCGCGCGCGATCCGGTCGTGTCCGACTACGCCGCGCCGCCGCCGCGCGCGCACGAGCGCGCCGGTGAGGCGAAGGAATCGCTGATCGCGTCCGACATCACGATCGAGGGCAAGATCGAGGGTTCCGGCCACGTGCGCATCGCCGGCCGGTTCAAGGGCGACGTCAACGTCCAGGGCGACCTCACGATCGAGAAGGACGCCAAGTTGAACGGTGGCGTGCGCGCGCGCCGTGTCGTCGTCGGCGGCGAGCTCGAGGGCAACATCGATGCGGCCGCGCAGGTCGAACTGCAGCAGAGCGGCGTGCTCGTGGGCGACCTCAAGGCCGGCTCGCTGACCGTCGCCGCCGGCTCGCGCATGCGCGGCCAGGTCGAGTTCGGCTGGGACGACAAGAACGCCGCGAAACCGTCGCGCACGGGCGCGGACGCCGCCGTCGCGTCGTGAGCGCCCCGCCGCGCGCGCGCGTCACGCGCGTCTGCCCGCATTGCAAGGCGACGATCCTCGCCAACGCGGACGTCTGCCCATCGTGCCGGCACCACCTGCGCTTCGGCGCAGGTGGCGGCGGCGCGCGCGCGCGGCAGTCCGTCTGCGCGTTGCGCGTCGAGGGCACGGTGCAGCAGCCAGCGGACGTCGATGACTGGGAGTACTCGATGGTGCTGTCGATCCGCAACGAGCGCGGCGAGGAGATCGACCGCAAGCTCGTCGGCGTCGGCGCGATGCGACCGGGCGACCGGCGCACGTTCGAGCTGTCGGTGGACATCCTGCACGCGGGGCCGGACGAATCGACGTGACGGCGTCGGGAAGCGCGACGGGCACGCACACCGGGGTGGCACGCGGCATGGCCTCGTGGCGGGAGACGCGCCCGGCATGCGCGTCGGACCTCTGCCGGACGCGGGGACATCGCCGGCCGGGTGCCGTCGACAACGCGGTGGCGTGTCGCCCGTGACCGAGAGCCGCAGCCCCTGCGACGAGACATTCATCCGCAATGCGCCGCGGGTGACCGTCGACCGCATCATCCCGGTCGGCGGCGGCGGCGGTCCCCGCGCGGGACGATCGCACCGCTCCCCCTGAACGTCGCGTCGACGCGACGTGCGCGCGGAACGCACCGAGCGCCGGTCACATCAGCACGAATTCCTCGGCCGAGGTCGGGTGGATCGCGACGGTCGCGTCGAGGTCCGCCTTGCGCGCACCCATCTTCAGCGCGACCGCGAAGCCCTGCAGGATCTCGTCGGCGCCGGTGCCGAGCATGTGCATGCCGACGACACGCTCGTCCTCGCCGACGCAGACGAGCTTCATCAGCGTGCGCTCGTCCGAATGCGCGAGCGCGCCGAGCATCGGCCGGAAGCGTGCATGGTGCACGCGCACGGCGTCGCCGTGCACGCCGCGCGCGGCTTCCTCCGACAGCCCGACCGAAGCGAGCGGCGGGTGCGAGAACACCACCGTCGGCACGTTCGAGTAGTCGAGCTTCGAGTCCGCCTCGCCGCCGAACACGCGATCGGCGAGCCGGCGCGAGGCGGCGACCGCGACCGGCGTCAGCGCGAGCCGGCCGGTCACGTCGCCGACCGCGTGCACGTCCGGCACGTTGGTGTCCTGCCATTCATCAACGGCGATGTAGCCCTTCGCGTCGAGCGCGACGCCGGCCGACTCGAGGCCGAGGCCATCGGTCGCCGGGCGGCGGCCGATCGCCCACAGCAGCTCGTCGTGCCCGCGCGAAAGGCTGCCGTCGTGGAAAGCGAGCGCGTAGCCGTCGTCCTCGCGCGTGACGCGTGCGGCCGAGCGACCGTACTCGATCGCGATGCCACGCGCGGCCATCGTCTGTGCGAGCGCGGCGCCGAGTTCGTGGTCGAAGCCGCCGAGCAGCACCTGCCCGCGCACGAACAGCGTCACCTCGGCACCGAGCGCGCGCAGCACGCCGGCCAGTTCGACCGCGATGTAGCCGGCGCCGACGATGGCGATGCGGCGCGGGCATGCGCGCAGGTCGAAGAAGCCGTCCGAGCAGATGCCGAGGTCGCCACCCTGCACGCTGGTATCGCGGTGCGAGCGCGCGCCGGTCGCGACCAGCACGTGGCCGGCATGGAGTTCGCGCGAGGGCGTGGCGATTCGGTCCGGCGCGAGGAAGCGGCCACGCTCGGCGACGAGCTCGATGCCGAGCTCGGCGAAGCGACGCCGATAGCTCGCATGGATGCCATGGATGTATTCGCTGCGACGCGCGACGAACGCGTTCCAGTCCAGTTCGCCCGGCTCGAGGTCGAAGCCGACCTCACGCGCGATGCGCTGGGCCTCGGCGAGTTCGGCGGCGAACCACATCGCCTTCTTCGGCACGCAACCGACGTTGACGCAGGTGCCGCCGAGGAGGCCGGGCTCGAGCACGGCCACCTTCGCCCCGTGCCGCGCCGAGCGGATCGCCATCGCGATCCCCGCCGACCCCGCACCGAGCACCACCAGATCGTAGGACCCATCCACCATCGCTCTCGCCTCGCGTCTCGTCGATGCGCTCGCTGCGGTCGCACCACCGGGCGCCGTCGTGCCATCGTGTTCCATCCCCGCGCTTCCTTCTTCGCGTGCTTCGTGTCCACGGAGCGGCTTCCGATGCCTGCATCTGCTCCGTGTTTCGATCTTCATGCGTTCCCTTCGTGCCCTTCGTGTCCTTCGTGCCGGAGGATCTCGCCCTGCTTACCTCGATGAAGCCGCCGCGATCGGCAGGATGAGCGCGGAGGGGTGGGCGGCGTCGTGGTAGAGGGTGACGGTGACCTTGCGTGCATCCTTGCCCGATTCGTCCGCGACGACGCCGCCGGCGTTGTAGTTCTTCTCCGCGTACATCGAGTTGATCGGCGCGATCATCAGGCGCAGGCGGCTGCCCTTGGCGATGCGGCGCGCGACGAAGCTGAAGCGCGAGAAGTCGTAGCGCTCGATCGCGCCCGGGCGGACCGGCTTCGCCTCGCGCAGGCTCTCGCGGTAGCGCGCGCGCAACGAGTCGCTGCTGAGGTAGACCGTGCTGCCGTCGGGCTTCACCTCGGCCAGGCCGACCATGATGTCGGTGTCGGGCTGGTCGAGCGAGATCCACGCCGACAGGCGGAAGAAGCCGGCGACGTCGGTGTCCTGCGCGAACGGCGCGGAGTGGTAGAACAGCGCCTTGCCGCTCGCATTCAGCATGCCGCGCTGGTCGGTCAGCGGCGCCGGCGACTCCTCCAGTTCCCAGGCGAGCGAACTGGTATCGAGCGGATCGTAGACGTAGCGGTCGGGCTTGCCGCGGCCCGGACGCGCCGCGAGGTCGCCGGACGCGAACACGTCGTTCGCGCGCGAGCCGACCGAGTCGAGGTAGAAGGTCTGTTCGCGCGCGGTGACCGCGGCCAGCGTCGGTGCATAGCGCCACGCCTCCTCGCCGGTGACGTAGAACGCGACCTTGTCCTGGAGGAACTCCGGTCGCGCACCGTCCTTCATCGTCCAGTCGTACCACGCCTTGTGCAGCGCGTTCATGTCGAGCAGCGCGGCCTGGCCGAACTTGAGGCCGCCGACGTCGGCCTTCGGCGTGCGCGTGCCGGCATGGTCCCAGGGACCGATGACGAGGTAGTGGCGATCCTTCGCCTGCGCCGAGCCCCAGCGCATGTGGTCGGCGTAGAACGCGAGCGCGCCGGGCTGGTCGCCGTCGTACTGGCCGCAGATGCTGAGGATCGGCAACGACAGTCGCGCGTACTGTTCCGGCGTCGGGCTGAAGGAATCCCAGTACGCATCCTGCATCGGGTGCGCGACCCAGGTCTGGAAATGCGGCGACGGGTTGCCGACGTAGCGATCGAGCTCGCGGAACGGCGCGTGCGCCTCGTACCAGCGGCGGAACTGCGCGGCCCAGAAGGTGCCGTCGCCGAAGATGGCGTCCTGCGAGGCGCGGCCGCTGACGAGGGTCAACCACTGCGTGTCGTAGGAGTAGAACATGTTGTGCTGCATCGGGTAGTCGACGCCGGGCTTGGGCGACGCGACCGGCACGATGGTGGCGAGGTGCGGCGGGAATTCCTTCGCACTCGCCCACTGGTCGTAGCCGGCGTACGAGCCACCCCACATCGCGACCTTGCCGTTGCAGTACGGCTGCCGGCCGAGCCACTCGATCACGTCGTGGCCGTCCTTCGCTTCCTGCAGCAGCGGCGTGAACTCGCCTTCCGAGTTGCCGCGTCCGCGCACGTCGACGGTCAGGAACACGTAGCCGTTCGCCGCGAAGTACATGCCGCGCTCGTGGTAGCTCTGTGCGATGTACGGCGTCAGCGTGAACACGCATGGCAACGGCTCCTGCTGCCCGCGCGGCTTGTACAGCGTCGCGGCGAGGTTCACGCCGTCGCGCAGCGGAATCTTCAGCCCCCACCCGAATTCGACGTCGCCGGACGGCGTGCCGGCGATCGCTAGCGGGCACGCGAAAGTGGCGGCCAGTAGCGCGGCGGCGGGCAGGAAACGATGTCGCATGGAAATCCCCTCGGTCGGAACGTTCAGAAGCGGGACGCCGCGAACGGCGCGATGTCGATCGGCGGCGCCTGCCCGGTCGCGATCGCCGCGACCAGTTCCCCCGTACCGGCCGACATCGTCACGCCGAGCATGCCATGCCCGGTCGCGAGGATCAGGTTCCCGATCGCGGGCGCGCGGCCGATCACCGGCAGGTCGTCCGGCACCATCGGGCGCCAGCCGTACCATTCCTCGACCACCGACGGTCCTTCGGGCTCGTGCAGGAACTCGGCCGCGCCGCGGCGCAGCGCATCGAGGCGCACGCGATGGAGCCGCGTATCGTAGCCGGCGAATTCCATCGTGCTGCCGAGTCGGTACCCCGAACCCCAGGCGGTCACGCACACGCTCGGCTCCTTCAGCGTCAGCGGCACGCGCGGGCTGCGCGCCGGGCGCGTGTAGGTGATGGAATAGCCCTTGCCCGGCTGGATCGGGATGCGCAGGCCGAGCGTGCGCGCGAGACGCGGCGACCACGCACCGAGCGCGAGCACGACCTCGCGCGCGCGGTAGCGCCGGTTCGCGGCGACGACTTCGGCGATGCGGCCACCCGCGGTGAGGAAGCCGTCGACGCGCGCGCCTTCGTCGATGCACCCGCCGGCCTCGCGCACCAGTCGCGCGAGTCCGGCGACGTAGCGGTCGGGGCGCAGCGAGGCGTCGCCGGGATGGAACAGCGAACCCGCGATGCCCGGCTTCAGCGCAGGCTCGCGCGCGAGGGTCGTCGCGGCGTCGAGCACGTCGGTGCGCACGCCGAACTCGGCGAAGCGTTCGGCCGCCGCGCAGGCCTTCCCGAACTGCACCGGGTCGCGATAGACGTTCAGCGTGCCGGACGCCTCGAACTCGCAGTCGATGCCGTGCTCGCGCACCAGTCGCTCGACCAGTTCGCGCGAGCGCAGCAGCAGCGGCGCCTTCGCGCGCGTGGCGGCGATCCAGTCATGTTCGTTGCAGCGGCGTGCGAACGCGAGCAGCCAGCGCGCGAGCGCGGGATCGAAGCGCGGCCGGATGCGCAGCGGCGCGTCCGGCCGCGCCAGCCAGCGCAGCGCCTGCGCGATCGTGCCCGGTGCCGCGAGCGGCCCGGCGTGGCTCGGCGTCAGCGTGCCGCAGTTGCCGTGCGAGCTGGCGCAACCGGCAGTGCCCTGCTCCAGCACCGTGACGCTGCGCCCGGCGCGCAGCAGGTACCAGGCGCAGGCGAGGCCGATCACCCCGGCGCCGAGAACGACGATGTCCGCTTCGCGAGCACTCATGGGCTGGATTGTAGTCTGGCACCAAACATGCAGCCCTCTGGACAGAGGGGCACGGTGCCCCGGGGGAATCCGCCCATGAAGGTCTCGACCAACGAACTGCTGCTGGCCCTGCGCGCACCCAACTCGGGCTGGCTCGCCGCGCTCATCTGCGCGCTGGACGAGGCCATGCAGGACCCCGATTTCGCCGCACCGCAGCGCGACATGGTGCGTGCGCTGCTCGACGCGGGCAGCGTTCCGCACGCGGTCACGCAGGCCGCGAACGAACGCCTGACGCGCTTCGAGGAGACGGTCAAGGACCTGCATTCGCTGCTCGTGCCCGAGCCGGAAGCCCCGGCCGCGCCGACCGCGGCGCGTCCGAAACTGACACTCTGTGTAACCGCGGCCTGACGCCCGCGCGTACGCCCGCCTCGTTCAGCTTGCCGGCCGTCCGGCCGGCGCGACCGGTCGTCGGCCGGCATTGACACGCTCGCCGGCAACGGCGAAAACCCCGGGCGCATGAGAACCTTTCGCTGCATCGCCGCCGGTCTCGCGGCGGCCCTGCTGCTCGCCGCCTGCGGCAGCGCGCCGCGCCGTTCCGAACCCCCGCTCGTCGCCGGCACGCCGCGCGCCGATGCCGCGAACGCCGTGCTGTTCCGTGCGATCGCACTCGTCGGCACCCGCTACCGGTACGGTGGCAACACGCCCGAAGGCGGCTTCGACTGCAGCGGGCTGGTCGGCTACGTGTTTCGCGACGCCGCCGGCGTCACCCTGCCACGCACCTCCGCCGCGATGAGCGAACTCGGCGGACGCAAGCTCGCGGTCGATTCACTCCAACCGGGCGACCTCGTGTTCTTCAGGAGCGGCCGCCATGTCGACCACGTCGGCATCTACGTCGGCGAACGCCGCTTCGTGCACGCCCCCAACCGCGGCGGCACCGTGCGCCTCGATGGCATCGACGGCGCCTGGTGGCGCGAACACTTCGTGTATGGGAAGCGGGTGTTGTGAAGGGGGATCGCAACGGGTGATCGGCGATTCGAGATCGGGATGCGTCCGCGCGGCCGTGCCGGCCCTACCGGATCCCGAATCCCGAATCACCCATCCCGGCCCTCAATGCTCATGCCCGCCCGCGCCGTGCGCGTGGCGGTGGGCGATCTCTTCCTCGCTGGCGTCGCGAATCGCGGTGATCTCGATTTCGAACGAGAGGGTCTTGCCGGCGAGCGGGTGGTTGAGATCGACGTCGATCACGCTCGAGCCGATCTTGTGCACGACCACCATGCGCGGGCCGGCCTCGCGCGTGTTCAGCATCGTGCTCATGCCCGGCTGCAGGCGCTCGGGATCCTGGAAGTACTTCTTCGGCACGCGCTGGGTGAAGTTCGCGCGGCGCTCGCCGTAGGCTTCCGCCGGCGGCACGCTGACCTCGAAGCGGTCGCCGACGGCGTGGCCGAGCAATGCCTTCTCGAGGCCCGGGATGATGTTACCGTGACCGACCAGGATGGTCAGCGGCTCGCCGCGTTCGCGGGAGGAATCGACCGGCTCGGCGCCGCCGTCCGCACGCACGGTGTAATGGAAGGAAACGACCTTGTTCGCCTCGACGTTCACGCTACCGCTCCTGGAAAAAAGCGCGCGAGCATAGCACGAGGCCGGGCCTGCCCGCCCGGACGCGGCGCGGGGCCGCCGGCGCCGCCACGTCAGGCCGGGCGCCGGATCCCGAACGCCGCGCCGCGCGCCTCCGGGCCGAGCCAGGTCACCAGGGCCAGCAGCACGGCGACGACGGCGATGAAGCAGGCCATCGCGAAGGCATAGTCGCCGCCCTGCCGCGCGGCGAGCCAGCTCAGGAACGGTGCGGTCGCGGAGGCGACGAGGTTGCCGCCCTGGTAGGCGAAGCCGGGCAGCGTCGCGCGCACGGCGTCGGGCGAGAGCTCGTTCAGGTGCGCCGGCACCACGCCCCAGGCGCCCTGCACCATGATCTGCAGCAGGAATACGCCGACGCCGAGCAGCAGCACCGAGCCGCCATACGCCCACAGCGGGATCGCCGGCACGGCGAGCAGTGCGGCGGTGATGATCGCGCGGCGCCGGCCGACGCGTTCGGACCAGGCGCCGAAGAACAGGCCACCGACGATCGCTCCGGCATTGAGCGTGATCGTCAGCCACGCGACGGTGTGCGTGTCGAAGTGGTGCTGCTCCTTGAGGAAGGTCGGGTACAGGTCCTGCGAACCGTGGCTGAAGAAGTTGAAGCAGGCCATCAGCACGACGAGGTACGCGAAGAGCTTCCAGCGCCCGCGCATGGTTTCGACGAAACCGGGGCGCCTCGCCGCGCCGGCGTGCGCCTGCAGCCAGACCGGCGACTCCGGCACGTGGCGGCGGATGTAGAGCACGAGCAGCGCCGGCAGCGCACCGACCGCGAACATGCCGCGCCAGCCGATGTGGTCGAACAGGACGAGGTAGACGAGGCCGCCGAGCAGGTAGCCGCAGGCGTAGCCTTCCTGCAGCAGGCCGGAAACCAGCCCGCGGGCCTTCGGCGGGATCGACTCCATCGCCAGCGACGCGCCGATGCCCCACTCGCCGCCCATCGCGATGCCGAACAGCGCGCGGATCACCAGCAGCGCGGCCAGCGACGGCGCGAAGGCGGACGCGGCCTCCAGCAGCGCGAACAGCACGATGTCGACCATCAGCACGCGACGGCGCCCGTAGCGGTCGGCGAGCCGGCCGAACAGCCACGCACCGACGGGGCGGAACGCGAGCGTCAGCATCAGCGCGAACGCGACCTCGGTCTTGTCGACGACGAAATCGCGCGCGATCTCCGGGATCACGAACACCAGCAGGAAGTAGTCGAATGCGTCGAGCGTCCAGCCGAGGAAGCTCGCCAGCACGACCTTGCGTTGGGTCCGGTCGAGCTCGCCCAGGGTCGAGAAGAGCTGCATGCGCGCGGTCTCCTGCCTGCGACGCACGCACGCTAGCACAGGCCGCCGTCGCGTCGCGGACGCCGCGGCGAAGGACAGCGCGCACCCGCGCCCTTCCCGCGCGGGGCCGCCGCGGCTACGCTGGCCGGCCCGCCGCGCGACGACTGCCGCCGATGACCGAGACCCACGAGCACGACATCGCCCGGCGCGTCGGCCGCCGCTTCGCGCGTCCGTGGCATCGCGACTACGCCCGCGCGAAGCTCGCCATGGACCCGGCCTATGCGGCCGCGGCGCAGGCGATCGAAGCCGGTGGCGCGATGCCGCTGCTCGACGTCGGCTGCGGCATGGGCCTGCTCGGCTTCTACCTGCGCGAGCGCGGCTGGCAGGGCGACTACCTCGGCGTCGACTTCGACCCGCGCAAGCTCGCCGCCGGGCGCGCGGCGACGCGCGACGGCGAGCGGATCGCGTTCCACGACGGGCGTGCGCAGGCCCTGCCCGTGTTCGCCGGCAATGTCGCCCTGATCGACGTGCTGCACTACCTCGAGCGCGATGCGCAACGCGTATTGCTCGCGGAGGCCGCCGCGCGCGTCGCCCCGGGCGCGTGCCTGGTCGTGCGCAACGTGCTGCGCGATCGCAGCTGGCGCTTCCGCGCGACCGTGGCCGAAGAATGGCTGATCCACGCGATTCGCTGGATGCGCGCCGCACCACGCCACTACCCCCTGCGCGAGGAGATCGAACAGCCGCTACGGGACGCCGGCCTGGAGGTCGCGGTGCAGCCCCTGTGGGGCCGCACGCCGTTCAACAGCTTCCTCGCCGTCGCGCGCCGCCCCGCCGCCAGCCGTTGATCCACGCCGCCCACTCGCCGGGCTTGCCGCGCGGCATCCGCCGCGATGGCACGCAGCGCGGGGATGCATGGGCAAGGGGCATGGACCGGAAGAAGGGAACGATGCGCACGTCGCGACGACGCCGGGGTGAAGGGGAAGATGGCGGCGAAGACCGCTGGGCCGCGGCGGACGGGTTCAGCGCGCGGCCGGCGCGAACACCGCGAACAGGCCGGCATAGGGCTTGACCATCACCGCCGTCGCCCCGGAGTAGCCGTCGTCGCGGGTCCAGATGCGCGACAGCGTGCCATCGAGGTAGAGCGCGTCGCGGCAACCGAGCGTGTCGCGGAACAGGCGCGCGAACGCATGGAAGCGGACCGGTGCCTCGCTGACCGCGAACGCGACCCGGCCGGGCGCCGGCGCGCAGACGCCGCTGCGCAGCTTCAGGCTCTCCGAGGCGTCGTCGAAGTTCGGATTGATCGCGCCATCCACGACCAGCATCGGGCCGGACTGGCTCGCGATGCGCGCCACGATGCCCGCCTCGCGCCAGCGCGCGGTCGTCATCACGCCGGCGCGGCCGGCCGTGTCGACGTAGAACACGCCATTCGGCGGCAACGCGAAGTTGCCGCGCCCGACCTGCGTCGGCGCGGTGTTCAGCGGCCGCAGCGTCGCGCCTTCCTCGACGTGCAGGCCGAGCGGACGGAACTGCTGGTCGTAGATGCCGGCGTTCGTCGCGAAGAGGAGCTGGCGCCCCTGCCGGCGCCCCCATTCGCGCAGCGCGTCGATACCTGCGAAGGCCTGCCCGGACTCGTCCTTCCAGCGCAGCTCGAGCCGGTCGGTTGCAAGATCGATCTCCACCACGCGGAAAGCGGCCTCGTCCGCGCGCGCCGGGTACGAGCGCGGAGCGGCGCCGGCAGCGGCGGCGGAGAGGGTGAATGCGGCGATCGCGACGAGGGCACGCATGCCGCCATTGTCGCCGAAACGCATGGTGTTCGGTCAGGCGCGGCGACGACCAGCCCTTCGCGCCCGGCGAGCCGCGCCCGCGCGCGCGGCGGCCCGTCGCCACGGCGCATTCCGCTACACTGCCGCGATACCACGGACGCACGCCCATGCCTTCCTTCGACATCGTCTCCGAAGTCGACAAGCACGAACTCACCAACGCGGTCGACCAGGCCAACCGCGAGCTGTCGAACCGCTTCGACTTCAAGGGGACGGATGCGCGCTTCGCGCTCGACGACCGCGTCATCACCGCGAGCGCGCCGGGCGAGTTCCAGCTCAAGCAGATGCAGGACATCCTGCGTGCACGCCTGACCGCGCGCGGCATCGACGTGCGCTGCCTCGATGCCGCCGAGCCCGAGGTCAACCTCGCGACCGCGCGCCAGAAGACGACCGTCAAGCAGGGCATCGAGCAGGCGGTCGCGAAGAAGATCGTCGCCGCCATCAAGGCGGCCAAGCTCAAGGTCGAGGCTCAGATCAACGGCGACAAGCTGCGCGTGACCGGCAAGAAGCGCGACGACCTGCAGCTCGCGATCGCGCTGCTGCGCAAGAGCGACTTCGAAGTCCCGCTGCAGTTCGACAACTTCCGCGATTGACGGCCGGGTCCCCGGCAAGGGAGACGAGCGCGACCCGCCGGTGGGACGCAGGCGAGGCGCAGGTTCGGCGCAGGCGCGCCAGCGCCGCGCTTCCGCCCATCCTGCGCGCTGGCCGAGTGCGCAAGCCTTCGCAGCCGCGACCGGACACGGGCGTCCTTCGTGCTTCAGGCTTGGGCCGGGTACGACGATGGTGGCTCGAAGACGCGCGCGAGCGTCGCCGCGTCAAGGAGCGTCCACCGGCCCGGCGGCAGGTCGCCGAGTTCGAGGCGACCGATCGCGCTGCGATGCAGTGCCTCGACGTGGTTGCCGACCGCGGCGAACATGCGCCGGACCTGGTGGTAGCGGCCCTCGCTGATCGACAGGCGTGCGCGGCGTGGGCCGAGCGGTTCGAGCGTGGCCGGCGCGAGCGGCGTCGTTTCCGATTCGAGCACCAGGGTGCCGCTCGCGAACACCGCGGCTTCGTCGCCGCGCAGGTCGCCCGACAGCGTCGCCTCGTACACCTTCACCACGTTCGCGCGCGGCGAAATGATCCGGTGCAGCAGCGCGCCGTCGTCGGTGAGCAGCAGAAGCCCCGACGTGTCGCGATCGAGGCGCCCGACCGTGGAGACCGCCGGACTGCGCGCGCGCCACCGGGGCGGCAACAGGTCGCCGACGATGCGCCCGGCGTCCTTCGTCGAGCAGGTGTAGCCGACCGGCTTGTGCAGCATCACGACCAGGCCGGGTGGCGGATCGAGCGGCTCGCCGTCGACGCGGATGTCCTCGTGGGCGACCTTGTCGTCGGCATACAGCACCTCGCCCGCGGCGTCGGTGATGCGCCCTTCGCGGAACAGCTGCGTGACCTGCTTGCGACTGCCGTAGCCGAGGTTGGCGATCCGCTTGACCAGCTTCATGCGCGCGGCTCCCGTGCCTCGAACAGCTTGAAGCCGTCGCGTTCGGCGAGCACGCGCACGCGACCGAAGCCCTGCGCGAGGGCCGCCTCGTACGGCAGGTGGCGGTTGGCGACCAGCAGCAGCGTGCCCTGCGGCGCGAGCCCGGTGGCCGCGGCGCGGATGAATGCACGCCCGAGCCCGGGGTCGTCGGCACGCCCCTGGTGGAACGGCGGATTGCTCACGATCGCGTCATAGGCGGCGTCGATGCCGTGCACGACGTCGTGCCAGCGGAACTCACGCGCGACCTCGCGCCCCGCGTCGCGGCAGGCGCGCGCGACATTGGCGAGCGCCGCCACTTCGGCACGCTGTTCCGCCTCGTACAGGTCGATCGATCCGACCTCCGGGCAACGCAGCACGACCTGCGCGGCGAGCCAGCCCCAGCCGGCGCCGAGGTCGGCGACGCGACCGGCGATCGCGGGCGACAGATGCGCGGCGAGCAGCGCGGAGGCGGGATCGACGCGATCCCACGAGAACAGGCCGGGCCGTCCGATCCAGCGGCCGTGACCGAGCGCGCGCGGCGCGTCGAGCGCGGCCCATTCCGCGGCCAGCGCCTCGTCGAGCGTCGCCGCGTCGGCGAAGGTCCAGTAGGCGCGGCACTTGTGGCGCGAGCGACTGCACACCGCGCCGGCGAGACGGCGCAGGTCGGCTTCGCCGGAGCGCGCGCCCTCGTCGTTCGGCTGGCACGCGATCAGCAGGCCGCCGGCACCGACGTGGCGCAACGCGCGCGCGAGCAGCGCGCGTGCCTCGTCGCGCTGCCGCTGCGGCAGCAGCAGCACGCAACGCGTCGCGGGCCACGACCCCGCGTCCGCGAGCATCGCGCCGGCGCGCACGAGCTCGTCGGCATGCGGGCGGAACGTCTGCACGCAGGCGAGCGCGGGCCAGCTCGCCTGCCAGGCGCCGGCGCGCGCACGCACGAACACGGCCTGCCCGAGCCACGCGCGATCGAGCTCGCCGTCGGCGAACGGCCGGAACAGCGCATCGAGCGTCGCGTCGATCGAAACCAAGGCCGGTGTCCTCGCGGAGGATGCGGATTGAACCACGAAGCGGCGCGCGCGGCGCCGGCACCTTGCAGGCGTCGCGCGGTGCGAACGCGGCTGCCCGCCGCCGCGCCGGCGCCACACGCGGCACCTGCGGCGCGAACCGGTCGCGCTCAGGCGCTCTTGCGCCGCCCCTGCTCGCTGCCGCGCGAGCGCAGCCACGCGGCGTAGTCGTCGAGGTCGCCCTTGAACGCCTCGACGCGACCATCGGCGACGCGCCAGTAGGTATCGCAGACGAGGCCGGTCAGGTGGCGGTCGTGCGAGACGAGCACGATCGCGCCCTCGAAGTCGCTGAGCGCCTCGGCCAGCGCCTCGCGCATCTCGAGGTCGAGGTGGTTGGTCGGTTCGTCGAGCAGCAGCACGTTGGGCTTGCGCCACGCGATCAGCGCCAGCGCGAGGCGCGCGCGTTCGCCGCCGGAGAAGCCGTCGATGACCTCGAACGCGCGGTCGCCGGGGAAGTTCCACTTGCCGAGGTAGTCGCGGAACTCCTGCGTCGCGACGCCGGGCGCGATCTCGCGCAGGTGATCGATCGGCGTCTGTCCCTCGTGCAGCGACTCGACCGTGTGCTGGGCGAAGTAGCCGAGCACGAGGTCCGGGTGCGCGGTGCGCTCGCCGGCGAGCAGCGGCAGTTCTCCGACCAGCGTCTTCACCAGGGTCGACTTGCCGGCGCCGTTCGGGCCGAGCAGGCCGATGCGGTCGCCCGCCTCGAGGCCGAACTTGACCTTGTCGAGGATGACGGCGTGGCCGCTGTGCTCGACCACGTCGTGGTCGGACGGCCCGGCATGCGCGTGTCCGGTCAGCACGTAGCCCGCCTGCGCATGGTTCAGGCGCAGCAGCGAATGCGGCAGCTTGAGTGGCTTGGGCAGGTCGATGCGGATCTCGCGCTCGGCACGCACCGCCTCGGTGCCGGGCAGCTTGGCGAGGCGCTTGATGCGCGACTGCGCCATGCGCGCGGTGCTCGCCTTGGCCTTGAAGCGGTCGATGAACGCCTGCAGGTGCGCGCGCTCGGCCTGCTCCTTCTCGAACGCGATCTGCTGCTGGCGCAGGAACTCGGCGCGCTGGCGCTCGAAGCTGGTGTAGTCGCCGGTGTAGAGGCGGGCGCGCTGCTCGTGCAGGTGCAGCGTGTGCGTGCAGAGGCCGTCTAGGAACTCGCGGTCGTGCGAGATCATCAGCAGCATGCCCGGGTACTTCTGCAACCACTGCTCGAGCCAGAGCACGGCGTCGAGGTCGAGGTGGTTGGTCGGCTCGTCGAGCAGCAGCAGGTCCGACGGCGTCATCAGCGCGCGGGCGAGGTTCAGGCGCACGCGCCAGCCGCCGGAGAACTCCGACACGGCCATGCGGTGCGTCTCGGGGCGGAAACCGAGGCCGTGCAGCAACCGTCCCGCGCGCGCCTCGGCGTCGTAGCCGTTGATCTCGGCGAGCTTCTGGTGCGCGGCGGCGACCGCATCCCAGTCTTCCGCCGCCGTCGCCTTCGCCTCGGCGACGAGCACGGCGTGGACCTCGGCGTCACCCGAGACGACGAAGTCGATCGCCGCGTCCGGCAGCGAAGGCGTCTCCTGCGCGACGCTGGCGATGCGCAGGCGGTTGGGCAGATCGAGGTCGCCCTTGTCGGGCTCGACCTCGCCGAGGATCGTCGCGAACAGGCTCGACTTGCCGCAGCCGTTGCGTCCGACGACGCCGACCTTGGCACCGGCATGCAGCGCGATGTCCACTTCGGACAGGAGCAGGCGTTCGCCGCGGCGCAGGGCGAAGTTGCGAAAGGCGATCATGGGAACGGGGAATTCGCGCGGGCGCGCATTGTAGCGGATGGCTACCGTGGCGGCACCCGGCACCCGGCGACGGTGCGCCGGTCGCGCCTGCGGCGCTCCTGCAACAACCGGCACGCCCCGCGCGGCCTCGAAACCTGCCGCCAGCTGAGCGCCGCGCGCGCGGTTCATCCGGCATCCACGCCGGCGCCCGAAGCATCGACGCATGAACGACCTGACTCGCGGGCCCGTCGTGCGCCACCTGATCTCGCTCGCCGTGCCGATCGCGATCGGAATGGCGTTCCAGACGTTGTACGTGATGGTCGACCTCTACTTCGTCGGCCACATCGGCGACGCCGCGGTCGCGGGCCTCGCGACGGCCGGCAACCTCCAGTTCATCGTGCTCGCACTGACGCAGGGACTCGGCGTCGGCATCATGGCGCTGGTCGCGCGCGCCGTCGGCCGTGGCGATCGTATCGATGCGAACCGCGTGTTCAACCAGGGCCTGCAGATCGCGGCGCTCTGTGGCGCGGCGACGCTCGTCGCCGGTTACCTCGGCGCCGGACCGTACCTGCGCGTCATCGCTGCCGACGACGCGACGCGCGCTGCCGGTACGACCTATCTCTACTGGTTTCTGCCCGGCATGGCGCTGCAGTTCGCGCTGATCGCGATGGGCTCGGCACTGCGCGGCGTCGGCGTCGCGCGCCCGGGCATGCTGGTGCAGATCGGGACGGTCGCGCTGAACGCCGTGCTCGCACCGGTGTTCGTCGCCGGCTGGCTCACCGGCGAGCCGATGGGCATTGCCGGCGCGGGACTGGCGAGTTCGATCTCGATCGCGATCGGCGTCGTGTGGATGGCGGCCTGCTTCGCGAGGCAGGAAACCTATCTCCGGGTCGACGCCGGTTGCCGACGCCCACACGCCCAGACCTGGAAGCGCATCCTGCGCGTCGGCCTGCCGCCGGGCGGCGAGTTCCTCCTGCTGTTCGCGTTCCTGGCGCTGATGTACGCGGTGGTCCGTCCGTTCGGCGCCGCGGCGCAGGCCGGCTTCGGCATCGGCTCGCGCCTGAACCAGGCGGTCCTGTTGCCGGCGATGGCGGTCGCCTTCGCGGTCGCGCCGCTCGCCGGGCAGAACATCGGCGCGAACCGCCTCGATCGCGCGCGCGAGGCCTTCGCCGCCGCGGCGCTGATCGGCAGCACGATCATGATCGGCCTGACCCTGCTGTGCCAATGGAAGCCCGAGGCGATGATGCGCGTGTTCACGACCGATCCGGACGTCGTCGCGTTCGGCGCCGGCTACCTGCACGTCAGCACGTGGACCTTCGTCGCACAGTGCATCATCTTCAGCTGCTCGGGGATGTTCCAGGCCTTCGGCCGCACCCTGCCTTCGCTCGGCGCGAGCGCGGCACGCCTGGTTGCGTTCGCGCTGCCGCTGGGATGGGTGTCCGCGCAGGGCGGCTTCTCGCCCGAGGACGTCTGGCGGCTCGCACTGGCGGCGGTGACCGCGCAGATGTGCCTCAGCGCGTGGATGCTGCGCCTCGCACTCGCACGCGAGGCGGCGAGCCTCGGCGTGCTTTCGCGGCGCTGGGCGCCGGCGTGAACGCGCGGCGCATGCGCCGCGTCACTTGTGCAGCACGTGGTGCTCGCCTTCCTCGCGCAGGCTGAACGGCGAGAAGTTGGTATGCTCGTCGTAGACGTCGACGCCCTCGCGCCGCTTGAGGAAACCGACCACGGCATAGGTGACCGGCGTCAGCACGACTTCGACCAGCACCTTCATCGTCCAGTTGAACGCGATGACCTTGAGCATGGTCTGGCCGGACCAGATGCCGGCGAACGCGATCGGGTAGAACGTGAGGCTGTCCAGGCCTTGGCCGACCACGGTCGAGCCGATCGTGCGCGTCCACAGCCAGCGCCCGCGAGTCCACAGCTTCATCTTCGCCATCACCCACGAGTTGGCGAAGTCGCCGACCCAGTACCCGACCATCGACGCGAGCATGATGCGCCAGCTCGAACCGAACACGACTTCGAGCGCGGGCTGCAGCTCGCGATTGAAGGGCTCGTCCGGGCTCGGCGTCATGTGGAGGATCGCGACGGTCATCACGCTCGCGAACGCGAGTCCGCCGAAGCCGGCCCAGATCGCGCGGCGCGCACGCGCGTAGCCGTACACTTCGGTCAGCACGTCGTCGAAGATGTAGCTGATCGGGAAGAACAGGTTGCCGGCACCGAACGTGAGCGCGCCGAGCAGCGGCAGCGTGAACGTGCAGACCTTGGCGGGGCCGATCAGGTTCGCGCACAGCAGCACGGCGACCATGCCGCCGACGAGCAGGTCGTAGTAGCGGAAGCCGCGCACGCGGATCGTCTCGGTCGCCATCGTCGTTCCCCGTATCGAGGCGCGCATGATAGCGGCCACGGACGCCGCCGCGATGCTGCGGTACGATCGCCCTCCCCTCCACGGAAGGCTCGCACCCATGCGCTTCCTCGCCGCCACGATCCTGTCGCTCGCCGCAGGGTTCGCCACCGCATCCGTTTCGCCCGCACCGGTGGATCTCGTCACCACGGCGCCCGACCCGACGCATCGCGTCGCCCTGGACGGCAATGCGCCCCCCAGGGCGAAGGCCGTGCGCGTCGGCAACGTCGCCGGTGACGCGCGCCTCGGTGGGCTCACGCTGGTCTTGAACCGGACGCCGGAACGCCAGGCGGCGTTCGATGCGCTGCTCGCCGCGCAGCAGGATCCGTCCTCGCCGGACCATCGGCGCTGGCTGTCGCCGGCCGAGATCGGCGAACGCTTCGGTCCCTCGCAGCACGACATCGACGCGGTGAGCACATGGTTGCGTTCCGAAGGCCTCGGAGTCGAACACGTCTCGCAGAGCCGCACGCGCATCCGCTTCGCCGGTACCGCGTCGCAGGTCGCGAAGGCGTTCGCGAGCGGGCTCGAGTACCGCGGCGAAGGCAAGCGCCGCCGCGTCGCGGCGACCACGACGCCGTCCGTGCCGGCCGCACTCGGCCGGCTCGTCGCGGGCGTCGTCGGCATCGGCGATGCGCCGTTCCGACCGAACCTCGTCGTCGGCGAGCGGCGCACCGTCGCCGACGCAGGCGGCGCGCGGCCGAAGGCGAGCAATTGCGGACCGAGCGGCTGCCTCTACACCGTGTTCCCGGCCGACTTCGCGCGCATCTACGGCGTCGACCAGCAGGCCTACACCGGTGCCGGTACCTCGATCGCGATCGTCGGGCGACATCGCGTCAACCCCGCCGACGTCCGCAACTTCCAGGCGCGCGCGGCGCTGCCGGACAAGCCGGTGCAGGTCATCGTGCCGCCCGGATCGCTCGATCCCGGCAATCCGGCCACGGGCTGCGGCGGCGCCGGGCAGCCGCCCTGCAACGGCGACCTGAGCGAGGAGGTGCTGGACCAGTTCGAAGCGACGCTCGACGTGCAACGCGCGGGCAGCGTGGCGCCGGGCGCGACGATCAAGCTGGTCGTCGCCGCCGACGACGCTACGCACAGCGGCGTGATCGAAGCCGCCGCCTACGTCATCGACACGGCGCCGTCGGTCGCCAGCGTGCTCAGCATCAGCTTCGGCAGCTGCGAGGACGCCAACAGCCCGGTCGTCGTGCGCGCGCTCGACGGCCTCTTCACCCAGGCCGCGATGGAGGGCATCACGGTGCTGGTGTCGTCGGGCGACAGCGGCGCCGCCGACTGCGCGCTGCACACGGAAGCACCACCCGCGGGGCAGACCGCGTCGATCAATGCGCTCTGCTCGTCGGGCGCGGTGACCTGCGTCGGCGGCACCCAGTTCGCCGATACCGCGGATCCGGACGCCTACTGGTCGCGCACGAGCCCGCCCTCGGAGGGCTACCGCTCCGCGCTCGGCTACATTCCCGAAGGCGCGTGGAACGAGCCGATCGCCTTCGACGGCACCACGCCGCAGCTGGCCGCGACCGGTGGCGGATACAGCAAGGTCATCGCTCGTCCGTACTGGCAGCAGGCACCCGGTGCACCGTCGGGCACCCGGCGCATGGTGCCGGACGTGTCGCTGAGCGCCGCGCACCACGACGGCTACTTCACCTGCATGGCCGCGTTCGCCGGTGCGTCGTGTGCGCTGGTCGGCGGCGGCTTCAGCTTCATCGTCGCCGGCGGCACGTCGGCGTCGGCGCCGGGCATGGCCGGCATCGCGGCCCTGCTCAACGAGCACGCGGGCGGCCCGCTCGGCAACCTCAACCCGCGCCTGTACGCGCTCGCCTCGCGCGGCGCGGGCGCGTTCAACGACGTCACGCCGGCGAGCAGCGCGGCGAACTGCAACATCAACGTGCCGAGCCTGTGCAACAACAGCACGCCCGGGCCGACCGGCCTTGCCGGCGGACTGGCCGGCTACGCGGTCACGACCGGATACGACCTCGCGACCGGGCTCGGTTCGCCGAAGGTCGAGCGCGTGATCGCGGCGTGGGACCTCGCCGATCCCGTCGGCGTGCCGCTCAACCAGTACGGCCTGTCCGGTTCGTGGGCGAACCCGGCGACGCAGAGCCAGGGCCTGGTGCTCAGCGTGCAACCGGACTTCTACGGTGCGGGCAAGGCGCTCGTGTTCGGCGGCTGGTTCACCTTCGACACCACGGCACCCGGTGGCCAGCGCTGGTACACCCTCCAGGGCACGGCCTCCGGCGTCGCCGCGACGATGCCGGTCTACCGCACCACCGGCGGTCGCTTCGATTCGCTGCAGCCGACCACCACCGAAGCGGTCGGCATCGCGACCCTGCATTTCGCCGACTGCGGCAGCGGCACGCTCGACTACGCGTTCTACGACGGGCGCGGCGGATCGATTCCGCTGGCGCGCCTGCTCGGCAATGTCGAATGCGCCGCGAGCGGCGCGCCGACGCACGCGAGTGCCGCGAGCTATCGCCTCACCGGCATCTGGGCCGATGCCGGCAATGACGGCCAGGGCCTCGTCCTCGACGTCGATCCTGCGCTGCAGGTGTTGTTCGGCGCGTGGTACACCTACACACCGGCGGCCGCGGCGGGCAGCGACGAGTCGCAGCAGCGCTGGTACACGGTGCAGGCTTCGCTGCCAAGCGGCGCGACCCAGGCCGCCAACTTCGGCATCTACGCCAGCAGCGGCGGCGTGTTCGACCAGGCCGCGGAGACGACGACGACGCAGGTCGGCACCGCATCGATCCAGCTGCACGGCTGCGCGAGCGCGACGCTGGCTTACCATTTCACCAGCGGTACCCATGCAGGCCTGTCCGGCGCGCTCGAACTCGCGCGGATCGGCGATCCCCCGGCCGCCTGTCCCTGAGCGCGGCCCACGGTGCGCGCGGCGGACCGCCCTGCGGCCGCCGCGCGATGCGACCGCCGTCCGACCGCGGCTCGCCTGTCCCGGGGCTGCTCGGTTCGGGCCCCGCGGCCGCGGCCGGGCCCATCCGATTCGTCGGCGTGGGGCCATCGGCTAGACTATGCGACCCGCCGCACGCGGCGGACCGCACAACCAGCGACGCAGGAATTCCCATGGGCAGAGGCCCCAGCATCGAGAACCGCAAGAACGCCGAGGACGCGCGCCGCGGCAAGATCTTCACCAAGCTGATCCGCGAGATCACCATCGCCGCGCGCAACGGCGCCGACCCGGCCGGCAATGCGCGCCTGCGCGTCGCGATCGACAAGGCGCTGTCGTCGAACATGTCCAAGGACACGATCGAGCGCGCGATCAAGCGCGGTTCCGGCGCCGACGGCGCGGACGACATGCAGGAGCTGCGCTACGAGGGCTACGGCCCGTCCGGCGTCGCGCTGATCATCGATGCGATGACCGACAACCCGGTGCGCACCGTCGCCGACGTGCGCCACGCGCTCTCCAAGCACGGTGGCAACCTCGGCACCTCCGGCTCGGTCGCGTTCCAGTTCAAGCGCCTCGGCGAACTCGTGTTCGACGTCGCCGCCGCCGGCGGCGAGGACCGCCTGCTCGAACTCGCACTCGAAGCCGGCGCCGATGACGTCGTCGTCGAGGGAGACCGCGGCACCGTGCTGTGCGCGCCCGACGCGTTCGAAGGCGTGAAGAAGGCGCTGACCGGCGCCGGCCTCGAACCGCTCTCGGCCGATATCGTCATGCGCCCCGAAAACCGTGTCGCCGTCAGCGGCGAAACCGAGGAAACCCTGCGCGACCTGCTCGACTGGCTCGACGAGCTCGACGACGTGCAGGAGGTCTACCACAACGCCGAGCTTTCGCGCTGATCCCGCGCCACGACCGGCGGCCCTCGCCGCCCCGGTCGGCCGGCGATGCGCGCATGCATCGATGCGCCCAGTGCGATTCGCCGCGCTGGCTCCGTCGGCGCGCAGCGCTCCGAATGCCCTCGACCTGCCCTCTCCCGCAAGCGGGAGAGGGAAAGACCGCGCGCAGGCCTCCTCAATCGCGCGCGTTCGCGTACAGCTTCACGACTTCGTAGAGGAAGCGGCGGCCGTCGAGCAGCGACTTCACGCGGATGCGCTCGTCGAGGCCGTGGGCGTGGCTGCCTTCGCGGTCGTGGAACATGCCGGAGAGGCCGTAGGTCGGTACACCGATCGCGTTGAGGAAGCGGCCGTCGGTCGCGCCGGTGGCCATCGTCGGCACGATCGCGACGCCGGGCCAGATCGCGTCGGCGACCTTGCGCACCGGATCCAGGATCGCCGGCGTCAGCCGCGGTGCGTTGCCGACCGGGCTCGGCTCGCCGAGGGCGGTGATCGTGATGCCCGCGTCGGCGACGAGCTCGCCGAGCTTCGCCTGGACCGCCTCGAGCGGCACGCCGGGCAGGATGCGGCAGTTCACGTTCGCGCTCGCGCGCTGCGGCAGCGCATTCGGCGCGTGCCCGGCATCGACCATGGTCGCGACGCAGGTCGTGCGCAGCATGCTGTTCCAGCCTGGGTGGATCGCCCACAGGCGATCGGCTGCGGCGGCGTCGGGCGGATCGGCGAGCACCGCCTTGATGTCCCCGGCGACCGCCTGCGGCGCGAGTTCGATCTGCGCCCTGAAGTAGCCGCGCGTGGCCTCGTTGAGTGCGAGCGGGAACTGGTACGCGCCGATGCGGCCGAGCGCGGCGCCGAGCCGGTAGATCGGGTTGTCGCGGGTCGGGCGGGAGCTGTGGCCGCCCTTGTCGGTGATCTCGAGCCGGAAATCCTGGTAGACCTTCTCGCCGGCCTGCACCTGCAGCGCGACCGCGCGGCCGTGCGCATCGAGCTCGCCACCGGCGCCCTCGTTGAGCGCGAACGCGGCCTGCAGCAGGTCGCGGTGATGGGCGAGCAGCCACGAGACGCCGTTGAAGGTATCGGGCGTCTCCTCGCCGCAGGTGAGGGCCAGCCGCAGCGTGTGCCGCGGCTGGAAGCCCTGTTTGCGGTAGCGGATCAGGCTGTCGACGAACACCGCCGCCATCGCCTTGTCGTCGCTCGCGCCACGCGCGTAGAAGAAGCCGTTCTCCTCCACCAGCGTGAACGGGTCGCGCTGCCAGTCCTCGCGCTTCGCCTCGACGACGTCGATGTGGGCGAGCAGCAGGATCGGCGCGGCCGTGGCGTCGGTGCCGCGGTAGGTCGCGACGAGGTTGCCGTCCTTCGGACGGTCGGGCGGCACCAGCACCCGGGTGTCCGATTCCGGGATGCCGCCGGCGACGAGGCGCGCGCGCATCGCGTTCGCGGCCTCGGTGCAGCTGCCGGCCGACAGCGTCGTATTGGTCTCGACGAGCTCGCGGTAGAGCTCGCGGAAGGCGGCCTCGTCGCCGTCGGGTGCCTTCGCGGCGAGCGGCAGCGCGGCAGCGGCCAGGACGCCGGCGAACAGCGCCGGCAGGGGCATGTGGGTCATCGAAAGCTCCTCACGGGGACGCGCAAGCATGGGCCGCGCGCCGCGCCGGCTGCAAGCCGCGATCGGCGGTGATCGTTTCGGTCTGGAACCGGTACTGTGGCGTTGCGGCCGCGCGCCGGCGTGCGCTTCGGCGACACCGCCTGGGCGTCGGGCATCCCGGCCGGTCGCGACGACGACTGCGACGCGCGCCTGCGCGCGATGTCCGGGCGCCCGAAGAAGACGCTCGCCGCGTCCGGCGCGAGCATGGACGACGTGGCCGGGATCCTGTCGTTCCACGCACCGCCGCGGGACACGGTGAGTTCCGGTGCCGGGTTCGAGCGCTTCTTCGCGACCCGCGAGGATTGCTTCCCGCGCGGCGCTCCCGCGTCGACCATCGTCGGCACGACCGCGCTGCCCGCCGAAGATGCGCCGGTCGAATTGCGCGCCGTCGCGGCGGTCGGCTCCGGCAAGCGACTCGTGGTGCAGCGCGCGAAGGCGGACCGACGGGCGTCACCACTCGGTGCGGTCGGGCAACAGGCCGCGCAGTTCCGGCTCGGTCAGGTTGCGCCACTGGCCGAGCTTGAGCGCACCGAGCCTGATGTTGACGATGCGCACGCGCCGCAGCTGGGTCACCCGATAGCCGAACGCGGCGGCCATCAGGCGGATCTGGCGGTTGAGGCCCTGCGTCAGCACGATGCGGAAACCATACTTGGCGATGCGCGCGGTGCGGCACGGCGTGGTCATCTGGTTGTGGATGCGCACGCCGCGCGCCATCCCGGCCAGGAATTCCGGCGTGACCGGCTTGTTGACTGCGACCAGGTATTCCTTCTCGTGGCGGTTCTCGGCGCGCAGGATCTCGTTGACGATGTCGCCGTTGCTGGTCAGCAGGATCAGCCCCTCGGAATCCTTGTCGAGGCGGCCGATCGGGAAGATGCGCTGCGCGTGGTCGACGAAATCGACGATGTTGCCGCCGACTTCGCGCTCGGTCGTGCAGGTGATGCCGACCGGCTTGTTGAGCGCGATGTAGACGTGGCGGCGCCCCTTCGCGTTCGGCTTGCGCGCGAGCAGGGCCTGGCCGTCGACGAGCACCTCGTCGCCGTCCTCGACCTGGGTGCCGATGCCGGCGACGCGGCCGTTGACGGTGACGCGCCGCTCGGCGATCAGGCGGTCGGCTTCACGGCGCGAGCAGTGGCCGCTTTCGGCGATGTGTTTGTTCAGGCGCATCCTCGCATTCTAGTCGGGAACCGCGCGGAGCCCGCCGCCCGGGCGCCCGATTGCGTCCGGCGCGGCCTGGCGTAGTCTGCGCGGTGCGCGCGCCGGTACCGGTGTCGCGCCCCTTCGACGAGGAGACGAGCGATGAAGAAGCATGCATCCGCGGTCTGGACCGGCGGCCTCAAGGATGGCCAGGGCACGATCTCGACCGAGACCGGCGTCCTCAAGGACGCGCCCTACGGCTTCCGCGCGCGTTTCGAAGACGGTCCGGGCACGAACCCGGAGGAACTGATCGGCGCTGCGCATGCAGGCTGCTTCACGATGGCGCTGTCGGCCCAGCTGACCGGCGCCGGGCATGCGCCCGAGCGCATCGAGACCAAAGCCGAGATCACGTTCGACAAGGTCGGCGACGGCTTCGCGATCACCGCGAGCCACCTCACCGTCAGCGCGAAGGTGCCCGGCATCGACCGCGCGACCTTCGATGCGCTGGCGGCGAAGGCGAAGGAAGGCTGCCCGGTGTCGAGGGTGCTGAACGCCCGGATCACGATGGACGCAAGCCTCGCCGACTGACGCGTCGCGACCGTCGCGGCGCCCACCACCCGGCCTCAGCCGCGCAGCGCCCAGCGCCCGACCACGCGGTAGGTCGCAGGCGGTTCGCTGTCCACGAGCACGAACTCGTCCGCGCGCCACGGGATCGGCACGGGCAGCCGCTCGCGCAGCGGTCGTGCCGCGTCGCGCAGGATCGTCACGTGCGGCACGAACGCCTGCGCGGCGTCCGACGCCGCCACGGCAGGGTCCGCCGCGTCCGCGAGCGCGTCGTGCAGCGCACGCAACGGCGGCGGTGCGGTGCTGCAGCCGAGCCACACCGGCACGCGGCGCGCGCCGAAGGTGCCGACGACGTCGAGCTGGAACGCGAACCCGGCACAACGCACGCGCGCCGCGACGTCGGTGGCGCGACGCACCGTCGCGGCCGGGAGACCGGAATGCACGCCGAGGAAGCGCAGGGTCATGTGATAGCGAGGCGGGCGGATCCAGCGGCCGATGTCGCCACGTGCGCAGCGCAGCGCCGCGGCCGCGGCCGCGATCGCATCGCGCGTCGCCGCATCGGGCAGCAGCGCGAGGAACAGGTTGTGGCGCGCAGGTCGTGCGTCCGGCATGCGGCGACTCTAACCGGCGCGACGCGAGCGTCGATCTGCGGCGCAGCAGCCGCGGCGCGGACGCGCGCGTGCATCCGTCGCCGCCGCGGTGTAGAACAACGCCGTCGCTCGACGGAGGATGCATGCGAAGACGGGCACTGCTGCTCGCCGCGCTGGCGCTCGCCGGTTGCCAGTCCATCGCCGGCCCGGGCGCCGTGCCGCTCGCCGCGCGGGCGCAGGCTGCAGCCGGGACCCCGCTCGTGCGCGGCCGCGCGTTCTACCTCGAGCGCATGCTGCCGCCGCCCGACGCCACGCTCGACGTGCAGCTGATCGACGACGGAGCGATGGACGGCACCGACGGCGGCGACGGCACGGTCGTCGCGCGCATGCGCTGGACCGGACTGCCCGGCCCGCCGTTCGCATTCGAACTCCCCTACGACCCGGCCCGCGTGCACGCCGGCCGGCGCTATGCACTGCGCGCGACGCTGCGCGACGCGCACGGCCACCTCGCCTTCTCGACCGAACGGCGCGTCGAGGTCGTTCCCGGCGCGAAGGAGCCGGTCGAGCTGCGCCTCCGCCGCCCGGGCGATCCGGGCACGATCCTGCCGCCACGCTGAGCCCGGCCCCGGACTTCCGCCACCGGCCCCTGGCCCCTCGCGGCGCCCGCCGACGTGATCCCCTTTCCAGAATCACGTCGCGGTCGTCGGCACGATGGCGCGACCTCATCCGGAGACCCCCTGCCATGACCGCGCGCCCTGCCCTCGGATTCCTCCTCCTCGCCGCTGCGTGGCCGCTGCAGGCGGCGACCTACCAGGTCGGTCCGGGGCGACCGCACGCGACCCTCAATGCGCTGTTCACCGCGGTGGACCTCGGGCCGGACGACCTCGTCCTGGTCGACGGCGGCACGACCTATCCGGGCGGCGTCGTGGTGCCGCCGTCGGCGTCGGGCACCGCGGGCCATCCGGTGATGATCCGCGGCGTGCGCGTCGGCGGCCAGCGGCCGCGGATCTCGGGCGCTGCGAACACGGTCGAGTTCCGGCGCTCGGACCACCTCGTGTTCGAAGGCTTCGAAGTCACCGGCGGCAGCTCGCGCTGCATCCTGCAGGGTGCGCACGACGTGACCGTGCGCGACAGCGTGATCCACGACTGCGCGGGGCACGGCATCCTGTCCACGGACCAGCAGTCCGGCTCGTTCACGCTCGAATACAGCGAGATCTACGACGCCGGCAACGGCACCTCGCAGCATCCGCTCTACATCCAGAGCGACGAAATCGCGCACCCCGGTTCGCTGTTCCTGATGCGCTACTGCTATGTACACGACGGCAACGGCGGCAACCTGCTGAAGGACCGCCACGAGCGCAGCCGGATCTACTACAACTGGTTCGAGGGCGCGGCCTACCACGAGCTCGAACTGATCGGTCCGGACGAGGACACGCAGCAGGGCGGCTGGAGCGTCGACCTCGTGCGCGAGGACCAGGACGTGGTCGGCAACGTCATCGTCCACACCAACCCGGGGTTCGGTGCGGTCATTCGCGTCGGCGGCGACGGTTCCGGCCAGAGCCGCGGCCGCGTGCGCTTCGTCAACAACACGATCCTCGTGACCTCCGGCGCGGACGCGACGGTTTTCCGGATCTTCGACGGCATCCAGGCGGTCGAGGCGCACAACAACGTCATCCATGCGAGCGCCGGCGGCACGATCCGCGTCGAACGCACGGTCGAGGCGGTCTGGACCGACGGCCGCCGCGTCGGCGGCAGCAACAACTGGGTGCGCTCCGGCTCGACCTTCATCCCGGCCGAATGGACCGGCACGATCACCGGCACGAACCCGGGCTTCGCGAACGTCGCCGCGCTCGACCTCACGCCCGTGCCGGGCGGCGCGCTGCATGACGCGGCCGACATGGCGCCGCAGCCGATTCCCGGCTACGCGATCGAGGGCGTGCTGTTCCCGCCGCAGTTCCAGCCGCGCCGCGCGCTGCTCGCGCCGGGCGGAGCGAACCCGCGCCCGGCCGACGCGCAGCTGGACATCGGCGCGCTCGAACACGCCGGGGGCCGGATCTTCGCCGACGGCTTCGACTGAGCGACGCGCCGGAACGCGCGCAAAAAAAAACCCCCGCTCGCGCGGGGGTGGGGACACACGAGGCGCAAGCCGTCCTGGCCGCCGTCCGTGGCGCGCGTCCTTTGGCCCCCGTCCTGCGGGGCTGACCCGGTACCCGATTGGAGGGACCGGCGCGCGGCGCTCACGCGCGACGCGATGGTTCGGGGCAGTGTTCCGTCCAGGCCGGCACGGCGCCGGGCTGGTGGAAGGCATTGTCGCGATCGGGCCGCCCGCATTCCGTGCGAAGGACGACGTGCGAGGCGGCAATCCGCGCACAGGTCACGTGTGACGCAGTTCTCAGGTACACGGACGCATGCGGGTGGGCGGGCCAGCACGCCGCGGTGCCGCAGGGTGGGACTCAGCGCCGAAAGGCGCGAGTCCCATCGCGCGCACGACCGTACGAGTGGCGCTGGGTGGACAGCGGCGTAGCGGCGAATCCCGGCGCGCGCAAAGACGTCCGCGCCGCGCATGCCTGCGTGTTTTCACGGGTCGCGCCGGCACGCGCTCGCGCGTCAGCCGCGCCGTCCGAAGCTGACCCGCTCGTGGCCGGCAAGGTCGCGTGCACTAGTGACCGCCTCGAAGCCGTGCGCGGACAGCAGCGCGCGCACCGCGGCCCCCTGCTCCCAGCCGTGTTCGAGCAACAGCCAGCCGCCCGGCACGAGGTGGGCGGGTGCGGCGGCGACGATGGTGCGGATCGCATCGAGGCCGTCGACGCCCGACGCGAGTGCCGACGCCGGCTCGAAGCGCAGGTCGCCGCGCGCGAGGTGCGGATCGCCCGCGGCGATGTAGGGCGGGTTCGACGCGATGAGGTCGAAGGGCGCGCCGCCGAGTGCGGCGCACCAGTCGCCGTGGGCGAACAGGACGTTGCCGGCGCCGAGCCGGGCGGCATTCGCGCGCGCGACCTCGAGCGCGGCCTCGCTCGCATCGGTCGCGAGCACGCGTGCGTGCGGACGTTCCAGCGCGAGCGCGAGCGCGATCGCACCCGAGCCGGTGCCGAGGTCGGCGATGCTGCACGGCTGCCCCGGCGGGATGCGCTCGAGCGCGAGCTCGACCAGCCGTTCGGTCTCCGGGCGCGGGATCAGCACGGCCGGCGTGACCTGCAACTCGAAACGGTGGAACGCTCGCGATCCGAGCAGGTAGGCGACCGGCGTGCCGCGTGCGCGCGCCTCGACCAGCGCCTCGAACGCGGCGCGCTGCGCGGCGTCCGGCTCGTACTCGGGCCAGGCGAACAGCGCGGCGCGCGTGCGGCCGAGCGCGTGCGCGAGCAGCATCTCGGCCTCGCCGCGCGCGTCCTCTCCCGGCAGCCGCGCGCGCGCGGCGGCGAGCAGCGAACGGACGTCGCTCAGGACGGCATCTCCGGTGGCGACGGCGGAGCGTCGACGAGCGGCTTCTGCCGGCCACGCCACCAGCCGCCCTGCGTCCACGCCGCGAGCCCGCTGCGCAGCCAGCCGACCAGCGCGACCGCGAGCCAGAGCGCCCAGGCCAGCATCGCGAGCTTGTGCACCCACAGCGGCAGGCTGATCGCGTGCGCGACCGGCACGGCGTCCGCACTGCGGTCGGCGAACCAGCGCAGCGCATGCGCGCCCGAACCGTTGCCGGCGACCGCCATGTCGGGCAGGCCGAGCAGGCCGTCCTGCACCGCCAACAGCAGGCACGCCACGGCGACGAGCGTCAGCAGCGGCAGTCCGACCTGCACCAGGTTGAACGCGACCGCGCCGCGCGGCGCCGAATGCGCACGCCAGCCGAGCGCGAACCGCCAGGCGACGACGATCAGCAACGCCACCCACGAGAAGGTCGAGAAGCCGAGCGTGAGCAACAACCACTGCCAGCTGCGCAGCGGCGACCGGCGCAGCCGGCCGAGCGCGAACGCGAGCAGCAGCGCGACCGCGAGTTCGCTCCAGTAGAGCACGGCCGGGCCGCTCGCGGGCCCGCTAGTGGCGAGCAGCCAGCGATCCTGCGGCAGGTCGATGCCGAGGTCGATGTTCGCGGCCGGCAGGCCGAGCGAGATCGCCGGCGTCGCGGTGACGAGCGCGACCGGCTCGTCCTCGCGCCAGCGCAGTTCGAATTCGTGCGTGCCCGGCACCAGCGGCAGGCTGACGCGTCCGCCCTGCGCGTGCAGGTTCAGCGGCTGGCCGTCGCGGCTGCTGCCGACCAGCTCGGCGCCGGCCGGCAGCGTGATCGCGTGTTCGCCGCCCTGGCTCGCGCGCACCCGCAGTCCGAGCACGACGGTCGACGCGCGCTGCCCGGTCGAACGCACCAGGCGCACGGCGTCGATCGCGCGCGAGGCGCCCTGCGCCGGCGTCGGGCGCGAAACCTGCAGCACGAGCCTCTCGCCCGGGAGCGGACGGAACACCTGGCGGTGCTGGCCGCGCGCTTCCTGCGGCGGCAGCGCGGTGACCGGCACGCCCGCGTGCTCGAGGTGCCAGGACGGTCCGACGCGCACGATCCAGGTTTCGGCGCGCTCGCCGAGCGGCGGCGCGACGAGTTCGATCGAGTCGGCCTTGTCGAGCGTGCCCTGCCAGCCGGTCGCCGCTGCATCGGCGTCGAACGCGACGACGACGCGCCCGTCGCTGACCTTCATGCCGGCGCTGGTGACGTGCTCGCCGGGCAGCAGCGGCAGCGCGACGGCCATGCCGCCTTCGGCCGGCGCGAGCCGCACGACGCGCGTGTCGACCGACCAGTCGAGGCCGAGCTCGATCGTGCGCTCGACGCGCACGTACGGCGCGAACTGCTGCGCGCCGTCGCTGGTGGCTTCGCCGGCGGCGCGCGCGCGGGCGAGCGACAGCGTGCTCGCCATCAGCCGGTCGTCGTCGATGCCGGACGCATCCCAGCCCACGCCGTCGAAGTGGATGCGCGCCGGCGGCAGCGGGAATTCGAGCGACACCTTGTCGGCGACGGCCACGAACGCGAGTTCGATCCGGTGCACGCCGCGCGGCAGCGCGAGCAGCAGGACGCCGTCGGCGGCGGCGAGGCCGTCGGCCGCGACACCGTCGAGCGTGACCCGGCGCAGGTCCAGTGCCTCGCGGTCAACCGGCAGCGGCAACGCGACGCGTTCGAGCGCGTGCGCCTCGAGCCGCAGCGTGACCTCGTCGCCGCGCGCGACGATTCCCGCCTGCGCGATCGCCGCGCAATCGGGCACGCAGCGCGGTGCCTCGATCGCCCGCTCGCGCAGCTGGTCGAGCAGGTCCGCCGGCGGGAATGCCTGTGCACGGGCGACGCCGGCGGCGCCGAAGGCCACGCCGAGCGCCGGCGCGGCGAGCAGCAGCCACGAGGCGACGCGCGCACCGGGCACCCGCGGTCGCAGCGCCGGTTGCAGCAACCGCCACATCAGCCAGGCGAGCAGCGCGACCAGCGCGACGCGCAGGATGCGCACGGCCCACGACGGCGCGATCCACAGCTGCACGGTCTGGTCCGGACGGATGCGACCGCTCCAGTCGAGCCGGTAGCTCGCACCGCGTTGCCAGGCAGGTTCGCCGGCGCCGGTCTGCAGCACGGTCGACTCGCCGTAGTAGCGCTGCACGCGCTGGCGCGCGGTCGGCGTGCTCGACGCGAGCATTCCGCCGAGGCGGGTTTTCTCCATCGCCTTGCGCGGCGGCGGCGGCGGAGCGGCCGGTGCCGGGGCCGGCTGCGGCATCCCGGCCGCGTCGGCCGCGACCTCCTGCGCGACGGGTCGCGGAACGCCGTCGCCGAATGCCTGCTCCGCGAAGCCGCGGTCGGCCGCGTCGTTCTCGAGCTGCGGATGCAGCGCGTACCGCAGCTGCGCCGCCGCGAACGGCAGCGCGACCAGCACGAGCAGCGCGAGCACGACGCGACGCAGCCATTCGACGCCGTCCGCGAGCCGGCCCGGCGGCAGCGCGCGCAGCACCAGCGCGACGCCGATCGCGCCCAGCAACAGCCAGCGCGGCGCGCCGGATTCGTGGTAGGCGAGCAGGATGTAGGCGAGCGCGGCGGCGACGCCGGCGAGGCCGAACGCGCGCCACGCGAGCAGCGCGATCAGCGCCGCGATGAAGATGTCGTACAGCGTCCAGCGCGCGACCCAGCTGCCGTGCGCGGCGTCCGCGCCGGGCGCGGCGAGCAGGCGATAGCCGTCGGGCAGGTGCACGGTCGCCGAGACGCCGTCGAAGTCGCTGCGCCAGCCGGTGACCGGCAGCGCCGTGGTCGCGCCCTCGACGCGCACGCCCGCGGAAAGATCGACGTTGCCGCTGCGCCACTCGACGCCGGTCGTGCCGGGCGCGTCCCCGCGCGTGACCAGCAGCGCGTCGCCGCCGCCCTCCGCGCGCTGCAGCGAGTACGGCGCGGCGACGTCGAAGCGCCAGCCGTGCACCATCTCGCCGTGGATGCGGTCGCGTGCGAACCAGCCGCCACCGTCGAAGTCGAGCCACATCTCGCGGTCGAGCCGCAGGCGGTTGTGCGCGTCGGGATCCTGGCCGCGCGAGCGCTCCTCGATGCGCAAGCGCGCGTCGTCCTCGAGCGCGAACGCCGGCAGCATCGCCCATTCCGCCGGCACCTGCGCCTGTGCCGCGTCGACCGGCAGGTCGCCGGCAGCGACGCTGACGCGCAGCAGCGGTGCCGCCGCGTAGCTCCAGATCTCCTGCTGCGGCCACGGTTCTGCCGGCAGCCGCGCGACGGCTTCGGCGAGCGGCGCGAGCGCGCGCGCCTCGATCGTCACGGTCGCGGTGCCCGGCTGCACGCGCACGCGCACGCGGCCGTCGGCTTCGAGCCGCGCCGGCCATGCGCTCGTGATCGAGAGCGGTTCGAACCCTTCGGGCAACGCGGGCCCGATCGTCTCCTCGCGCGCCTGGCCCGAGACCGCGAACTCGATCCGCGTGGTCAGTTGCGCCGGGATGCCGTCCTCGAGCCGGCGATGCACGCGCACGTGCAGGCTGTCCGCTTCCGGCGTCGCCGCCGCCGCGCGGCCGAGGGTCAGTTCGGCGCCGTCGCGCTGCACCGGCGAAACCGGCTTGCCGTCGATCTCGAGCGCGACGAGGCCGACCGCCTCGGGCACGCGCAGGGTCTGCGGCCGTTCGGACCACGGGATGCGCGCGCGCACATCGTGGCTGCCCGGCGCGAGGCGCAGGCTCGGGCCGTCGTGGTCGACCACCGGCGCCGGCTGGCCGTCGACGAGCACCTGTTGCGGCCAGTGCTCCGCGTCGCCCGGCAGCGGGATCCAGGCCTCGGCGTCGACGCGCCAGCGCTGCGCGACCGTCGCTCCACCGTCGTCGACGCGTACCGCGAGCGTGCCCGGCCAGGCGCAGAGGAAATCACCCTCGCCTGCCGCGTCGTGGCCGGCGACCAGGGGGCAGGCGCGGAACGCCTGCCCGTGCAGCACCCAGGCACGCCAGGGTTCGAGCGGGGCCGGGACGTCGGCGGCGACCGCCGCCAGCGAGGTCGCGAGTCCGAACAGGGCGGCGATCACGCGCATGCAATGCTCCTTCGGGGATGTCGGCGCAGGTGCAACGGAACGGAACCGGCGGCGGGGTTCGCCTCAGTGCATGACGATGCGCCACGCCTGCAGCAGCGCCGACAGCACGAATCCGGTCAGGAAGAACAGGTAGCTGTAGCGCAGGTAGCGGTATTTGTAGCGGCGAAGGTAGGTACCGAGGGAATAGATGTCGTTCGACCAGACCTGGTACGGCGTGCCGTCCGGCGTCAGCGCGCGCGCCATCTCGGCTAGGTAGCGCTCGCGCGTGAGCTCGGAGAAGTGGCCGAAGAACATCAGGTTGAAATGCGGCGGCAGGACCGCGTCGCGCAGCTTCAGCGGGCGGTACTTCGGCAGCACCGCGAGCACCGCGAGCAGCAGCGCGAGCAGCGTGAAACAGCCGAGCACGACCACCGACGCGCGCAGTTCCGGGTCGCCGATGTGCCCCATCGAGATCGTCAGCACGATCGACGAGACGGTGATGATGATGTTCGCCTTGGTGTCGGCCATGCTCGACAGCGCGACGTGGTGCTGCTGCGCCGTGCGCAGCAGGTTGTCGGCGGTGTTGCGCTCGGGAATGCGCGAGAACGGTGCCTGCGTCGAAGGGGGATGCTCGTCCATGGTCGCCTCCTGCCGCGAACCGGCGGCATCTTAGCAGCGCGCAGGCATGCTTCGGCGCCGGCGCGCGCTTGCCGCGCTTCGAGCGGCGCGCGTATGGTGGCCGTCGGCGAACGAGGTACTCCATGGACTTCGTGCAGGGCGGCCCCCGGCTGCGCAACCAGTACGACGACGACCCGACCCTGCGCGGCTGGCTGGCGCGGCGCTTGCCCGCGGCGATGCTCGAGGCGATCGCGCCCGACCTGGTCGCGCTCGGCGGCCTCGCGGCGGACGACTGGAACGCGGGCCGGCCCGCCGCGCGCAGCGAGCCGCGCCTCGTGCAGTGGGACCCGTGGGGCACGCGCATCGACGCGATCGAGGTCACGCCGGCCTGGCGCGGTGGTGCCGCGATCGCGGCACGTTATGGCCTCGTCGCCGCCGGCCACGACACGCGTTCCGGCGCGCACGCGCGCAGCGACCAGTTCGCGCGCGTCTACCTCCACCACGTCGCCAGCCGCTTCCATACCTGCCCACTCGCGATGAGCGACGGCGCGGCGACCGCGTTGAAGGCCGCCGGCGCGACCGAGCTGGTCGAGCGTTGCGTGCCACGCCTGCTCTCGCGCGACCCGGCCACGCTGTGGCTGTCCGGACAATGGATGACCGAGACGGCCGGCGGTTCCGACGTCGCGCGCACCGCGACCACGGCCCGCCGCGGCAGCGACGGACGCTGGCGCCTGTACGGCCGCAAGTGGTTCACTTCGGCGGTCGTCGGCGAAATGGCGCTGACCCTCGCGCGCCCCGAGGGCGCCGGCGACGGCGCGGATGCGTTGGCGCTGTTCCAGCTCGACACGCGCGACGCCGACGGACGCTGGAACGGCATCCGCATCGACCGCCTCAAGGACAAGCTCGGCACGCGCGAGCTGCCGACCGCGGAGATCCACCTCGAAGGCACGCTGGCGACGCCGGTCGGCGAGCTCGCCCACGGCGTGCGCCTGATCGCGCCGATGCTCAACGTCACGCGCACCTGGAACGCCGTCTGCGCGGTCGCGACGATGCGTCGCTGCCTCGCGCTGGCGACCGCGTACGCGGCCGAACGCGAGGTGTTCGGGCGGCGCCTGCTCGACCAGCCGCTGCACCGCGCGACCCTGGCGCGACTGTGGGCGGACTTCGAGGCCGCGTTCCGGCTCGCGTTCTTCGCCGTCGAATGCCTCGGCGAGGTCGAGCAGGGCCCGCCGTCGCCGCAACGGCGTGCGCTGCTGCGCGTGCTGACGCCGCTGGCGAAGCTGTGGACCGGCAAGCTCGCGGTCGCGATCGCGTCCGAGGCCTGCGAGGCATTCGGTGGCGCCGGCTACATCGAGGACACCGGCGTCCCGGAACTGCTGCGCGACGCGCAGGTGTACCCGATCTGGGAAGGCACCACCAACGTGCTCGCGCTCGACGTGCTGCGCGCGCTCGGCGCGGGCGGCGTCGACGTGATCGCCGGCGCGATCGAGCCGTGGTTCGACGCCATGCCCGACGCGCGCGGCGTGCGCGAGTCGCTCGCGGCGCTGCGCGCGTGGCATCGCGCCTGCGCGGCGTCACGCGAGGCGCTCGAAGCGGGTGCGCGCGGCTTCGCGTTCGGGCTCGCGCGCGCGATCGCCGCAGCGCTGCTCGCGCGCGACGCGCATGCGGGCGACGAACGCGCGGCCGGCGCCTCCATGCTGTTCCGCGTCACCGAAGACCTGCCGGCCGCCACGGCGATGGACGTCGCGGCGCTGCTGGCCGACAATGGCCGGCCCTGACGCGGCTGCGTCGATTCGACCGGACCCTCGTCCATGCAACACCTGACCATCGTCACGACCGGCGGCACCATCGACAAGATCTACTTCGACGACAAGTCGACGTTCCAGATCGGCGAACCGCAGATCGGCGAGATCCTGCGCACGCTCGGGGTCGCGTTCACGTTCGAGGTGATCTCCGTGCTGCGCAAGGACAGCCTGCACCTCGACGACGCCGACCGCGCCGCGGTGCGCGCCGCGATCGAAGGCCAGCCGCACCGCCACGTGCTGGTCACGCACGGAACCGACACCATGGTCGAAACCGCCAATGCGCTCGCCGGCCTGGAGGGCAAGGTCGTCGTGCTGACCGGCGCCCTCAATCCCGCCCTGTTCCGCGGTTCCGACGCGGTGTTCAACATCGGCTGCGCTGTCGGCGCGGTGCAGACCCTGCCCGACGGCATCTACATCGCGATGAACGGCCGCATCTGGGACCCGTCGCGCGTGCGCAAGAACCGCGAAGCGAACCGCTTCGAAGCGCGCTCCTGAGTCCGCGGCAACGCGCGCGGGAGAGGAAACCCGTCTTCGCCTCGCCCACTTGCGGGAGAGGCCGACGCGCGCAGCGCGGGCCGGTGCGGTGAAGCGGAGCGCAGCGCTGCAACCGCGGGAGGCTGGGCGCCATGCTGCGGCCGTCGGCGTTCGAGAGCAGAAACCGTGCGATGGAACCGAAAACGGCGGCCGGAATGACCCGGCCGCCGTTGCGAACGCTTGCGCGTCGTGCCGCGTTACGGCGTGTAGCTCGGCGTCAGCGTGACGCCGGAGAACGTCGTGTACGCCCGCACGCTGACGTGGTACGTGCCGGCGCTCGGCGCGCTCCAGGTGCAGCTCTCGTTGTTGCCCGAGAGGTACGGACGGCAGGTGTAGCTCGACGTGGTCGGTGCGGCGTTCAGGCGCACGTACAGGTCCGCGTCACCGGTGCCACCCGAGATCTGGAACTTCAGGTTGGTCGCACCCGACGGCACCACGAGGGTGTAATCGGCGGTCCAGTTGCCCGAGGTCGCCGCGAGGCCCGTCACCGGCACGCCGTTGGTCAGCGTGGTGCCGCCACCGCTGCTCGCCGTGTAGCTGCCGGTCAGGCTCATGCCGCTGAACGACGAGTACGCGTTGATCATCACGTGGTACGTGCCTGCCTGCGCGGTCGTGATCGAGCAGGTCTCCGTGTTGCCCGATGCCCACGAGCGGCAGTCGTAGCTCGACGTCGTCGGCGCGGAACCGAACTTCACGTACAGGTCGCCGTCGCCCGATCCGCCGGAGGTGACGAACTTGAGGTTGGTCGCGCCCGCCGGCACCACCAGCGTGTAGCGCAGCTGGTTGCCGGTCGTCGCCGCCAGGCCGGTCACCGCGACGCCGTTCTGCAGCACCGTGCCACCGCCGCCACCGGACGACACCGTCACCGACGAGGTCTTGGTGTTGGTCGCACCGTCGTCGTCGGTCACCGTCAGCGAAACGCTGTAGGTACCCGCCGCGGCGTAGGTGTGGCTCGGGTTGGTCGCGGTCGACGTGCTGCCGTCGCCGAAGTTCCACGAGCGCGACGCGATGCTGCCGTCACTGTCGCTGGAGCTGTCGCTGAAGCTCGCCGTGAGTCCGCTGGTCGTGAAGCTGAAGTTCGCGACCGGTGCCGCGTTGGCGCCACCGCCCTGCACCGCCTGCAGGGTCTTCTGCACGTCGATGATGCCGGCGCCGCACCCGCCCGAGCAGCTGCCGGGCAATGGACGCGCGTTCGCCGTGATGTAGTTCTTCACCTCGTCCGGCGTCGCGTTCGGCTTCAGCGCGAAGATGGCCGCGGCCAGCGCGGACACGTGCGGCGTCGCCATGGACGTGCCGGCGTAGTACGCGTAGGTCTCGCTGCCCTGCGTGGTCGTGCCGGAGTTCAGCGTCGACAGGATGTCGCCCGAACCGCCGCTGCCGTCGCCGCCCGGCGCGGACACGACGATCGTGCTGCCGTAGTTGGAATACGACGCACGCGAGCCGGTCTTCGTCGTCGCCGCGACCGAGATCACGCCGCTGCAATTCGCCGGCGAGGAGTTGGAGACGTTCTGGCTCTCGTTGCCCGCCGCGACGACGAACACCGCACCGCGCGAACGCGCGCTGTTGATCGCGCTCTGGAACGAGCCGCAGGCACCGCCGCCGCCGAGGCTGAGGCTGAGCACCTTGGCCGGGTTCGCATTGGCCGGCACGCCGCTGACGGTACCGCCGGACGCCCACACGATCGCGTCGACGATGTCGGACACGCTGCCGCCGCACTTGCCGAGCACGCGCACCGGAACGACCTTGGCGCCGTACGCCATGCCGGCGATGCCCTTGCTGTTGTTGGTCAGCGCGACGATCGTGCCGGTCACGTGCGTGCCGTGCCAGCTCGAGCTGGACGCCGGATAGCCGACGCCGCACTCGTTGTTGCCGTACCAGTCGCCTTCGTCGTTCGGGTTCGAGTCACGGCCGTTGCCGTCGCGCGCGGCAGACGAGCTGCTGATGAAGTCGTAGCCACCGACGGTCTGGCCGGCGAGGTCGCTGTGCGGCGCGATGCCCGTATCGAGCACCGCGACCCTCACGCCGCTCGCATTGGTGATGTCCCAGCCGGCCGGCATGCGGATGCCGCCGACCGAGTCGGTCAGGTCCCACTGGTTGGCGAAGTAGGTGTCGTTCGGCGTCAACAGGGCGCGCATCACGCGGTCAGGCTCGACGTAGGTGACGGCCTGGTTGCGCGCGAACGCGACCATGACCTCGCGCGCTGCATCGGCGTACGAACCGGCACTCCGCTTGCCCATGTCGATTTCGACGAGGTGCGCACCGGTGGCGAGGGTGCGCACGGGCTTCACCGACAGGCCGGTCTCGCGCGAGACGCGCGCGAAATCGACGGCGCGCGCGCTTTCCAGCGAGCGCTCCGGCGCGTCATCCGCATAGGTCACGATGTAGCGCGTGTACAGCACCTGGTCGGACGCCGCGGTGAAGTTCGCGCGATCGGCGTAGTTGGCGAGATCGGCCGCGGAAACGCGATTCGCGGCGTGGGCAATCGGGAGGACGGCTGACGAGGCGATGGCGACGGCCAAGGCCGTCCGTCGCAAGGCGACTTGCGAAAGCACTTTCACGAGTTGTACCCCCAGCTGGATGGATGGATGAAATGCCGCTCATGCGGCAGCTTCTCCATGTCGCTCGCGTCCGCTTCCGTCCGCGCGCCGGCCCCTCTCTCAAGCCGACGTCGGCACTGTTGCGGCAGGACCGGCCAATGCGAGCCCGACCCCGAGCACCGTTCCACGTGGTTCCCGCCACCTGGACCGCTCGAAGCTAGCAGCAACCCGCATACAAAAAAACCACCTGGCGCACAAAACGCCGGGTGGAAAAACCCTCGCCCGGAATCGCTGCAATGCAGCACCCGCGCGCTCGCGAGAATGCACCCGGCCGCCGCGCACGGCGGCCTGCCCGTGAACGACCCCCGGGATCAGCGACGCGAAAAGGTGGAAATCTTGCGGGGCCGGCGCCACCAGAGCCAGGCGGTGAGGAGCAGCAGCAGCGGCGGCATCCAGTATGCGAAGCGGATCCAGCGATGCTGCACGTTCCAGGTCGTGTGGAAGATGAGGTCCATCGCGACCGTGCCGTCGGCCTTGATGCGCGGGAAGCCTTCACTGAAAGCGTCCATCAGGCGGTCGGCGCCGAAGGACTGCAGCGCCGGCACGGCGGCATCGAGCGGCGTGCCGAGCAGCACGTAGGTCGCGGCCAGCGGCGCCTCGCGGTTGGCCGAGGCGATGATGGCCTCGCCGACGTCCGGGATGGCGGCCAACGCACCCCAGACGACGATGTCGTACAGGAGGAACACGACGAACAGCACCAGCGCGACGACGTGGGCGTTGCGTTTCATCGACCGAGCCTCTGCCGGGACGCCATCATCATAGGCTGAAAAGCGCGGCCGCGCGCAAGCGTGCCTTGGATGGCCGTCTTCACGGCTGTCCGCGCGCGGCCGTCGCGCCGCCCCGGCGCCGGCCGCGCGGAGGTCAGAGTCCGGGCACGCGCTCGCGCAGTTCCGTGATGAACGACGCTGGGTCCGCGGGCGACACCATGATCGAACCGCATCGACCGTAGTCGATGCGCAAGCGATCGAGCGAGAGCGCTGGACTGGACAGCGGATTGCGCGTCGGCGTGATGGCGCGAATCTCCCGCAGCGGCACGCTCCACCGGAAGGGGCCGCTGCGAATGTCCAGGCTCGAAGGACCAAGGCGGTACCCGGTGGACAGCAGCACCCATACCGGCAAGCCCGCGCCAAGGAGAAGCAGCGGCGCCATCGCCACCGCGGCGATCGGCGACCCGCTCGCGGCCACGAGCGCCACGGCGACGCACGACGCGACGGCTGCAGCGATCAGGACCGCCGCAAGCCACATGTCGACCTTCGACCGATACGAGACCGTTTCCATCCGATGCTCCCGACGCCGACCGCGACACCCGCAGGAGAAAGTCTCGCACGACCTGCACCGCTCGTGCACGGACGGGACCCGGCCGATGGCCGGCGACGATGGGCGCGACCAGCGCCCGGGCGTTGCCGCCCGATGCCTGGCGCGCGCGGCGGCTAGAGCATGCCCGTCTCGAGCCGCGCCGCTTCCGACATCATCGACTGGTTCCATGGCGGGTCGAACACGAGGTCGACGTCGGCTTCCGCGACGGTCGGGATCATCTCGAGCTTGGTGCGGACGTCGTCGACGAGGATGTCGCCCATGCCGCAGCCGGGCGCGGTCAGCGTCATCCGCACGTTGACCTTGCGGCGGCCGTCGTCGAGTCGTTCGAGGTCGCAGTCGTAGACGAGGCCGAGTTCGACGATGTTGATCGGAATCTCCGGGTCGAAGCAGGTGCGCAGCTGCTCCCAGACCAGCTTCTCGACTTCGGCGTCATCGGCGCCCTCGGCGAGTTCGAGCGCCGCCGGCGGCTCCTTGCCGAGTGCGTCGGCATCGGAACCGCGGATGCGGAACAGGTTGCCGTCGACGTAGACCGTGAAGCTGCCGCCGAGCGCCTGCGTGATGTAGCCGACCTGGCCGGCGGGCAGGGTCACCTCCTCGCCCTGCGGCACCATCACGGCGGCGCAGTCGCGTTCCAGGCGGATCGGTTCGGAGGTCTGGCTGTAGCCCATGGATGGGGTCGGTCGTGCGGGCGGAATCGCCGATTATGCCGTGGAACCGTTATCGGGGCCGCGGGGGCGCGCTTCAATGCCTCAGGCGAGGCCGATCTCCGCCAGGCACTTGCCGAACAGCCTCATCGCCGCCTCGATGTCGGCCGGCGGCAACCCGGCGTAGCCGAGCACGAGGCCGGGGCGCGGCGGCGCCTTGAGGCAGTACGGCGCGATCGTGTACAGGCCGAGGCCGCGCTCGCGTGCGCGCGCGACCAGGCGTTCGCAGTCGGCATGGCTCGCGCGCGTCAGCCACGCGGTCAGGTGCATGCCGGCGTTGGAATCGACCACGTCGACCGCGCTGCCGGCATGACGCCGCAGTCCGGCGAGCATCGCGCTGCGCCGCGCGCGCAACGCGACCGCGGCGCGCTTGAGGTGCCGCTCGAAGCCACCGTCGGCCATGAAGCGCGCGAGCGCCGCCTGTTCGAGCGCGTTGCAGCCGCGGTCCTCGAGCCACTTGGCGGCCGAGAACGCCTCGCGCAGCGACGCCGGCAGCACCATGTAGCCGAGCCGCAGCGCGGGGAACAACGCCTTCGAAAAACTGCCGATGTAGATGACGCGGCCGTCGCGATCGAGCGACTTCAGTGCCGCCAGCGGCCGCCCCCCGTAACGGAACTCGCCGTCGTAGTCGTCCTCGATCAGCCAGGCATGGCGCTCGGTGGCCCAGTCGAGCAGTTCCACCCGGCGTGCGAGCGGCAGCAGTGCCCCGGTCGGGAACTGGTGCGAAGGCGTGACCACCGCGAGCCGCGCGCTCGCGGGCAGCTCCGCCGGCACCAGCCCTTCCCGGTCGACCGGGCAGCCGCGCGTGCGCGCGCCCGAAGCCGCGAACACCTGGCGCGCGCCGCGATAGTGCGGATCTTCCAGCACGACCGTGTCGCCCGACTCGAGCAGCACGCGCGCGGCGAGCGCGAACGCCTGCTGCGTGCCCGAGACGATGAGCACGTCCTCCGGCGCGGCCGGCACGCCGCGCCGTCGCGCGAGGTAGTCGCAGATCTGTTCGCGCAACGCGAGCAGGCCCTGCGCATCCGGATAGTCGAACTCGACATGCTCGGCCGCGCGGCTGATCTCGCGCCGCCAGACGCTGCCGAGCAGCGGGTTCGCCAGCGGCAGTCCGTATTGCAGGTCGTAGCGCAGGTCGGCGTGCTGGTGGCCCGGCACGCGACGGCCGTCCGTGTTCGCGAGGGCGCGCCGCGAGAAGCCCGACAGCGGTGCGACCAGTGCATTCGGTGCGTGTCGCTGCGGCGCGACCGTGCCGACGTTCGCGACATAGCTGCCCGAGCCGACGCGGCCGAGCAGGAATCCCTCGGCCTGCAGCTGTTCGTAAGCGGCGAGCACGGTGTTGCGCGAGACGTCGAGTTCGCGCGCGAGCGTGCGGCTGGCCGGCAGGCGCGAACCCGCGCCGACGCGGCCGTCGAGAATCGCGCCTTTCAGCGCGCGGATGAGCTGCGCGTAGCGCGCGCCCTGGCCATCGAGATCGAGGTACACGAATGGCTCCGTGGATACTCCGCCTTGCGGACCTGTAGGGTACCAATACCGGCACCTACAGTTGAACCCCCACCCGCGATGCGAGGCTCCGATGCAGGAGGAGACAGCCCTACCGAAAGGCGCGCGCCACCGCGTCGAGCGCGCCAGGGCACGCGCACGCTACGACCGCGCCGCGGTGCACTCGATCCTCGACGCCGGCATGCTCGCGCACGTCGCGTTCTGCATCCGCGGCCAGCCGTTCGCGATCCCGATGCTGTACGCGCGCGACGGCGATGACCTGGTCCTGCATGGTTCGGTCGCGAGCCGCCTCACCGGCCAGCTCGCCAGCGGCATCGACGCCTGCGTCGCGGTGACCCACATGGATGCCCTGGTGCTCGCGCGCTCGCATTTCGACCACTCGATCAACTACCGCTCGGTGGTCGCGTTCGGTCGCGCGACCCTGGTCGCCGACGAAGCGGAGAAGGCCGCGGCACTCGCGCACCTCGTCGACGCGCTCGTGCCCGGCCGCGCCGCCGAGGCGCGCCCGGCCGACCGCAGCGAACTGGCGGCGACGCACGTGCTGCGCTTCGCGATCGAGGATGCGAGCGCGAAGGTCCGCAGCGGTGGCGTCAACGACGGTGAAGCCGATCGTGCCCTGCCCCACTGGGCCGGCGTCGTGCCGCTGCGCACGCACTACGACGAGCCGCTGCCGGAACCCGGCATCGCCGCGAGCCTGCCGTTGCCGCCGTCGGTGCGCAGCCTGCTGGCACGGAACGAGGACGCCCGATGATCACCTACCGCGACGACTACCGGCCCGGACTCGCCGAAGCGCGCGAGCTGTACCGCGCATCGACGCTCGGCGAGCGCCGACCGATCGACGACGACGCGCGCTTCGCGGCGATGCTCGGGCATGCCAACCTCGTCGTGACGGCGTGGGACGACGCCCGGCTGGTCGGCATCTCGCGCTGCGTCACCGATTTCGCCTGGACGACCTACCTCGCCGACCTCGCGGTCGCCGTGTCGCACCAGCGTCGCGGCATCGGCAAGGAACTCGTGCGGCGCACGCAGGCGGCCGCGCCGCAGGCCAAGCTGCTGCTGCTCGCCGCGCCCGCGGCCGAGAGGTATTACCCGCACATCGGCTTCGGCCACATGCCGCAGGCGTGGATGTTGCGCGACGGCGAATCGGTGCGCTGAGGCTCGCGCGGCGCCTGCAGCGACCGGGTCGCCGCGGGCGACACGCGCGGCAGGCGCAGCGAAGCCGCTATGATCGCGGGTCCTGCGCCGGATGGCGCGAGCGGATGCCGGGCATGCCGGGAATCGAACACGACCGACCGCGCCCGATCGGGCTCGCGACCGCCCTGATGTGCGCGCTCGCCGGCGGCGCGATCTGGTGCCTGCTCGGCCTGCATGCGCGCAGCGAGCTCGCCTGGTTCGCGTTCGTCGTCGCCGCATTCGTCGCCTGGACGCTGCGCGCGCACGGCTATGCGGGGCGCTGGAGCGGCGCGATCGCCGCGGTCGCGTGCATGCTGCTGGCGAGTACCTATGCGCTCTACCTGCAGTCGGTCGCGCGCATGGCTTCGATGTTCAACCTGCCGATGCGCACGGTGCTTTCGCGCATGGATCCATCGTGGGCGATCGAGCTGGCCCGCCGCGACCTCGACACCATCGGCGCGGTCGTGCTCGGCGTCGCGATCCTGTCCGCGGGCGGCCTCGTCCTCTATCGGCGCTGAGCGGGGCGTCGCTGCGGCTCGCATTCGCGCCGGCGGCGTCCTACACGGCAGGGGATGGCGGCGCGGCGGAGGCGCGCAGGGCGCGCTCGAACACCTCGACCGGCTGGCCTCCGGAGACCAGCGCGCGCTCGTTGAAGATGACCGCCGGCACGGCGTTGATGCCGCGCTCGGTGTAGTAGCGCTCCTGCTCGCGCACTGCGTCGGCGTAGTCGTCGGAGGCGAGGATCGCGCGGGCGCGGGCCTCGTCGAGGCCGACCGAAGCGGCGACGCGCGCGAGCACGTCGTGCGAGCCGATGTCCTCGCCGTCGGAGTGGTACGCGCGCAGCAGCGCGTGCTTGAGCGCACGCTGCCTGGCCGCGTCCTCGAGCCCGGCCCAGTGCAGCAACCGGTGCGCGTCGAAGGTGTTGTGCATGCGCTTGCGCGGGCCGAAGGAGAAGCCGAGCGCGGCGCCGCGGGCGCGGATCATCTCGCGGTTGCGCTCCAGCTGCTGCGGCGTCAGGCCGTACTTGCGCACCAGGTGCTCGGTCGCGTCCTCGCCCTCATGCGCCATCTGCGGGTTCAGCTCGAACGGCTGGAAATGCAGCTCGACCTCGGCGCCGGTATTGCGGATCGCCTGCTCCAGCGCGTTCAGGCCGACCGCGCACCACGGGCAGGCGACGTCGGAGACGAAATCGATGCGGATGGGCTTGCTCATGGCGCGACCTCGAAGGGGAATCCGTGCAGCTGGGGATGCGAAGCGCCCGCTTCAAGCCGCGATCGTGCGGTCGACCAGGTCCTGCGCGGCGCGCAGGATCGACGCGAGGTGCGCGCGGTCGCGCCAGCTCTCGCCGTAGATCTTGTAGATGTCCTCGGTACCGGAGGGCCGCGCGGCGAACCAGCCGTCGCGCGCGACCACCTTGATGCCACCGAGCGCGGCGCCGTTGCCCGGCGCGCGATCGAGCACGCCGACGATCGGCGAACCGGCGAGGCTGTCGGCCTCGACCTGCGCCGGCGAGAGCTTCGCCAGGCGCTCCTTCTGCGCCTTCGTCGCCGGCGCGTCGACGCGATCGGTGTGGACCGCGCCGAGTTCCGCCTCGAGCCGCGCGTGGCATTCGCCGGGATCGCGGCCTTCGCGCGCGGTGATCTCCGCCGCGAGCAGGCACGGGGCGATGCCGTCCTTGTCGGTGCTCCAGGCACTGCCGTCGCGACGCAGGAACGATGCGCCGGCGCTCTCCTCGCCGCCGAAGCCGAGACTGCCTCCGGCGAGCCCCTCGACGAACCATTTGAAGCCGACCGGCACCTCGTGGACGCGCCGGCCGAGGCGCGCGGCAACGCGGTCGATCATCGCGCTGCAGACGATCGTCTTGCCGACCGCGGCATCGGAGCGCCAGCCGCTGCGCGTGCGGAACAGGTAGTCGATCATGACCGCGAGGTAGTGGTTGGCCGGCATCAGGCCGCTGCTCGCCGCGACGATGCCGTGGCGGTCGTGGTCGGTGTCGCAGGCGAACGCGACGTCGTAGCGATCGCGCAGGCCGAGCAGGCGCTGCATCGCCGGCGCGGACGACGGGTCCATGCGCACGCGGCCGTCCCAGTCCAGGCTCATGAACGCGAACGTCGGGTCGACCTCCTCGCTGACGACGTCGAGCGCGATGTTCCAGCGCTCCGCGATGCGCGCCCAGTAGTGCACGCCGGCGCCGCCGAGCGGATCGACGCCGATGCGCAGCTTCGCCGCGCGGATCGCGTCGAAGTCGATCATCGTGCCGAGGCCGTCGACGTAGGCACCGAGGAAGTCGTGTTCGCGCGTCGTCGCCGCGCGCAGCGCTTCGGCGAGGCCGATCCGCTTCACACCGCGCAGCCCGTCCGCGAGCAGTTCGTTCGCGCGTCGCTGCACGAGGCCGGTGACGGCGGTGTCGGCCGGCCCGCCGTTCGGCGGGTTGTACTTGAAGCCACCGTCCCCGGGCGGATTGTGCGACGGCGTCATCACGATGCCGTCGGCGAGCCCGCGCGTGCGGCCACGGTTGTGCTCGAGGATCGCGTGCGACACCGCCGGTGTCGGCGTGAACCCGCCGCCGGCGGCGAGGCGCACCTCGACGCCGTTCGCCGCGAGGACCTCGAGCGCGCTGTCCATCGCCGGCTTCGACAGGGCGTGGGTGTCGATGCCGAGGAAGACCGGGCCATCGATGCCGGCGCCGGCGCGGTACTCGCAGATCGCCTGCGTGATCGCGAGCACGTGCGCCGCGTTGAAGCTGCGCGCGAGCGAAGAGCCGCGATGGCCCGAGGTCCCGAAGGTCACGCGGTGCGCCGGCTCGCCGGGATCGGGCGAGTCCTCGTGGTACGCGGCGATCAGGCGGTCGACGTCGAGCAGCGGCACCGAGCGGGCCGGCTTGCCCGCCAGCGGGCTCCGGTTCGCGCTCACCGCGCGGCCTCTCCACCGCCCTTGCGGCGCAGGCGCCGGTAGCGGCGGATCAATGCATTGGTCGAGCCGTCGTGGGCGAGGCGCGGCGTCTTCGCCGCCGCGAGCTCGGCGCCGATGCGCCGTGCCAGCACCTTGCCGAGTTCGACGCCCCACTGGTCGAAGGAATCGATGTCCCAGACCACGCCCTGCACGAACACGCTGTGCTCGTACAGCGCGACCAGTGCGCCGAGCGTGCGCGGATCGAGGCGCGCGGCGAGGATCGTGCTGCTCGGGCGATTGCCCTCGAACGTCCTGTGCGGGACGAGCGCCGCGGGGACGCCCTCGGCGCGCAGCTCCGCCGCGGTCCTGCCGAATGCGAGTGCCTCGCCCTGCGCGAACAGGTTGGCCATCAGCAGGTCGTGCTGGTCGCCGAGCGGGTTGGCGGTCTCGCAAAAGCCGATGAAGTCGCAGGCGATCCTGCGCGTGCCCTGGTGGATCAGCTGGTAGAACGAATGCTGCCCGTTGGTGCCCGGTTCGCCCCAGACGATCGGGCAGGTGTCGACGCCGACCGGCGTGCCGGCGCGCGTCACGCGCTTGCCGTTGCTCTCCATCGCGAGCTGCTGCAGGTAGGCCGGAAACCGCTTCAGGTACTGCGCGTACGGCAGCACGGCGAGGCTCTCGACGCCGAGGAAGTTCGTGTTCCAGATCGCTAGCAGCGCGTGCAGCACCGGCAGGTTGCGCTCCAGCGGCGCCTTGCGGAAGTGCTCGTCCATCGCGCGGAAGCCGTCGAGCAGTTCGCGGAAGCGCGCCGGCCCGATCGCGAGCATCGTCGACAGTCCGATCGCCGATTCCATCGAATAGCGGCCGCCGACCCAGTCCCAGAAGCCGAACATGTTCGCGGTATCGATGCCGAACGCGGCGACCTCGGCCGCGTTGGTCGACACCGCCACGAAATGCCTCGCGATCGCCGCCTCGTCGCCGAGCGCGTCGACGCACCAGCGTCGCGCCGCGCGGGCGTTGGCGAGCGTCTCCTGGGTCGTGAACGTCTTCGAGCAGACCACGAACAGCGTCCGTGCCGGGTCGAGGCCGCGTGTCGCCTCGGCGAAGTCGGTGCCGTCGACGTTGGACACGAAGCGCAGGTCCAGGGAGCGGTCGGCGTACGCGCGCAGCGCCTCGCAGGCCATCACCGGACCCAGGTCCGATCCGCCGATGCCGATGTTGACGACGTGGCGGATGCGATCGCCCCGGTACCCTTTCCAGTCGCCGCCCCGGACGCGCTCGCAGAACGCAGCCATCCGTTCCAGCACCGCGTGCACCTCGGCGACGACGTCGCGGCCGTCGACGACGATGCGTTCGCGCTTCGGCGCGCGCAATGCCACGTGCAACGCCGCCCGGTCCTCGGTCGTGTTGATGCGCTCGCCGCGGAACATCGCCTCGGTGCGCTCGCGCACGCCACAAGCCGCGGCGAGGCGCAGCAGCAGCTTCACCGCCTGCGCATCGACGCGCTGCTTGGCGTAGTCGAAATACAGCCCCGCGGCCTCCAGCGCGAAGCGCTCGCCGCGCCCGGAGTCGGCGGCGAACAGCTGGCGCAGGTGGCGACGGCGCAGGGTCGCCGCGTGGCGCTGCAGCGCCTTCCACTGTAGGCGGGTCGCCAGGGGCGTTGTCTTCATCGTGCGCTCGGCCATGGTCGGTGCCCCGGGAGAATGCCTGCACGAAGCTGAGCAGCCGCGTACCGCGCGCGCATCGCAACGATCGCCAACTTACGGCCTTCGGCGAAGGACACGACGGTCGTGGGCAGGCGCGAGCCGACCCGGCCGGCCGGCCGCCGTCGGGCGCATGCCTGGGCTGGCGCGACGGAACACGCGCGCTCCCTAGTGGCCGCCACCACCCTCGATCGCCTTCAATTCGGCGATCAGCTGGTTCGCGGCTTCCTTGCCGTCGGCGTAGAGCATGCGCGTGTTGTCGGCGTAGAAGAGCGCGTTCTCGATGCCGGCGAAACCGGTGCCCTTGCCGCGCTTGATCACGATCGTCTGCTTCGAGTCGACCACATCGAGGATCGGCATGCCGTAGATCGGCGAGGACTTGTCGGTCTTCGCGGCCGGATTCACCACGTCGTTGGCGCCGATCACGATCGCGACGTCGCAGGTCTTGAACTCGGGATTGATGTCGTCCATGTCGGCGATGAGGTCGTACGGCACGCCGGCCTCGGCGAGCAGCACGTTCATGTGGCCGGGCATGCGCCCGGCGACCGGATGGATCGCGAACCTCACGTCCTTGCCGGCCTTGATCAGCGCCTGCGACAGTTCCCAGATCTTGTGCTGCGCCTGCGCGACGGCCATGCCGTAGCCCGGCACGATGATGACCTTCTCGGCCATGTACAGCAGCGACGCGGCGTCGGCCGCCTCGATCGGCTTCTTTGCTCCGGCGATCGCCTCGCCGCTGCCACCGCCGCCGAAGTTCGAGAACAGTACGTTGCTGATCGGGCGGTTCATCGCCTTCGCCATCAGCTGGGTCAGGAAGGTGCCGGCCGCGCCGACGACCATGCCGGCCACGATCAGCGCCTCGATGCCCATCGCGTAGCCTTCGAACGCGACCGCGAGGCCGGTGAACGCGTTGTACAGCGAGATCACGACCGGCATGTCGGCGCCACCGATCGGCAGCGTCATCAATACGCCGAACAGGAGCGCGAGGAGGAAGAAGACGACGACCAGGCTGGTGTCGAGCTTCCAGGCGACGAGGGCGAGGCCGGCCAGCACGGCGGCGGCGAAGACGAGGAAGTTCAGCGCCTGCTGCCCGCCGAAGCGGAACACCTTGTCCATGCGCCCGTCGAGCTTGGCCCAGGCGATGATCGAGCCGGTCATCGAGATCGAGCCGATCAGCGCCCCGACGACGGCCAGCGCGAGCGTCGCCAGCGGAGGCACCGGTGCGCCCGGCTGCGAGAACTTGAGCAGCTCGCCGGCGCCGATCGCCGCCGCCGAACCGCCGCCCATGCCGTTGAACAGCGCGACCATCTGCGGCATGTCGGTCATCGCGACCTTCCTGCCCCACAACCAGGTCGGCACCACGCCGATCGCGATGCCCGCGACGATCCAGCCGAGGTTGTGCGCGCCGGTGATGGCGAAGGTCGCGAGCGTCGCGATGACCATGCCGATGCCGGCCCACCGGATGCCCGCGCGCGCGGTGACCGGCGAGGACATGCGCTTGATGCCGAGGATGAAGAGCGCCGCGGCGAGCAGGTAGGACGCCTTGGCGAGGTAGACCAGCAGTGTCTGCGTTTCCATCAGGTTTCCCGCACGTTCGTCGAGGGCCGTTTCAGGAGCGGCCGCAGCCGCGTCTTCCGCGTCGGCTCCGGCGCCCCGCGCCGGGGCCACCCCGGGTCATTGCCTGTCCTTGCTCGACTTGAACATCTCGAGCATGCGTTCGGTGACGACGTAGCCGCCGGCGGCGTTGCCGGCGCCGAGGACCACTCCGATGAAACCGATCGCGATCGCGAGCGGCGACTCGGCGTGCGCGAGCGCGATCATCGCGCCGACCAGCACGATGCCGTGCACGAAGTTCGAGCCCGACATCAACGGCGTATGCAGGATCACCGGCACCCGCCCGATGATTTCCTTGCCGGTGAACGCGGCGAGCATGAAGATGTACAACGCGAGGAATCCGTCGATCATGGGCCTACCCCGTGGTGCGGATGTCGATGGGAGACAAGATTGAAACACGAAGGACACGAAGCACACGAAGGAGTCAAAGGACGACCCTCCGGATCCCGAGCCGCATCGAACGACCGTTGAAATTCAGCAAACCCGTCTTCAGCCCCGCAAGCCTCAAGTATGTGAGCAAGTGCGCCCCGTGGACCGGAAAAAAGGTCTCCACCGCCTTCATCTCCACGACCAGCGTCCGCTCAACGAGCATGTCGATGCGAAAACCACCATCGATATCGATTCCCTGGTAACGGATTCCGACCGCGCGCTCGATCTCAACGATCCGCTGTCTGCAGCGCCGCCAGCCACGTCCGAGGCACACGGCCAGCCCTTCACCTATTGGCGCTTCCTTCGTGTCCTTCGTGTTTCAGCCTTCTCCACGCATCGTCATCCCACCAGCGCCCGCGTCGGGTCATGGCGGATTTCGCCGGCGTGGGTGAGGCAGGTCTTCGCGATCAGTTCGTCGTCCCAGTCGAGGGTGATCGCGCCGTCCTCGAGCGACAGCTCGAGGAAGTTGTAGAGGTTGCGGGCGTACATCTCGCTCGCGTGCACGGGCGCGGTCGCCGGCAGGTTGGCTGTGCCGACGAGGCTGACGCCGTTGTCGGTGACGACCGTGCGGCCGGGTTCGATGCCCTCGACGTTGCCGCCGGTTTCGGCCGCGATGTCGACGATGACGGCGCCCGGCTTCATGCCGGCCACCATCGCCGCCGAGATGATGCGCGGGGCCCGGCGGCCTGGCACGGCCGCGGTCGTGACCACCGCGTCGAAGCCCTTGAGCTGCTCGGCGAGCGCGCGCTGCTGCTGTTCGCGTTCCTCCGCGGTGAGCTCCCGCGCATAGCCGCCGCTGCCGGCCGCGCTGACGCCGAGGTCGAGGAACTTCGCGCCGAGTGATTCGATCTGCTCCTTCGTTTCCGGGCGCACGTCGAAGCCTTCGACCTGCGCGCCGAGGCGCCGCGCCGTCGCGATCGCCTGCAGGCCGGCCACGCCGGCACCGACGACGAGCACCTTGCTCGGCCGGATCGTTCCGGCTGCGGTGGTCAGCATCGGGAAGAACTTCGGCGCCGCCTCGGCCGCGATCAGCACCGCCTTGTAGCCGGCGACGGCCGCCTGCGAGGACAGCACGTCCATCGCCTGGGCGCGCGTCGTGCGCGGCAGCAATTCCATCGCGAAGGCGGTGATGCGACGGTCACGCAGCGCCTTCGTGCGTTCCGGCGCGAGGTGCGGCTGCAGGTGCCCGATCACGATCGCGCCTTCCTTCAGCGCGGCGATCTCTTCCAGCGAAGGCGGCTGCACTCGCAGCAGGACGTCGGCGCGGGCGAGCGCGCCACGCGCATCGTCGACCTGGACGCCCACGTAGGCCGCGTCGGCGAAGCTCGCGCCGAGGCCGGCCCCCTGTTCGATCACGATATCGGCGCCCCGCGCCTTGAGCTTCTTCGCGACTTCCGGCGTCAGTGCGACGCGACGTTCGCCCGGAACGGTCTCGCGCAGCGCGGCTACGATCGTCGCCATGAGCTCCCTCATCCCACCGGTCGGAGCCCCGATCCTACCCCGGATTCCGCGAATCGCGCGAGCCACATCGCTTGTGCGCCGCCGCGCGAAGCCGCACATCGGCCGGCGACCCGCTATGCTGCCCGCGTTATGACGACGAACCCCGCCGCTTCCCCGCTCGACTTCCTCGAACAGCGCCGCTCGGTGCCTGCCCGCCAGCTCGGCGAACCCGGTCCGGACGCGGCGCAACTGCAGCGCCTGCTGGAGATGGCGATCCGCGTGCCGGACCACGGCAAGATGGTGCCGTGGCGCATCGTCGCGGTGCGCGGAGACGCGCGCGCGCGCCTCGGCGTCGCGCTCGCCGCGATCCACGCACGCAGGGAACCGGACGCGCCGGCGAGCGTGCTCGACAAGGACCGCGAGCGCTTCAACGCCGCGCCGCTGGTGCTCGCCGTGGTCGCGCGCCTGCGCCCGAACCATCCGAAAGTGCCCGCGCAGGAACAGCTGCTGTCGGCCGGCTGCGTCGCGTACAACCTGCTGCTCGGCGCGCAGGCGCTCGGTTTCGGTGCGCAGTGGCTGACGGGCTGGGCGGCCTACGATGCCGAGGTCGCGCGCCTGCTGGGGCTCGAGCCGGACGAGAACATCGTCGCCTTCGTGCATGTCGGCACGCCGAAGGACGCGGCGCCCGAACGCAACCGCCCCGCGCTCGCCGACGTGCTGTCGGAGTGGACCGGCGCATGAGCCGCCCGACCGCCTACCTGGTCGATGGCAGCCTGTACGTCTGCCGCGCATGGTTCGCGCAGGTGCCCGACGCGTTCGACGCCGATGGCCAGCCGGTGCACGCCGTGCACGGCTTCGCGCGCTTCCTGCTCGACCTGCTCGAGCGGGCGCGGCCGAGCCACCTCGCGGTCGCGTTCGACGAATCGCTCGACACCTCGTTCCGCAACACGCTCTACCCGCAGTACAAGGCGAACCGGCCGCCGGCGCCGCCCGACCTGATGCGCCAGTTCGAAGGTTGCAAGGCGATCGCGCGCGCACTCGGCGTCGCCGTGCTCGCCGACGCGACCTACGAGGCCGACGACCTGATCGGAAGCGCGCTGGCGCGCCTGCGCGAAGCCGGTTTCCGCGGTGTGGTGGTCTCGGCCGACAAGGACTTCGGCCAGCTGATCGGCGCCGACGACGAGCAGTGGGACCCGCCGCGCAACCAGCGCTGGGACAGCGCCGGCGTGAAGTCGCGCCTCGGCGTGCACCCGCACCAGGTCGCCGACTACCTCGCCCTCACCGGCGACGCGGTCGACAACATCCCCGGCGTGCCGGGCATCGGCGCGAAGACCGCGGCGATCCTGCTGCACCATTTCGGCAACCTGGAAACCCTGCTCGCGCGTGCCGACGAGGTCGCGTTCCTGCGCACGCGCGGCGCTGCGGCCGCGGCGATGCGGCTGCGCGAGCACGCCGGGCTGGCGCGCCTGTCGCGCGCGCTGACCGCCATCGCGCTCGACGCGCCGGTGCCGGCGCAGGTCGACGCCTACCGGCGTCGCGACCATGGCGACGGCCTCGACGAGCTGCTGGAGCGGCTGCGCTTCGGCCCGCTCACGCGGGCGCGCGTGCGCGCCTTGCGCGAGCAGGCGACCGCCGGCGCGTGACGCGCCGGCCGTGCGCCGGGCGCCGCGAGCGCGCGGCGCCTCGGGGCGTCAGTCGCCGGTGACGGACTGCGAACCGCCTTCGACGTTGGAGAACACGCCGCTGCCCGGCCTGGATTCGCTGATCACAGGCGGCTTCGCGGGCACGGCCATCGGACCCGTCATCGACTCGTCCCATTCGAAGCGCAGGTCGCTGGCATAGACCTTCACCGGCGCGATCTTCGAATCCGACTTCGGGTTGCCGTAGGCGTCATAGGCACCGCGCTGGCTGTTGGCGATGAAGTAGAGGCGGTCGCCGCCGATCGCGCCGTAGGTCGGCAGGGTGAATTCCGGCTTGCCGGCGTCGAGCGCCATCGCACCGATGATCGCGCGACCGTCGGGCGCCAGGCGCAGGCGCATCACGCGCCGCGGCGTCATGCCGTTCTGGATCACGACCAGCGTGTTTTCGTACGCGTACACGCCGTCGATGCCGCCGAGCGTCAGCTGCTTGGGGTCGTAGGCGATGTCGAAGCCGGCACCGCCGGCAAGGTCGACGCCGAACAGGCCCATCATGTAGTCGGCGAAGTACAGGCGCTTGCCGTCCGGGCTGATCGCGAGGCCGCGGATGCTGTTGAGGCGCGGGTTGGCGACGGTCGGCTTGAGGCTGTCGCCGTCGAGCCGGTAGATCACGTTGCGCAGGCCGTCGGCGGCGAACACCATGCCGTGCCCCGCCGCGATGCTCGACAGCGTGTTCGGCTGGCGCCCGGACGGCAGCAGGTACTTGGCCAGCAGCTTGCCGCTGGACAGCTGGAACTTGAACACGCCGGCCTGGCCGAAGTGCTTCTCGTCGAAACCCTTGTAGTAGACCGACGCGGTGCTCGCGACGTAGAGCGCGTCGGCTTCGGCGTCCGCGGCCATCGCGTACACGCTCCACAGCCCGTTCTCGGCTTCCGGCGCGATGAAGTCCTCGAGCGAGCCGCCCTTGCCGACGATCCTGATCGTGCCGTCGCGCACGCTGCCGACCAGCAGGCGGCCGCGCTCGGGGTCGTAGGCGAGCGAGTCGTACAGGTGGTCGCCGCCGGGCAGCGTGTACTCGACCTTGCCCTCGCCGAACGGCTTCCGGTTCGATTCCAGCCCCTGCAGGATGTACGGCCACAGGCGCGTGTGCGAGATCTTCTCGAAGTTCTCGTCCTTGGACAGGTCGAAGCCGAAGCCCTGCTTCTGCATCGCGAGCAGCAGGTTGTAGGCGTTCGTCTTCTCGTCCAGCAGCGCGTAGGTCGTCGCCAGCGCGAGGCGCGTGTCGCCGCTGTTCGGCATCAGCACGGCGAGGCGCTCGAGCGCCCATTTCAGGTGCTCGTAGTCTCCCTGCTTCTTGTAGGTCGCGGCCAGGCGCGACACCGCCGCCGGCGTTTCGAGCGCGGCGATCTGTTCCTTCGTCAACGTCGAAGGATCCGGCGCGACGCCCGTCGGAGCGCCGGCCGGCTGGGCCCATGCCGGCGCCAGCGCCGTCACGAGGACGAGCGCGATTGCGCATAGAATGCGTGACATCATCGAATACCTCGAACGTTGCGGCGTAGGCGGAAGAAGACCGCCAACGCGCTGAAAAGTTTCAGGAAAGCCGCCTACAATGACCGAAACGGAAACCCTTTGCAACGGCAAGTGGCTGCGCCTCAAGCGCCGCGGCCGCTGGGAATACGCCGAACGCACCAATCCGGGCGGTGGGGTCATGATCATCGCGGTCACGCCGGCCGACCGCGTCCTGTTCGTCGAGCAGTATCGACCCGCGATCGAATGCATGACGATCGAGATGCCGGCCGGGCTGGTCGGCGACGTCGCCGCCAGCGCCGACGAGAGCGCGATCGACGCCGCGCACCGCGAGCTGGTCGAGGAAACCGGCTACCGCGCCGGAACGATCGAGTTCCTGATGGCCGGCCCGACCTCGGCCGGCATGAGCAACGAGATCCTCGCGTTCGTCGTCGCGCGCGACCTCGAGAAGGTCGACCACGGCGGCGGCGACGAGACCGAGGACATCACCGTGCACGAGGTGCCGCGCGCCGAAGCCGCGGCCTGGCTGGTGCGGAAGATCCACGCCGGCTACTCGATCGACCCGAAGATGTTCGCCGGCCTCTACATGCTCGACCACGCCGCGCTGTTCGCGCGCTGACGCGAAGCGGGCGCGCTCCCCGCCGCGGGCCTGCGCACTCAGCCCAGCGAGGCGGCGACGACCCACTGCCAGAGCAGCAGCACCGCCATCGCGAACATCGCGAACCAGGTCAGCAGCGCGCCGAGGAAGCGGCCGGGCGAGGCGCCTTCGCGCAGCGAGATCCCGAACGCGTGCAGCACGCGGCCGAGGATCAGCACGCAGCCGAACACGTGCAGCCAGAGCGCCTGGGTCTGGTTGAGCTCGAGCAGCAGCAACAGCAGCAGCGCCAGGGGCAGGTTCTCGACCGCGTTGGCGTGCGCGCGCATGCGCCGCAGCACCTGCGGATGGCCGCCGTCGCCGATGTCGACGTGCCTGCCGGCGCGGATCGCGGAAACGCGCAGGGCGAGCACCAGCACGATGATGGTCGCGAGCGCGGCGTAGATGCCGGTGATGCGCATGGCAGGACTCCTCTAGCGGTCCGGTTCGAGGCGGTTGCCGCGCTGCGTGCCGGCGAGGGCGACGCGCGCAGGCGGCACGATCCGCCAGTGGATCCTCAGGTCGCCCGCAGCCGGCCGGCCCGGGCTGCCGGAGCACAGCATGCGGTCGCAGTCGCGCAGGCTCGCGGCGAGGTTCGGCGGGAGGTTCGCGACACGCACCGGATGGTCGGAACGCGCGGCGACCTGCGCGGCCGCGCGGGCATGGACGCCGAATGCACCGAGGCGCAGGTCGTCGGCGACGAAGCGCCGGCTCTCGAATGGAAACGCCGTCGGGTTCTCGTGGCCGCGTGGCTCGCGGAAGCCACGCGAATCGACCGGTCGCGCAGACCACTCGAGCCGATGGCGGCACGCGCCGCCGGTGCAGTCCTCGACCCATTGCAGCATCTCGACCGTGCGTTCGAGCGCGAGCGCATCCACGCTGATGCCGAACTGCGGGTCGCGCACCGGCGCCGCCGGACGCAGCCCGCCGGCGACGCGCACGCGTCGACCCTCGTTGCGCGGATCGACGCGATCGGCCGCGACCTCGCCGGCCGCGGACACCGGCGCGACGGGACCCGACGGCGTCGCCGGCGCGGGTCGCAGCGAGTCTCGCCCGTACCACGCCGCTGCGGCGACTGCGACGAGGATCGCCACGGGCAGCCACCAGCCACGACCGCGGCGCGCCATCAGGCCGCCTCGCCGAGGAGTTCGGCCTGCTCGTCGGCGGTGCCGAAGCGGCCCTTCGCGTCGCGCACGACGCGCGCACTGGCGCAAGCGGTATCGTGCGTGAAGAACAGGCGTACGTTGCGCGCCAGCTTGTCCTCGAGGAAGGCACGCTTCTCGTCGATCAGGAGTTCCGGGTAGCGGTCGTAGCCCATCGTGATCGGCAGGTGCACCCACGGCCGGCCCGGGATCAGGTCGGCGCAGAACGCGATGCCGCCGTCGGCGGTCGCGATCTCCGACAGCATCAGTCCGGGCGTGTGCCCGCTCGAATAGCTGAAGCGCACGCGGGGTCCGAGCGTGCCGGAATGCTCGCCATGCACCCGCTCGAGCCGGCCCGAGGCTTCGAGCAGCGGCTGCAGTTCCGGGATGAACGAGGCGCGGTCGCGCGGGTGCGGATCGACCGCGCGGCGCCAGCATTCCTCGCCGACGATCCAGGTCGCGTTCGGGAACAGCAGCGACGGTGCCCTGCCCTCCTGCCACGGCGCGAGCAGTCCGCCGGCGTGGTCGAAGTGCAGGTGCGAGATCACGACCGCGTCGATGTCGCGGTCGGAGAAACCCGCCGCCGCGAGCGAATCGAGCAATACGTGCCGATCCTCGACGACGCCGTAGCGCTCGCGCAGCTTCGGTTCGAAGAACGCACCGATGCCGGCCTCGAACAGCACGTTGCGCCCATCGAGGTCCTCGACCAGCAGCGCGCGGCACGCGAGCGGGATGCGGTTGTCCGCGTCGGGCGCGATCCACTGCTGCCACATCGCGCGCGGCACGTTGCCGAACATCGCGCCGCCGTCGAGTTTCTGCGAATTGCCGATGAGGGACCAGAGTTTCACGGGGGCCGGGAACGGGGAACGGAGGATGGGTCGGCAGGTTCGGCCAAGGCCCGCACGGAGTCAATGCCGCGGCCGGTGCCGATTCCCGATCCCCGGATCACCGCACCATCCCGCTGCCCGAATCGCCACGCGGGTCCGAGCCCGCATGCATCTCGCCGGTGCGCCGGTTCCAGCTGACGACGTTCATGAAGCCGAACGGCCAGGTTCCGGCGGCGACCTTCAGCGTGTGGCCCATCGCCTCGAGCGCCTTCTGTTCCTCGGGCGTGAACGCGCCTGCCTCCGCGTTGACCACGTCGGGCAGGTACTGGTGGTGGTAGCGGCGCAGCGCGACGATCCGTTCCGGCAGCTCGCCATCGACGAAGGCGAGGATGCCTTCGAGCACCATCGTGATGATGTAGCTGCCGCCCGGCGTGCCGATCACGCCGACGCGGTCCTTGCCGACGACGAAGCTCGGCGTCATCGACGACAGCGGCCGGCTGCCGGGCTTGGGCGCGTTGTTGTCGTTGCCGAGCAGGCCGTATGCGTTCGGCGCGCCGGCGACGAGGGCGAAGTCGTCCATCTCGTTGTTCAGCACGAAGCCGGTGCCGGCGACGACGAACTTGGAGCCGAGTGTGGTGTTGACGGTCTGCGTGCCCGAAACGAGGTTGCCCTCGGCATCGATGATCGAGAAATGCGAGGTGTGCATGCTCTCGGGCGGCGCCATGTAGCCGGGCAGCATGTCGCTCGGCGTCGCCTTCTCCGGATGGATCGACGCGCGCAGGCCGGCCGCGTACAACGGGTGCGTGAGCTCGGCCACCGGCATCGCCACGAAGTCCGGGTCGCCGAGGTACTCGGCGCGGTCGCGGTAGGCGCGGCGCATCGCCTCGACGATGAGGTGCGTGCGGTGCGGCCTGTCGAGCTTGCCGAGGTCGTAGCCGGACAGGATGTTGAGCATCTCGGCGAGCGCGATGCCACCCGACGACGGCGGCGGCGCGGTCACGATGTGCCAGTCGCGGTATTCGAACGCGATCGGCTTGCGCTCGCGCACCGCGTAGCGCGCGAGGTCTTCCTCGCTCCAGCGGCCACCCGCTGCGCGCACGCCGGCGACGAGGCGCGCGGCGACGTCACCGCGGTAGAAGCCGTCATGCCCTTCGCGCGCGATCTTCTCGAGCACTGCGGCGAGATCGGGCAGGCGCAGCGTCCAGCCCTGCTTCGGCGGCTCGCCCTGGTCGAGGTAGAGCGCCGCCGACGCCGGCCAGCGCAGCAGGTTCTTGTGCTGGCGCGCGATCGCGGCGATCGCGCGGCGGTCGGGCTGGAAGCCCTGGCGCGCGATGCGGATCGCCGGCGCGAGCGACTTCGACAGCGGCAGCTTGCCGTAGTCGTGAGCGAGCGCGACCAGCGCGGCGGGCTCGCCGGGAATCGCCGCGGACAGCGGGCCGTTGAGCGCGTGGTCGCGGTCGGGTTGGCCGTTCGCGTCGAGGTAGTCCTTCGGGTCGACCGCCGCGGGCGCGGTCTCGCGCGCATCGAGCAGCACTTCCTTGCCGTCGGAAGCTCGCCTGAGCAGGAACAGGCCGCCGCCGCCGATGCCCGAGCTCTGCGGTTCGACCACCGACAGCGTCGAGGCGACCGCGACCGCCGCGTCGAACGCGTTGCCGCCCATGTCGAGCACTTCGAAGCCGGCGCGCGTGGCCAGCACGTGCGCGCTCGCGATCGCGGCGCGGCCGGGCTTGTCCGCGGCCGGTGCGGATGCGGCGGCGAAGAAGGCGAGCGCGACGCCGAAGGCCGCGCGCAGGAAGATCCTCATGGCATGTTTCCTCGGACGCCGGTCAGGCGCTCGTACTTCGCGCGGAGCTGCTCCGGCGACTCGGGATGGGCGGGATCGCCGATGATGCATTCGACCGGGCAGACCGCCACGCATTGCGGTTCGTCGTGGTGGCCGACGCATTCGGTGCACAGGTCCGGCGCGATCTCGTAGTACTCGTTGCCGGGCGAGATCGCCCTGTTCGGGCAGACCGGCTCACAGACGTCGCAGTTGACGCACTGGTCGGTGATCTTCAGCGACATCGTGCCCGCCGGGCTCGCGTGCCGGGGCGACCGTCCCGGCGGATGCGCGGCGCGCACGGGGCGCGCCGCGAGGTTCCAGCGTGGATCGCGGACGTCGAGCCGCGCTTCACTTCGCCTGCACGAAGCGGATGTCCGCGCCGGTCGGGTCGAGGCCGTTCTTCACCGCCGCGCCCTCGGCGGTGCCGCCGATGAACAGCACGACGACGTCCTTGAACGATCCCGGGCGGGCGTCCTTGAACGCTTCGAGGATCAGCTCGGCGGTCAGCTTCGAGTCCGGGCCGCCGAAGGCCATCATGTTGTTCGGCAGCACGCCGCGCAGCACGGTGTTGCGCACGTTCTCGAGCTGGTTGTTGCGGTCGTTCTTCGACGTCTCGTCGTCGCCCGCCGGCACGAAGTACACGTACGGACGGTTGCTCTTGACGCCGCTCATGTTGGCGGTGACGACGCTGACGAGGTACTTCTGCCACGCCTTGCGGTCGCTCGGGTCGGTCGGCATCGGCACGACCTCTGGCTTCTCTTCCGCCGCCATCTGCTGCGGCGTCTGCGCCTGCTGGTTGCACGCGGCGAGCGGCAGCGTGGCGGCGACCGCGAGGGCCGCGGTGATGAGGAACTTGCGCATGGTTATCTCCTTGCTGTCGGCTGCAGGTAGCGCGTCCGCAGTGCCTGCTGCACGGCCGGATGCACGAAACCGGAAACTTCGCCGCCGAGCCGCGCGATCTCGCGCACCAGCGACGATGAAATGAAACTGTATTGCTCGGCCGGCGTCAGGAACAGCGTCTCCGCGGCCGGGATCAGGTGGCGATTCATGCTGGCGAGCTGGAATTCGTACTCGAAATCCGACACCGCGCGCAGGCCACGCAGGATCACGCCGGCGCCGATCTCCTCGACGAAGTCGGCGAGCAGCGAGGCGAAGCCGCGCACCTCGATGTTGGGCGTGCCGGCGAGCGCGGTGCGCGCGAGCTCGATTCGCGTCTCGAGGTCGAACGCGGGGCCCTTGGTCGAGCTGTCCGCGACCGCGACCACGACGCGGTCGAACAGCGGCGCCGCGCGCTGCACGAGGTCGATGTGGCCGTTGGTGATCGGATCGAACGTGCCCGGGTAGACCGCGATGCGCGCGCGATGCTGCGGAGGTGGCATGCGAATCATGGTCCGTGGCGATGCACTACTTTACCGCACCGCGGCGATGCAGCGCGAAACGGACCGCGCCGGCGTGCCCTTCGCGATGCAGCGTCCAGTTCGCCGGCAGGCGCGGCTGGACCTCGCGTGGCGACTCGACGTAGGCGACGCCGCCCTCGGCGAGCCGCCCGCCGCGTTCGATCGCCTGCGCCGCGGCCTCCCATGCGTCGGTACCGAACGGCGGGTCGAGGAACACGAGCCCGTACGCCGGGCCCGGCGCGGCGAGCCAGGCCAGGCCGTCCGCCTGCACGACCTCGGCCGCGTCGGCGACGCGCAGTCGCGCCAGCGTGTCCGACAGCTGCCGGCACAGCGCGCGTTCGCGCTCGACGAAGGTGCACCACGCGGCGCCGCGCGAGATCGCCTCGATGCCGAGCGCGCCGGTGCCGGCGAACAGGTCCAGGCAGCGCACGCCCTCGATCGTCGGAGCCAGCCAGTTGAACAGCGTTTCGCGCACGCGGTCCGGCGTCGGGCGCAGGCCGTCCTGCTCCGGCACCGGGATGCGCGAGCCGCGCAGGCGCCCGGCGACGATGCGCACGGCGCCGGCTGAATGCTTCCTTCTGGGGTGGTGCATCGTGGCGGGTGCGGCCCGCGGCCGGGTGCTAGCATTGAAGGTCCGCATTGTCGCCCAATTTCCCCGCGATGCTGAAGTTCTGGAAGAAGAAGCCGGCGGAGCCCGCGACCGGTGCCGCACCGCAGGCGGAGGACGCGTCGCAGGATGCCGCGCCGGTGCCGGTCGCCGTGGAAGAGGCGCCGGCCGCAGCGGCCGATCCCGCCGTCGATACGACCGCCGTCGCCGACGCCGCTGCCGCGGTCGAATCCGCCGCCGCCGACGCACCGAAGCGCAGCTGGCGCGAGCGCCTCGCCGGCAGCGGTTTCGCACGCGGCCTCGCCGCGGTGTTCCGCCGCAACCCGGTGCTCGACGACGCCTTCCTCGACGAGCTCGAGACCTGCCTGATCGGCGCCGACGTCGGCGTCGCGACCACGACCGCGCTGGTCGACGACCTGCGCCGCCGCGTCGGCAAGCGCGAGTTCGCCGATGCGGGCGCGCTGCTGGCGCGCCTGCGCGAGGAGCTCGTCGGCCTGCTGCGCCCGGTCGAGCGCCCGCTCGACGTCGGCGGCCGCACGCCGTTCGTGCTGCTCGTCGTCGGCGTCAACGGCGTCGGCAAGACGACCACGATCGGCAAGCTCGCGCACCGCTTCCGCGCCCAGGGCCGCAGCGTGCTGCTCGCGGCCGGCGACACCTTCCGCGCCGCCGCGGTCGAGCAGTTGCAGGCCTGGGGCGCGCGCAACCAGGTGCCGGTCATCGCGCAGGGCTCGGGTGCCGATTCCGCCAGCGTGATCTTCGATGCGCTGCAGACCGCGCGCTCGCGCGGCACCGACGTGCTCGTCGCCGACACCGCCGGACGGCTGCACACGCAGTCCGGCCTGATGGACGAACTGGCGAAGATCCGCCGCGTGCTGGGCAAGCTCGATCCGGAAGCCCCGCACGAGGTGCTGCTCGTCATCGACGGCACCACCGGCCAGAACGCGATCAGCCAGACGCGCCAGTTCCGCGACGCGATCGGCGTGACCGGCCTGGTCGTGACCAAGCTCGACGGTACCGCGAAGGGCGGCGTCGTGTTCGCGCTCGCGCGCGAATTCGGCCTGCCGATCCGCTACGTCGGCCTCGGTGAACAGGCGACGGACCTGCGCGAGTTCGACGCCGCGGCCTTCGTCGACGGCCTGTTGCCGGCCGCGCTCGGCGGCGATGCCTGAGACGACGCGGCCGGTTGCGCGGCGGCGCTGGCGACGCGTCGCCGTGGTGTCGATCGCGCTCGCCGTGATCGCCGTCGCCGGCGTGCGCCACCTGCTCGATCCGCGCGCGGTCACGACGATGGTCGCGAACCGCGTGCGCGCGAGCCTCGGCGCGGAACTGCGCCTCGGCGGCGACGCCGCCTACGACTTCATGCCGGGGCTCGGCGCGGTGCTGCCCGGGCCCGCGCTGGTCGTCGCCGGTTCGACGCCGCTGCGCGCCGACGCGCTGCGCGTGCGACTGCCGTGGCGCACCCTGTGGCAGGACCGCATCGAGATCGAACGGCTCCACCTCGTGCGCCCGGTCCTCGACCTCGATGCGCTGCAGGCGTGGCGGTCGACGCGCCCGGCGACCACGGCGCCGATGCCCGACGTGCGCTTCGCCGTGCGCGTCGAGGACGGCACGCTCGTGCGCGGCGGCATCCCGATCGCCGAGGGCGTGACGCTCGAACTCGCCAACAGCGACGACCTCGCCGCGTGGCTGGCGCGCTGGAACGGCACGCCTGGCACGCTGCTGCCGCCGCTCGACGGCCACGTGGAAGTGCGATCGCTGCGCGGCGACGGCATCGAGGTCGACGGCGTGCGCGTGGACGTGCGCGACGACGCGCGACACTGATGGACGCGTTCGCCACCGCCCTGCTCGACTGGTACGACCGGCACGGTCGCAAGGACCTGCCGTGGCAACGCGAGCGCACGCCGTACCGCGTCTGGCTGAGCGAGATCATGCTGCAGCAGACCCGGGTGCGTACCGCGATCCCGTACTTCGAGCGATTCGTCGCGGCGCTACCCGACCTCGCCGCGCTCGCGGCGAGCGACGAGGACCGCGTGCTGTCGCTCTGGTCCGGCCTCGGCTACTACAGCCGCGCGCGCAACCTGCTGCGCACGGCGCGGCGCTGCATGGACGAGCACGGCGGCGCGCTGCCGCGCGACGCCGACGCGCTCGCGGCGCTGCCCGGCATCGGCCGCTCCACCGCGGCCGCGATCCTCGCCCAGGCGCACGGCGAGCGCCACGCGATCCTCGACGGCAACGTGAAGCGCGTGCTCGCGCGCTGGCATGGCGTGCACGGCTGGCCCGGCACGACCGCCGTGCAGCGCACGTTGTGGGCGCATGCCGAGGCGCACACGCCGGCGACCCGTGTCCCCGATTACACGCAGGCGATCATGGATCTCGGCGCGACCGTGTGCACGCGCGCGCGTCCGCGCTGTGACGCCTGCCCGGTCGCCGCCGCTTGCGTCGCGCGCCGCGACGGCCTGGCCACGGCCCTGCCGCAACCCAGGCCGGCGCGCGCAGTGCCGACGCGCGCGACGACGATGCTGGTCGTGCGCGACGCGCACGGCCGGGTGCTGCTCGAACGCCGGCCGCCGACCGGCGTGTGGGCGCGCCTGTGGAGCCTTCCGGAAACCGGAGACGCGGAACTCGCCGCGCACGCGCTGCTGCAGCGACACGGCGTGCGCGCGGGCGCTGCGCGCGCGCTGCCCTCGTTCGTGCACGTGTTCAGCCACTACCGGCTCGACGTCACGCCGCTGCTGTTCGCGCCGGCCGAGGCCGCCGGCGTCGCCGAAGGCGGCGACGTGCGCTGGCAACCGCGCGACCAGCTCGATGCGCTCGGCCTGCCCGCGCCGGTGCGAACACTGCTGATGCAACTGGAGGACTGACGATGACGCGTACCGTGCACTGCGTGAAACTCGGCCGCGAGGCCGAAGGCCTCGCCTACGCGCCGTGGCCGGGCGAACTCGGCCGGCGCATCTACGAACAGGTGTCGAAGGAAGCCTGGACCGGCTGGCTCGCGCACCAGACCATGCTGATCAACGAGAACCGCCTCAATCCGCTCGATCCCTCGACGCGCGCCTTCGTCGCCGCGGAAATGGAAAAGTACTTCTTCGGCGAAGGCTCGGCGAAACCGGCCGGATTCGTCGCGCCCGGTACCGACAGCGGCGACGGCGGCAGCCACCGCTGAGGGCGCGCGGACACTGGCGCTGCGCCGGAAAACGTGGACAATCCGCCGCGGATGCGCTCTTGACGCGGCAGGGGACGGCCAATGCCCGCAGACTCCGCACGGCAGGTGCTGGACCGCCAGGCCCATTCGACGCGTCGGCAACCGATCGACGCGCACCGCGCCCACCGCCGCGCATCCCCCTGCGTAGATCCTCCAAGGAGACCACCATGAAACCGATGCGCATTGCCGCATGCCTCGCCGCGTGCAGCCTGGCGGCGCCCGCCTGTGCCAGCGCCGAAGACCTCTGGGGACAAGTCATCTTCCACGACGAGTTCGAAAGCGTGGACGCCTGCCCCCAGCGCGTGACGCTGCCGGACGGTTCGACCCGCGCCCGGCTCGTCCACGCCGGCATCAGCTACGGCGTTTATCCGCAGACGCGCCCGAATGTCGACCTGCGCCATTGGGACAACCTCTGGGGCTACAACAACACCACGTCGCCGCAGGTCGGCTGGCCCGGCGTCGGTGGCGCCGCACCACTGATCCGCGACTTCCCGCGCGGCTCCTACGTCGCGGCGCATTTCCGCACGCCGAGCGCGTCGGGCTCGAACGGCTCCTTCGCGAACCCATCCTACGCCCTCGGCCCGCCGGTCACCTTCGCCATCAGCCGCCGCTGCGGCGACTTCGACGACTACATGGAAACGGTCGGCTGCCTCGCGCGCGACGTGCCCGCGGCGGACGCGAACCTCGTGAAGTGGAAGTTCACGACCAATGCGCCCGGGTCCTGGTGCAACCTGCAGCCGGACACGGACTACTACGTCAACATGATCTTCGCCGATCCGGCGTCGACCGAACGCTGCGGAGCGCAGTCGGCGACCTGCCAGCTCGGCACGGTCAGTTACCACAACTGAGGAACCGGCTCCCGCCGCCTGCAGGCGGCGGGCAGCCAGCATGGCCGGGCCTGGCGTCAGTGCTCCCGGAGCACGGCCAGGCACGGCGCGAGCGCCGTCACGAGCCGGGCACGCTCCTCGCTCGCCGCGATGCCCGCTTCGAGCTTCGCACCGCCTCGAGGCGCCTGCACCTCGAGTCGCAACCGCGCAGCATCGGATTCCAGCCATCGCTGCAGCACGCGCGCGAGGTCGGACGCCTGGTTCGAGGGCGTCGACGTCGCGAGCAGGAACCCATCGCCGTCGACGCCACGCCAGCCCGAGATCGACGACGGCACGCGCATCGCGGCGTTGCCATCGAGCGACCACGCCGCGAGCGATTTCGTCTCGCCGATCCCGCCCGGCCCCTCGAACGCGTCGAGCGGAAACGCCGGCACCTGTTCCGGTACCGGCAGGATCAACGCCGCCTGCAGCGCCCCGCCCCGGCCGGTCGTGCAACTGAATTCCGCCTGCGCAGCGACGTCCTTGCCCGCGACCATCGCCTGCGCAGGCACGCGCGCGGTGCGCGGCGGGTCGAACGCCGGTGCGGACGGCGCTTCTTTCGCGAGCGCATCCCTGGTCGCCAGCAAGGCCAGCAGGGATACGGTGCAGCCGATCCATTTCATGCGTTCCCTCCCGGCAGTGAGCGCGCGCACGCGGACATGCGCGGCACGGGCGAGGATACGCAAACCGGGGAAGGGAAACGATGGTGGCCGGGGACGGAATCGAACCGCCGACACGGGGATTTTCAATCCCCTGCTCTACCAACTGAGCTACCCGGCCATCGGATGTTGCTGTGCGACCGGTGGGACCGACCGCAGCGGGGCCGCGTATTAGAGCCGCGCGGCGCGCGCGCGTCAAGCATTGCGGCGGTCGCCGCCACGGGCGGCTTCGGCGTCAGCCGCCGTCGAGCCGGCCGCGCAGTTCGGCGAGCTCGGCGCGCAGCGCCTCGATCGCGTCTTCCATGCGCTGCAGGCGGTCGTCGAGGCCACTGCGCGACGCGGGTTCGCGCCGGGCCGGTTCCGCGGCGAACGCAGCGGGGTCGACCGGTCCGCACAGGAGGTGCATGTAGCGGTCCTCGCGCTGGCCGTGGGCACGCGGGATGCGCACGACCAGCGGCGGATCGCGCTCGATCAGTCGGTCGACCGTGTCGCGCACGTCGTCCTGGCTCGGGAATTCGGCCAGGCGGTCGGTGCGCGCGTGCAGCTCGGCCAGTGTCTGCGGGCCGCGCAGCACCATCACGCAGAGCACGGCGCGCTGGCGCGCCGTCGTCGGCCATGCGTGCTCGAAACGGTGTTCGTAGCGCAGCGCGCGCTGCGAGCTCGGCGCGACCTTGACCAGCTGCCGCGCCTCGAGCGCGCGCAGGGCGTGCACCACCTGGCCCGGCTCGAGGTGCAGGACGGGCTCGCGGCTGGTCTTCTGGTTGCACGCGAGGACGAGCGCGTTCTCGGTCAGCGGGTAGGCATCGGGCGTGGTCGCCGCCTTCTCGATCAGGCAGCCGAGGACGCGCGCCTCGATCGGATCGAGCACCGGCGCGGTGGACGCGCCGGCCTGGTTCGTCGGGGATTCCTGCATGCGGTCACCTGTCCGGGATCGCCGCAGTCTAAGCCAGTGCGGGCCGCAACGTCATCGCATGCAATCGCACGCCCGCCCGTAGAAATGCCCGGAGAACCACGATCCATCGCGATTCTCCGGGAACGCGGACGGAACATCCGTCCGCAGGGGCCCGGGCATTGCGTCCGGGCCGAGCGGCGCATCCATGCGCCACACGGGGGCTCGTCGTACGGGCCGGGGGTTCGGGCCGCCTTTCCCTCCCGCTGCGCCCGGCGCATCCTGCGCAGACGCGATCCCGTGTTCCGACCGGCTAGTGCTTGTTGGCGTCACGCCAGTCGGAAAAGCGCTGCAGGGCGGCCTGCAGCTGTTCCACCTTGGAACCGAGCACGCGCAGCTTGCCGCGTGTCTCGATGACCTTCGCGACCAGTTCGGCGCGATGGTGCAGGTCCTCGTCGGACATCGGCTCGCCGAGCGCCCGCAGCTGCGGTGCCACCCCGTTGGAGGGCGCGAGCGGGTCCTTGCCCGCTGCGAGCAGCAGCGAGAGTGTCTTGCCGAACATGGTGAACCTCCTTGTGGTCGCCCGCCGGGGGCCGGATCCCCGACCTGGAAGGGATCCGGCCACCCGCGCGGGCAGGAACGGTGAGGCGATCGCCGCTCCGCCCTACGGGCAAACCAGGGAAGCCTCGCTGTGCGCGATGATGACGTCGGCGGTGATGACGCCGATCACGTTCAGCGTGAGATGCAGCGCGTTCGTGGCCGAGGACAGTGAATGCACGCCGTCGCCGCTGCGCGTCTGCTCGTTGAGGATCAGCGACGCACCGGCGATGCCGAGCAGGTTGAGGTCGATCGAGGTGTTCGGCTCGGGGTTCAGCGGCAGGCCCGGTACCTCGATGCCGAGGATGCGGATGCGCGGATCGACCAGCGTGCTGTTCGTCGGCGGCAAGCCGCCGAACCCACCGCCCTCGCCGCCGTCGCCACCATCGCCGCCACCACCGATCAGGTTGCCGCTGTCGAAGCTGTTGTAGAACACGAAGTCGTCGAGCATGCCCTGCAGCGACGGCGCGCCCGGTTCCGGATCGGGGCAGGTGCCGGCCAGTGCGGTCTGCGAGGCGATCAATCCGGCGCTGAGGTCGAGGATCGCACCCGGAGCGATGACGCCGGCGCCGAGGCCGAGGTTCTCGACGGCGCTGCGCGCCGCGATCGCCGACATGCCGTCGCCGCCACCGACGTATTCGGCACTGCTCTCGAGCAGGCCGGTCGACAGCGTGATCAGGTTCAGCGGTGCCGCGACATTCAGCGACGGCAGCTGCATCGAGTCTTCACCCGGGGTAACGACGGAATCGAGCTGGGCGCTGGCCTGCACGCCGACGCTCAGGTTGGCCAGGCCGATCAGGCTGACGTCGATCGACAGGTCCCACGCGGACGCGCTGCCGACCGGGGCCGCGGCGTGCGCGACGGGCGCCAGCAACGCCGCGATCGCGAATGCAAGCGGGCGGGTATAGCGGTGGAAGTTCATGGTCTTGCTCCTTCGCTTGGGATCCACGGCGACCTCCCTCCGGGTCGCTGCCGCCTGGGTCCTTTCGGGACCGGCTGGGGCGCGGCGTGATTCGTGGACCGTTCGTTGTTTTCGCGAGCTTCCGTTTGCAACTTGTATACACATGCCCATTGGCCGTGCAGGGTCGATTCTGCCGACGGGCTCCAATCCATCAACATGGAGAATCCCTCGACCGCAACAGCGCCTCTGCGCGACGAAAAGGACAAGTGGTAAAATGCGCTCGCGCGGCAGCGTCCGCGGTGCCCCTGAGGAACTTCGCTCAGTGCGGATATAGAAGCAGTGGAGCTGAGTAGATGCTCAATCGAACGGACGCCCGCGCGTTCACGGGGCCGCGTCCCAACCGGATCCGGCATGCGCGGCGCCTGGCCGGCCTGACCCAGGCCAAGTTGGCCGAGGCGATCGGCGTGGGGGCCAGCGCGGTCGCGCAATGGGAACTGCCGAACGGCACCTCGCCGACGGCCGAGCATCTCGAACGCATCGCAACGGTCTGCGGCGTGTCCTTCGAATGGCTGGCGACCGGCCGCGGGCTCGCGGTCAGTGGGGTCGAAGAGGCGCCGGCCCTCCGCGCCAGCGAGTTCGCCAACGACGAGTTCGAGGACCGCCTGCTGATCGCGTTCCGGCGCATCTCTCGCCGCAAGCGCGAGGCGTTCGTGCGCTGGATGGAAGAGTTTTTCTAACCGAACCAACAAGTTGGCGCCGCCGAATGGCCCGGCGGCGCCCTGGATCCGCACTCGCGACGCGCCGGCCAGCCGGCACGCAGCGCCCCTGAGGACTCAGTCGAAACCGTCGGCGAAGATCGCGTCGCCGGCGAAGACGAACACCCCGGCCAGGCCGGCCATCGCGAACACGCGCCCGCCCGGCGCACGCTCGACCTTGCGCGTGGCGAAGCCGGTTGCATGGCGCGCCAGCCAGACCGGCGCGGTCGGGTTGGAGATGTCGACCTCGTCGACGCCGTACTCGTTGCCGACGTACGCGATCGAGCCGACCACGACGACCGAATAGGCCGAGTTGTAGTCGGGCAGGCTGCCCTGCCCCGGCAGCGTGATGCTGCCGAGCAGTTGCGGGTTCGAGCGGTCGCTGCTGTCGATCACCTGCAGCGCGTTGGCGAAGTTCGAATCGATCGCGCAGGCGATGTAGGTGAGGCTGCCGTCCTCGCTGACGTCGACGCCGAAGGCGAACGGGCAGCTGGTCTCCTGCCCGACCACGGTCGGCTGGGCGGGATCGGAGACGTCGACGATGCGCAGGCCACCCTCGTCGAAGTTGGCGCCGTCGACGAGCCAGGCATGATCGCCACGCACGGTCAGGTCGTAGGTCTGGCTGGTCAGCAGGGCACCGAGCTGCTGCGGCGCGGCCGGGTTGGAGACGTCGAGCACGCGGAAGATGCCGCCGTTGGTCGTGCTGGCGACGTAGACGCGGTCGCCATGCGCCTCGATCGCGCTCGCGAACGGGAATTCGAAGCGGCCGATCTCGGTCGGCGCGTCCGGATCGGACAGGTCCGCGATCAGCACGCCGTAGCCCCAGGACGCGACATAGGCGCGCCCGCCGTCGAGCGAGATGTCCTCCATCGCGCGCGCGGCGAGGTACGGCGGCAGGTCGGCATCGTAGCGCCCGCGCGGCGCCAGCGTGCCGATGTCGGCGACACCGATGCCGTAGGCTTCCTCCGCGAAGTACACGCGATCGCCGGCGAACGCGGCTGCATGCGCGGATACGCCGACCGGAAGCGTGAACTCCGCGGCGAGGGTCGGCTGGCTGGGATCGCTGGTGCCGAGCAGGATGCCGCGGTCGGTGTGCGTGAGCACCAGCGGCCCGAACGGGGTGACGGCGGCCTGGTCCGGAGCGAGGGTCGGCGCCTCGACCGTGCGCTGGTACATCGGCGAGACCGGATTGCTGAAGTCCCAGACCTGGATGCCGCTGGCACCGACGAGGTAGAGCGTGTCGCCGAGGCGCATCGCATGCGTGGCCTGGTCGATCGGCGTGTTGGACAGGGTCATCATGTTCGTGCCGTCGCTGGTGTCGACGACGACCAGCTCGTCGCCGACGCCGAGCGCATAGCCGTCGGTCAGTACCGCGCGCAGCACGACCAGCCCATCGAGCGACGTCGTCCCCTCGTAGGCGGGCGCGGCGGGGTTGGACACGTCGATCGAGTGGACGATGCGCCCGCCGAAGAAGTTCGAACCGGTCGTCAGCAGCTGGGCGCCGAAAGCCGCCATCGCATCGAACTCGTAGACACCCTCGAGGGTGCCGACCACGGTCGGCGCGAGCGGGTTGGCGGCGTCGAGCACGAACAGGCCGTTCTGGCCATCGCCGAGGTAGACGGTCGAGCCGGCCGCCGCCAGCCCGATCGGACCGTGGAAATCCGACACGACGAAGTCGTCGTACTCGCCGGCGACGACCGGGTGCGCGGGATCGGCGAGCGAATAGATCGTGACGCCCCCGCTCGTGCCCATCGAGCTCCAGCCGGCATAGAGATAGCCGCCGACGGTGACGAGCGAATCGATCGGGCCGGCGGTCGGCGTCGCCGACGTGCGGCCGACCCAGGTCGGGTGCGCGGGATCGGCCATGTCCCACACCCCGATCGTCGTGCCGTTGCCGACGTACAGGTAGTGGTCGTGGCTGGCGGGCGGCGACAGCGCGCCGCCACCGACGTCGGACCGATTCAGGGCCTGTGCCGCGGCCGGACCGGCCAGCACGGACATTCCCACCCACAGGAAACCAGCAGACAGCCACTTCATCGTGTTGAATTCCTCGCTACGGAACGGGTCATGCCTGCGCCGGCCCGGCGACAGGCCCGGCCGGCGACGACCCCCGATGCTTGCGCGGACGGTGCCCTCGCCACATGCCGGATCGATGCGGCAATGATGCGCGTTCGATGTACGGCGACCCGGCCGAGGGTATTCAGGCAAGGAAAACAAGCATGTAGCGTGCACTCAGTGCGGCTGCGCGGTGCCATCCGGCAGCTGCGTGCCACGTCGCGCGAACGCCTGTTCGACCGCGCGCGCGGCCTCTTCCTCGCCGAGGGCGCGGAACAGGCGTGCCTGCGCCGCCGCGCCGCGCGCCTCGTGCGCGACCCAGCCGGCGATGCGCCCGCTGACGACCTGCGCCGTGTCGAGCCGGCCCGCCTCCACCAGCTGTTCGAGGTAGGGCACGCCGATCGCGACGAGGTCGGCCGGCACGTTCTGGCGTTCGGCCGTCCGCATCGCCTTCGCGAAGAGTTCGAGCGCCGGTTCGCGCCGTCCTTCGGCGGCCGCCAGGGAGGCTTCTGCCGCCGCCGCGTACATCCGGCGCCAGTCGTCCTGCGCCGCGGCCGCCGCGTCGCGGAGCGCGGTCACGGTGGACGTGGCGGCGGCGAGGTCGCCCGCAGCCAGCTCGACCTGCGCACGCAGCAGCAGGGCGCGGGTCCAGCCGATCGCATCCTCCTCGCGCATGGGCGGAGCGAGTGCGCGGGCCAGCGCCGTGCGCGCGGCCTCGAGGTCGCCGCGTCCGTACGCGATCCGCGCCGCCGCCGATGCGGCCTGGGCACGCACCACGGCGTCGCGGCGCGGATCGGACTGCGCGTCGATGCGCGCGAGCACCGCCTCCGCGGCGGCGACCCGACCGGCACCGGCGAGCGCTTCGGCGCGTGCCCGCGCGAGGATCCAGCGCGCGCGCTGGTTGTTGGTCTGGAGCTCGACCGGCTCGAAGCGCTCGCTGGTCGCGAGCGCGGCGTCGCCGTCGCCGAGTTCAAGCTGCGCCGCGACCAGCGAGGCCAGCGCGTAGGCACGCGCCTCGCGCGCGCCGAGGCGTTCGAACTGGCGCACGGCGCCCTCGATCTGCGACAGGGCTTCCGCCGGCCGGTGCTGCATCAGCAGGAAGTCGCCGAGGCTGACGTCCACGCTGGCAACGCCGAGGCCGTCGGCGACGGCGGCGAGTTCGGTGCGCGCGCGCGACAGCATGCTGGTCGCCTCGTCGTAGCGACCTTCCTGCGCGTACACGGTACCGCGCCCGAGCCGCGCCACGCCGAGCACCTCGTGGTCGCCGAGTCGCGTGCCGAGCGCGATCGCCTCGTCATAGAGGTCGCCCGTCAGTGCGGTGCGGCCGCTGCGCACCTGCGCGGCGGCGAGCGTCAGCATCGCGCGCACGCGCAGCGCCTCCGGCAGCGCGGGGCCGCCGCGGTCGAGCAGCGCGTGCATCCGCGCTTCGGCCGCGTCGTTCTCGCCGCTGCGCAACTCGATCTGCGCCATGCGGTGCTCGAGCGACGGGTGCTGCTGCAACGTCGGCGGCGCCGCCGCGATCAGTTCGCGCGCCTGCGCGAGCTGGTCGGCGAGCATCGCCGCGCCGCTGCGCTGGAGCAGTTCGTCGAGCCCGGGCGGCCGGTCGGCGATCGCCGCCGGCGTGCGGCCGAGACGGCGCAGCAGCTCGTCGGCCGCGTTGCGCGCCGCGACGATCGCGTCGTCGTCGATCGCCTCGACCTCGAACGTGCGCTGCGCGCCGAACAGGTCCAGGCGCACGCGCCAGCGGCCTGCGGCAAGCGAGACGCGCGGCAATATCCGGTGCGCGGCCAGCTCCGCGAGCGCGGGATCGTGCAGCACGTCGTCATCGCCGCCGGCGGCGGCACGCTGCCGCAACACGCTGACGACGCTTTCGCTCGGCATCGCCGGGAACGCGCCCGCGCGCAGGCGGCTCGCGACCAGGTCCATGACCCCGAATCGCAGCCACTGCGCGTCGGCTGGTGCATCGATGTCGGCCGGGAGCACCATCGCCGGCGCGGCCATCGTCTCCTCCGCCGGCACCACGAGGCCGGCGGCATCGCGGCCGGCCAGGCTGCCGGCGCGTTCGCGCACGCGGCTCGCCGCGACGACCGCGAGCACCATCGCGAGCACGATCGCGGCGATCGCGACAGCGGCGAGTGCCAGCCGCCGCGAACGGCGTGCGGCCGTCGCGGCATCGCGCGCGGGCGAATCCGCCGGCGGCGTGGCCGGCGTCGACGCCAGCAGCTCGTCCGCGCCGACCACCGGCGCATCGCCGACGCCGGAAAGGACCTCCACCGGCAGCGTCCAGCGGTAGCCGAAGCGCGGCACGGTACGGATCGTGCGCTGCTCGTTGCCGGTATCGCCGAGGCTGCGGCGGATCTTCACGATCGTGTGCCCGAGCAGCGCGTCGCTGACTTCGACGCGTCCCCAGACGGCCGCGATCAGCTCGTCGCGCCCGACCGCGCGCTGGCGATTCTCCACGAGGTAGGCCAGGCAGTCGAACGCGCGCGCCGGCAGCGCGACCGGCGCGTCGCCACGACGCAGCTCGCGCGTCGACGGCATGAGCACGAATTCGTCGAAGCGCCAGGCGATGTCGGCGCGCCCTGCAGGCAGGCCGGCTTGCGCGGCGGATGGACTTCGTTCGCTGCTCACGGCTCAGGGATCGCCTTCGTCATCGTCATCTTCGCCGTCGCCATGACTCGGCGTGCAACCGGGCCTGAGCGCGGACGCATCCAGCAGCCACCATTCGCGCCGGTTCGCATGCCCGACGTGGATCGCGCGCGAGCGGTCGACACACGGCGCGGCGTGAGGGAACGCGTCCTCGAGCATGAACAGACGCCGCGTCGACGGCGAACGTTGCAGCCACTGCGCCGCCTGCGTGAACTGGCGATACCACGGCGTGAGGAAACCGAACTCGCGCACCGGTCCCTGCGCCATCAGCAGGTTCTGCTCCTTCCATGCGACGAGCCCGATCTCGACGTCCGCCCCCGCGAGCTCGCGCGCGCGGCGCATGACGCCGGCCGCCGAACTCGAATCGTTGAGCAGCGGGCTGGCGACGAGGCCCCACGCCAGCCATAGACCCGTGATGCCGGCGAGCAGCGCATGCACGCCGCGCGCCGGCCGGAACGCGGCCGCCGCGAGCAGGAACAGGGCACCGGTCGCTGCCGGCAGGACGCCTGCCACGGTACCGAGGTCGGCGAGGTCGCGCCTGCGCAGCCAGACGTCGGCGGCCGCCGGATGGCGCCACAGCAACCATGCGCCGAGGCCCGCGAGCACCGCGCCGCAGGCGAGCGCGCAGGCGAACGCGCTCCAGCGCAGCCAGCGCGCACCGGCGATTCGCACCAGCGTCGGCGCCATCGCGAGCGCGACCATCGGCAGCACCGGCATCAGGTACATGTCACGCTTGCCGCTCGGGATGCTGAAGAACACGACCAGCAGCAACGACCAGGCGAGCGGCAGCATCACGCGCGCGTCGCGTGCGCGCAGGTCGCGCCACCACTGCGGCACCGCGGCCGGATAGGCGAGCGGGAGCGGGAACCAGTGGAACAGCAGCACCGGCAGGTAGTACCAGGCCGGTTGCGCATGGCTCCACGACCGCGCGTAACGCACCGCGGTCTGGCGGAAAAACAGGTCGTGCACGTAGGCAGCGTACTCGGGCGCGGGGTTCGCGCGCGCGGCGAGCAGCACCGCCCCGGCCCAGGCCAGCACCGGCAGCAGGAACGCCGCGACGCCGCCGAGCCAGCGCCACGCCGCCCCCGGCGTGCGCGCGACGCCATCCCAGCCGCGCACGCGCGCATACAGGTACGGCACGAACATCAGCAGGGCGAGGAAGCCGACGCCCTTGGTGATCACGCCGAGCCCGGCCGCGAAGCAGCCGAGCCAGTACGCGCGCCAGTCCGGGCCACGCAGGAAGTGCACCAGCAGGCCCCAGTTGGCGAGCGTGATCCAGCCCATCACGAGCGGGTCGATCTGCGCGCGCTTGCCCTGGTACAGGAACTGGAACGCGAACAGCACGCCGATCGCGGCATACAGGCCCGCGCGCGGATTCCACAGCCGCCGCCCGAGGTCCCACACGAGGCCGAGCGTGAGCAGGCAGGCGAGCAGCGAGGGCAGCAGGAATGCGACGCGCCAGCTGCGCAGCACTTCGAACGCGGCCGCCTGCAGCCAGAACAACAGCGGCGGCTTGTCGGAGTAGAGCTCGTGGCCGCGATGCGGGAACAGCCATTCGCCCGATTCGACCATCTGCCTCGCAGCGAGCGCGAAGCGCGGTTCGTCCGATGGCCACGGATCGCGCAGGCCGATGCCCGCGGCGAGCAGGACCAGCGCGAACAGCATGAACCAGAGGAAAACCCGCCGGTCGGCGGCGTCGAGCGGCGGGCTGCGTGACGGGTCCATCGGGCGGAACGTGCCAAGGCGATCGCCCATCGTAGCAGCCGCGCAGCGTCCCGGCTGGACGGCCACCACCCCCGCACATCCATTCCGGAACTCGACGGCAGCGTGGCGGCAACGGCCAGTACCTGCCCAAGAGAAGCGATCCCGCCGATCGCCGATCCATTGGCTCAACGCATCCAGGACCGACTCGACAACCGACCGCGAAAGTCGTCATGTTACCGCACGACTCTGCATGCATCCAGGCTCCACTCGACCTGCGCGCTTCGCGGCTGCATTGCCGTTTCCCCCTCCAGTCTTAAGATTTGAGACGCGTGGACGCCAGAAGATGACCTTCAGGCCGGGGAGGCCCGAAATGTCGGATTCACAACCGTGGGGCAAGTGCTCTTCAACGGGACAGAAGCACCCGCTCGTAGACCACTGCCTTGATGTGGCGCTGGTGTTCCAGGTGCTGATTCAAGACACCCGCGTGGGTTCTGGGACGTTTCCCCGCGAACCTCGCTTGCTGGGCCGTCTGGCTGTCATCGCCTTCCTTCACGACTTCGGCAAGTGCAACCGGGGGTTCCAGGCAAAGTCCGATCCGAACCCCACCGGGACCGCAGGCCATGTCCTGGAAGCGGTCGCCCTATTGAAGGGGCAGTTTGATCGATGGGCCCCCGGCTGGGCGGAGCTACTGACGGACATTTGCACCTGGTTCGTCACCGAGGAGCAGGCCGGCCAGATGCTGCTGGCGAGCATCTCGCATCACGGTCGACCGGTTTCGCTCAACGATTTCGGGAATTCCGCAGTGGACCGCACGTCTGCCGTGTGGTGGAGCTGCGCCGGCGGCTACGACCCGATGCTGGCTCTGGAATCCCTGGCCGGGGCTGCCCGCCGCTACTTCCCCGCTGCGTTTGACGCGGGAGGACCACGGATCGACGCCACACCGGCACTGCAGCAGCGTTTCGCGGGACTCGTGATGCTGGCGGACTGGATCGGTTCGGACACGCGTTTTTTCCCCTATCGGCAAAACGATGAGGAAGATCGACCTGCGCTGGCACGCAGTGGTGCGGAACGGGCGCTGCGCGCCATTGGCCTGGCAACACCGGAACCGCGCCGCCTGAAGCCATTCGAGGCCGTTTTCCCGTTCACCCCTACACCATTGCAGGCCGCGCTGGCCGGGCAGGTCGTTCCTGACGAAGAGAACCGGCTCCTCCTCGCCGAATCGGATACGGGCTCGGGCAAGACCGAGGCGGCGCTGGGCTGGTTCTTCCGGCTCTATGCCGAGAGGCGCGTGGACGGTCTCTACTTCGCCTTGCCCACGCGCGTTGCCGCACGGGAGCTGTACGACCGTGTGCTGCGTGCTGTCCAAGCAGCCTTCGAAGGCCACCATCGCCCCGGTCCGGTACTCCTGGCCGCCCCGGGTTATGTGAAAGTCGACGGGCGAGCCGCTGCACCCTTGCTGGCAGATCCGCTGGGCACGTTGTGGGACGACAATGCATCCGATCTTCGCCGCGAGCGTCTGTGGTCGGCCGAGCGTCCAAAGCGGTTTCTCGCCGCACCGGTGGGGGTCGGCACCATCGATCAGGCGCTGCTGTCGGTCTTGCAGGTCAAGCACAGCCTGCTGCGCTCGGTGTGTCTGGACCGCCACCTGCTCGTGGTGGACGAAGTGCATGCATCCGATCCGTATATGCGCGAGGTGCTGCAGGCGCTGCTGCGGGGACACACCTCACGGGGCGGCTGGGCATTGCTGTTGTCGGCCACCTTGGGCGAAGCGGCATCTGCGAGCTTCTTCGAGCGGGCGATCTCACCGCTGCTTGAAGCCATCGATCGACCCTATCCCCTGTTGTCGTCACGCGCGGCCGCATGGCCGATGCCTTCCACGCGAAGCCGCAGCATCGATGTCGAGCTGTCTTCCACGCTGACAGACGATGAAGCCCTGCTATCGCGCCTGATCGAAGGATTGCAACGGGGCGCGCGGATCCTCGTCGTCTGCAACACGGTGTCGCGTGCCACTGCCTTGTTCCGCCGCATCGAGGCCGCCCTGCATCAGCATCATCCAATGCTCCTGCCGGCGCTGTTTGCCGTCGATGGAGTGCGTTGCCCGCACCACGGCCGTTTCGCCCGTGAAGACCGGGAACGCCTCGATGCCGCAGTCACCGCGCGTCTCGGCAAGGCCTCATCCGACGGGCCGTACCTGCTGATAGGCACACAGACGCTAGAGCAGAGTCTGGACATCGACGCCGACTGGCTGGTGACGGATCTCGCCCCCATGGACGTGCTGATACAGCGATTCGGGAGACTGCACCGCCACGATCGCGGATACCGTCCCTCCGGCTACGAAACCCCACGCGCGTTGATTCGTGTACCGGAACAAGAGCTCACGAACTATCTCGCAAAGGACGGCATGCTACGCGGTCCTGCCGGCCTGGGCACTGTCTATGGGGATGGCCGCGTACTGGCGTTGACTTGGCGGGCGCTTCAGGAAAGCACGCGACTGCGCCTTCCGCAACAGGCCCGCGAGTTGATCGAATGTACAACGCATCCCGAGTCTTTCGCTCAGCTACCCGACGGGTGGCTGGCCCATGGACGACGCATCGAAGGAGCAGCGCTCGGTGAGATTCGCCAGGCCTTGCGTTCGGTTCTCGATGACCTGCCCTTTGGTGACCTGCATTACGCCGACAAGAGCGAACGCATTCTCACGCGCCTCGGAGATCCCACCTACGAACTGCCGCTGGTCGAAGCAAGGCATTCGCCATTCGGGGCCCTGATCGAACGCATATCCATACCGGCGCGTTGGCTGCGCGGGAAAGAACCGCCTGAATCCGTCCATTCCGACGAATTGGACGAAGGTTTTCGGTTCTCGATTGGCGAGATGCACTTCAGATACACGCGAATTGGCCTGGAGAAAAACGATGCATGACCTATTGAAGGACCCGCTGATCGGTATACGCACGTCGCAAGGTACGCAGCACGTGAGCCTGCCAGGGCTTCTGGCCACACTGAGTGCGGGGCGGATCGAAAGCTACACGGGCCTTCGGGCCCATCAAGCAGACCCTTGGCACGTGTTCCTAGTGCAACTCGCCGCCAGCATCCAGGCGCGCCACCCAACGGACGTGCTCCCCGATGAAACAGACTACTGGCGCAATGGCCTGCTCGATCTGGCCGACGGCGTTGGCGAAGCATGGCATCTGGTGGTCGAGGACGTCACCAAACCAGCGTTCCTGCAGCACCCCTGGATCGGTTGGGACCAAGAGGCCGCCGACTATGGTGTAAGAACCAGCCGCGGCAAGACCGTCTTCGATGCCAAGGCCATCCGTCCCGATGAACTCGATGTGCTGGTCACCGCCAAGAATCATGACGTGAAGATGGCGCGCATCGGGGCGCAGTCACCGGAAGCATGGCTCTATGCGCTGCTGCTCCTCCAGACCACCAGTGGATTCCTCGGCCAGGGCAATTACGGCATCGTGCGGATGAATGGTGGCTTCGCCAGCCGCAGCGTGATGGCGTGGGCGAGGAGTCCGGAGCCTGCGTCGCGTTTTGTCGATGAAGTAAACGCTCTTCGCCATCTGAGATCGTCCGTCTGCCGTGACTTCCACTATGTGCAGCGCGGCATCGTCCTGACGTGGCTGGCGCCGTGGTACCGCGATGATCATCACGTCGATCTATGTCAATTGGAACCCTGGTTCGTGGAGGCCGCCCGCCCGATCCGCCTGTACGCGCAAGCGGATGGAAGCGTGTTCGCACTGGGTGCAACAAGCGAAGCTCGCCAGATCGGGCCCAAGACGATAGACAGCGGAGACGTCGGCGATCCGTGGACACCAATCAATGTTCGCGACAAGAAGAAAGGTCGCTCCGCGCTCACGCTGTCCGCCGATGGATTCACGCCCCAGCGAATGACAGATCTGCTCTTCAAACAGGGTTTCGAGCTGACACCGCTGCAAGAACCACAAGCCGGTGATAGGCCGGGGTGCTTCATCGCGTCCTGCCTGGCGCGCGGTCAAGGTACGACCGCGGGTTTCCATCGCGTGGAGATCCCCGTTCCCGCCAAGGCGCGAATCGCTCTGTTCAACCGCGAAACACGCGACACGCTGGGTCATCTGGCCCAGAACCTCCTAAAGGATGCGAAGGATGTACAAGGTGCTTTGGCAACGGCTCTGACGATCCTGATGGAGGGCGGGCCTGAAAAGGCCGATTTCGAACGTGCCGAAGGCTGGATCAAGGCCGCGCGAGTCCAATTCGGAAGGCAGTGGGAGCACCACTTCTTTCCCACACTGTGGCGCGGCGCGGAGGAGTCACACGATGCTGTTCGTCTGGAGTGGCAACAGCGTCTCGTCGATGCTGGGCAAGCGCTGCTGAATGATGCCGGATCGTGCTTGCCGCTGCCGACCAATCGTCGCTGGCGGGCGCTCACTCAGTCTCAACGGGTCTGGATGGGCACGCTGAAAAAGATCGCTCTGCCGATATCGGGCCGCGTGGCTGTCGAACCCACGGAACTCCAGGAGAGATTTGCATGAACGCGCAAGCTACCGTTCCACCGCAGGAATCCTCATTGGCATCCACCATCACGCGCTTGGCCACAGCCATAGGGAAGCCGCACTATCCGACTGGCGACCGCGCCGCGATACGTCGTTGGGCTCCACGCCAAGCGGTCCCGCTGGCCTTCTACCGGCTTTGGCTGCGTCATGCCGACGCAGGTCTTCCGTCGCAAGGACAGACAGAGGTCTGGCAGACGATCGTCTGGTGCATGGTCACGCTGGGCGAGAGCGCCCACACCCCGTCGCGTCGATTGGGCCAAGCCTTGGCCGAAAGCCGCTACTCAGAGGGCCGTTTGGAGCGACTGTTGTCTGCCCCGGACGAAGTACGGCCTGAGCTGCTCATGAGTGCCGTGCGTTTCCTCGCTGCCAAAGGGGAGTGCTTCGATCTGGTGGAAGCGGCCCAACTCCTCCTCACGACAGATGAAGACCGGCGCGAAAGCGTCAATCGCCGCATTGCCGAAGCCTTCTATCGGTACCTGCCCAAGAACCGACGTCCCCCCGCTTTGAGTAGCGGCCCGATCTAGAGTCCGGGCTTGATCGTAGCGGCTTTCGCCGCCAGTTGCTTTGCGTAAGCGGCGGGTGTCAGACCACCCAGTGCCTCCTTCGGTCGCTCCTCGTTGT
>Ga0180220_1000182_pt1 | contig 98819 bp, 86 predicted proteins | sample eDN5th37CBELigBY_FD_151335 | JGI IMG/M metagenome (GOLD analysis project Ga0180220, IMG submission 151335) | Enriched backyard soil microbial communities from Emeryville, California, USA - eDNA 5th pass 37_C BE-Lig BY (version 2) (version 2) | ecosystem: Environmental > Terrestrial > Soil >...
ATATGATAGATCTGACTAAGCAGCCTCTACTCTGTAGAGTAGATGACTGTACTAATGTAGCTGAGTATAATCTGCCCACATACAAGCGACCTAAGTACTGTGATCAGCATAAGACTGACGACATGATAGTTAGAGATAAGACAGCCTGTATCAGGAGGAGAACTAAGAAGAGGAAGCGTAACAGTACTACCATACAGCACTCAGGTCAAGGGCAGTATACATTCGATACAGAGGACAGACTGTACAGTGATGAGGCTGATATGCAGTATGAACTACTGTAGTATACAGGCTTACCAGCATTCAGTTATAGTACTCTACATCAGTTATAGTACTCTACATCAGTTATAGTACGCTACATCAGTTATAGTACTCTACATCAGTACTATAACTCATACTACATGTCTTACCTAGATAGTTATAGGCTGCATTCTTAGTGCATATGGGAGAGAGCTCACTCTAGTTATTGTGATAACTCAGACTGTGTATAAGCATAGATATCAGACTACTGAACAGACCTAGAGTACAGACCCAAAGTACAGACTGCTCTACTATACTAGTAATCAGACTGAATGCTCGTAGTATTCGGACTGCTCAACAGTACAGGCGATCAGTACTATAACTCATACTATCACTCAAAATATGGACTATCAGTCTATGTGTATAGTCAATGGATGCAAGCATAATGCATCTAAGGACTGTCAGTATAGTGGCAAGTATTGTGCTAAGCATATAGTGGATGACACTAGGTGTATATATGGGAACTGTACTAGGATAGGTGCCTATGATTACCCAGTGTCTAAGCTCAGTATAGACTACATACTGAGTGATGATAGTAAGAATGGTACTAAGTGTGGGAAGTACTGCAGCTATCATAAGCTTGAGGGTATGGTGCGTACCATTGGTCAGAAGTGTATCGTTATGGGCTGTAATACAGCGCCAACATTTGGATACATGGGTACTACTAAGAGACTGTACTGCGCTAAGCACTGTACTAGTGATACAGTCAACTTGAATACTGCATATCAGTGTAAGTATAAGGGCTGCAGATCTATAGGTAGGTATCTTAGTACAGATGGTGTATCACTATACTGCAGGAATCATAGACAGGATAATCTGCTTGACGTCAGTAAAGATACATGCAGATATAAGGGATGCACGTTGAGAACATACTATAGCTATTCAGATAAGAGTAAGAAGCTGTACTGTCCATACCACAGACAATATGATATGATCAATCCGAGCATGTGCCCGTGCAATATGTACAGTCTATACTACTACAGATCCTCAACAGCATGCGTCTGTACTCGACGTAAATCTCCCGATCCTAGATGGATAGATCTGTCCTTCACTCTATATACTTCAGTAGCTACACACAGAGTAGGAAATATAGGAGATACAGGAGACAAGGACGACAATACAGACGAGGACAGTGATGCTACAGATGAGGAGTCTGGCACTATCCAGATAATAGACTACAGTAATACGACTAAATTGATAGGGAGGAAGAGGAAGAGGCTAGACTGATCCTCCTCTTCTCCTTCAGTCTATTCATCACCACATATTACTATCTACAGTAATATGTGACTGCATTCGTCTAGTAGTACACAGCTCTCTCTCCATCTGTACTAGTCTGCTCATCTAGCGTAGTACTTGGTGTAATACAGTCTCATTCTATCCACTCTGATCAGTATATATACTCTCATACTCTAGTCTACAGTACAGACTGTTATCTCAGTGTAGTGATATACTATAGCAGTCTCTCTAATCTCATTAGTATACACTCTATCTGATTCAGTACAGATGCTAGATTATGTCCTGCACTATAGATGTACTGCCCATCTAACGTAGTATCAGTATGTAGTTCTGCTACCATTAGAGTGAGATCAGACATATAGATCTTAAGTACTGTCTCTATTATACTGTACAGTGTATCAGTCCTGTTCTCTAGTCTGAAGAGACAGTGTCTGTTCCTACTTAGTATTCTATCTGCAGTATCTAACAGCTGCTCTCTACTGTTCATTTACATTATACTATGTCTGTATATAATGTAGTCCATGCTGTACACTAGACAGTCTTAGATCTCCAGTACTTATATAGTTTCACTATCTCCTCATCTGCTACGAATCTGCTGAAGGGTATACCATTAGACAGTATCCTTAGTCCATCAAGAGTCCTGCATCTAGACAGTGCTACATAGGCCTTACCATAGTCATTATTCCATATGTCGTCAGTGGTCATACTGATCACCATATTGTCGTAGGTATTGCCCTGCGACTTATGTATCGTTATACCGTAGGCTAAGGACAGTGGATACTGCTTCATATAGATCTCTGTCTTAATGTATCTGTCAGAGTCTCTGTCTCTGTCCATATGATCGTACACTTTCTCCACTCTCTTAGGTACATCTATCTCTATAGAGTCAAACTGTACAGTTACTCTATCATCCTTCAGTGCAGTGACTGTACCTATAGCTCCATTGACTAGTCCATGCTCTATAGACAGATTACTTAATAGCATTACTCTAGCTCCTACTTTAAGTGACAGTACTCTTCTCCTGTCCTGTCTCAGCTTCTTATCCTTATCCATGATACCTAGAGTATACTCCTGACAGATGTACTGCTCATCTCCTAGTAGTGTGTTCCTAGTATACTTGACAGCGTACTCTGCCTCATACCTGTACAGCTTTGTATCTAGTCTATCTATACAGTACTCATTCCTCTCATCACAGTCTACATTCTTACCATATAGTACAGTAGCACTGTCCTCTACTTCAGTCACTATCCTACTGTTGAGCAGCTTCTTACACTGGTCTGTGACCTTTCCTACTCTAACGTCATTCAGTATATCCCTGAATACAGTATCAGTAGACTGCCTATAGTTCTTAGTTAGTGTGTAGACTGTCACATTACGCATCCACTCCGTATACTTAGTTACGTATGAACAGCTGTGCCTTCTACTCTTGCGCTGCAGTATATCTCCGAAGGTCCATTCCCCTATATCTCTTATCTTCACTCCGTCTATCTTGATGGTCTTGTCCTTATCTATCACTACATCAGGTGTACTGTCCTTTTTACAGACAGGTCCTAGCTGTAGTAGATCTCCTACGAATATGCAGACTATACCTCCCATGAATGCATCCAGTCTGTTCCTCATAGTACGCATCTGCCAGTCTAACATCTCCATATCATAGTTAGACAGCATACTGACCTCATCTATTATCAGGTACTGTACCTCATTGATTCTATAGGCAGGATCGTAGCGCCTATACTCTGCCATCTTATTCAATATCCTGGTCAGTATATCACTATGATGAGACAGCTGCACCATAGCATTCAGCTCTATCCTAAGATACTTCATGTAGATGATGTCTGCCATATTATCCTGCACCCCAGTGACAGTCTTGATACTGTCTTCATTAACTACTCCCCGCAGACTCTTAGTACTGCCACATATATCGTGGACTGCTCTGATTCTCTCTGCATATCTAGATGATGGATACATGAACTCTATGTACTTGTATAGTATCAGTACATACATTCTGATGTCCTCTCTCCTAGACAGTACCTCCATAGATCTCATAGAATGTACTAGTCCTAGTAGACTGTACAGTACTCTGTACTTCAAGTACTTGTCATGACTCTTATAGTTAGCAGCTGCATTCTCCTCTATCTTCTCCAGGAACTCCTTCACATTAGTTACTCCCAGACCAGAGAATGAGTGTATGGTTCTGCCCCCTATATTATACGAGGATACTCCAGTAGAAGACGTCTTCTCATACCCATCCAGTATGCGAGTCAGCAGCCCAATATTATAGGACTTACCAGTACCTGCTTCGCCAGTTATGAAGATAGACTTACCTGCTCTCACAGTACTGAGTATCTCAGCTATAGGTCCATCCTCTGGCTCCTCAAGTATATACTTATGCTGCTCTCTATCAGCCTCATCCTCTCCAATCTCTAGCTTATCTCCCTTCTTCCACTCGTCATACACTAGAGTCTTACCACTACTCCTGATGACAGTCACTATACCTCTATATATGATACTACAGAGTTCTTTCTCCCTTTCTCCGTCAGTACTCTTGCTCTTCTGTAGTATCACGTCTCTATTGAACTGTAGTATGTAACTGCCCTCTAGCTCTATGGTATTGCTGTCTACAGTAACAGTCATACTGTCTCCACTGATATAGACAGATCTACCTACCTTAGATAGAGTACTGTACTCCTTAATACAGACAGTAGATTCACACTGCATATCAGTACCGAATAGCTGCAGTAATCTCTTATCGAATGGACTCATACTGTCAGTACTCACTGTACCAATGGGCTTATAATGAGTACCGCAATATACCCTACCATCAGCCTCATATTTAGCCCTGTTCTTACAAGGGTCTCCCTTCTTAGTTACTGCATTGCAGATCCTAATCATTTACTATTATATCTAATATACGAAGACAGTCACGCTGATATACTATATCATCACAGTACAGTAGCTGCGTATCTACTACTCTAGTATAACAGCTGTATATTCAAGTCAGTACTCCACCTGTCCAGTAGATCAGTCTGCACTATCGTAGTATCTACTCTAGTATAATAGCTGCATATCTAAGATCAGTACTCCGTCTGAATAGCACTGTACTCTATATCAGTACTCCATCTGTTCAGTATATCAGTCTGCACTATCTACATAGCTGCTACTGGTATATGAAGCTGCATATACCATATCAGTATTCACTACATTAGGGCTATAGTAGTAGCTGTCACCTGTATATGTAGCTGCATCTGAACAGCACTATACCCTAGAATAGTACTCTATCTATTCAGTGTATCAGTCTATACATAAGCTGTATCTATATACTGTACAGTCCGTCAACTGTCTCGATATATTACTCGCTGTACTGTAATATATCCCACTCTATCTCTCATCCTATACATCATCTACATCACTATCTCAGTGAGCAGCTTGTCTACTCCATGTATATACTTGGCCCACTTCTTCTCAGCATCTATGCTGATTCTCTGGTCAGTTACTCGCCACTTCACTTTGCCATCAGGTAGCTGCTTAGCTAGATCTATGACCATCTTCTCTCTGTCTCCATTAGGAGTATCCTCTATGAATATGCAGATGACAGTGTCTTCATCCTTGATGTAGTCCTGGCTGATATGTATATCAGTAGTAGCATTCAGACTGATGTGATAGAAGACTATCTTGGGGACAGTACCCCTATTATAGTCTATGATGGTAGCATGCTGATTCCTAGGATCATCATCTGAGAAGTCTAGTACATTCTTGTACTGCATGTGTCTGATCTGTAGTGGCAGTCCTAGATCAGTACATCTCTTCATCAGTCTGTCATGGTATCTATTGTAGAGATGTCGTACCAGTATCTGTATCTGTTCATTACGAGAGTAGGTCACATTGATCAGTGTATTACCAGTCTGCTGATAGAGATACTGTCTATAGAGTACGTCTGGTATCTCAGCGTATCTGTTCGTTAGGAAGGTCCTCATCAGGAGATCGTAGTCGTCTGCTACTAGTAGTGCAGATCTATATCCACCTGCTCTCTCATAGGCAGATCTAGCCCAGGCTCTGGGATGATTAGGTAGCGATACTAGATGCTTAACAGCTGTCGCAGTCAGTCTAGAGTTGACCATTGGACAGAGCACTGTCTTGATGTCAGAGTCCCACTGCTTCCAGTACGTACCATATCCGAATGCGAAGTCATGTCCATAAGTACGTCCCTCTAATGTCTTATCATGGACTTCGCAGCAGGAGCTGTATACAAAGCCTGCACTCTTATTCCTAAGGAATGCATCAACTATACGCTGCAATGCTCCTGGTACCAGCTCATCATCATGGTCCAACTCTAGTAGTATATCTCCTTTACCTTTACTGACAGCCAGTCCCTTCATCTTACCTATCAGTCCACAGTGCATAGGCCTGTACTGTCTCTTCTCCTTAACGTACTCAGTGATGGAAGTGCCCTCAGTATCGTATACCTTGACTCTACTGGGCAGCTTCTCATGCATCACACTTAAGTACTTATTCCAGGTATCTGCATCAGTAGAGTCATCCACTACGATCCACTCCCAGTTCTTATAGGTCTGCTTAAGCAGTGACTTGAATGGCTTCATGATCTTATCTCTAGAGTTATAGGTAGATGAGTAGACTGTCACTAGAGGATTCTCTGGCACTCCATTGTCAGTATCCTGTACATCAGTACAGTTGAATGTAGGTTCAGTGGCTGACAGTAGACAGTTATAGAGAGCATCTTCTGACACTTCATCTACAGCTGAGTAGTGGATCCATCTCCTTCTCTCCTCTATACTCTGACCAAGTAACCACTTACAGACAGACCATCCCTCCTTACCTTCATCGCTCCTATTAATGCTGACGTATATTCTCCTCTCATCCTTAAGAGCAGCCTCTCCTGGACCAGCACTATAGTCAGCTACATGTACTATATCTATGTACTTCCAGCCCTTACTCCTGAGTGTATTACAGTCCTCTATACTGCAGTACGCGTATACTCTAACAGTATGATACATTTACAGTACCGTGGTCTCTACATGTCATAAAATATGTCCCTTCCTGAAATGGCCAACAGCAACGTAGAGTATATCAGTGGTAACACTAGAGGCAGACTCGTATTCGCATACTATGATGAAAACGGACAGCTCAAGCTACAACAGCTACTCTCCGACGATAACGACAGGACACTCGATGAGATCTTCGCTGCTCTCAATATAGCAGACATCGCATTAGCTAACAGTATTGTCAATGGTACTGTCAGTAGACGCAGTCCTAGATCTAATGCATTGAATGGTACTGTCAGTAGAAGAAGTCCCAGATTCAATACCTTGAACAATCGTGGCAGTCCCACTCGTAGTCCTAGATCTAATGCATTGAATGGCACTGTCAGCAGAAGAAGTCCTAGATCTAATGGTACTGTCAGTCCTAGATCTAATGGTACTATCAGTCCTAGATCTAATGGTACTGTCAGTCCTAGATCTAATGGTACTATCAGTCGAGGAAGTCCCACAAGAAGAAGCCCTAGATTTAATGGTACACTCAATGGAGTCAATGGTACTGTCGAGAATGCACTCAATGGAGTGAATGGAGTCAATGGAGTCAATGGAGTCAATGGAGTCAATGGTACTGTCGAGAATGCACTCAATGGAGTCAATGGTACCACTAATAGAACGAATAGGATGAATGGTAGTCCAACAAGGAGTAGATCTGCTTCTCCTCGTAACAGACTGAACGGAGTAAATGGACTGAATAGTACAGTAAGAAGTCCTGTCTCTAGTCCTAGAAACAGCACCACTACATCTCCACTACTCAATAACATGGGTACAACTAACAGTACCAATAGAAGTAGCAGTCTGTTCACTAATGGAAATACAGGACTAGCTAATGGTACTGTCAATGGTAATCCTAGGACATTGAGTCTGATCTTCGAGAATGGTACAGTCAGTCTCCAAGATACATCAGACTTACAGACTGTATAGATATACAGCATATATTACAGATACACACATAGTAATATATATATGTACAGCTACTCAATAGTATAGTGTATAGTCTCTCCTTACTGCTCACTATGTATATACGTAGACAGCTGCATCTCATACTGCATAGTAATCCAGTCTATACACTGCATCTACTCAGTGCATTCTCCTTACTGTTCAGTATGTATACTAGTGAGACAGCTGCATCTCATACTGCATAGTAATCTAGTCTATACACTGCATAGTAATCCAGTCTATTCTCCTTACTGTTCAGTATCTATCCTAGATAGACAGCTGCATCTCATACTGCATAGTAATCTAGTCTATACACTGCATAGTAATCCAGTCTATTCTCCTTACTGTTCAGTATCTATCCTAGATAGACAGCTGCATCTCATACTGCATAGTAATCCAGTCTATTCTCCTTACTGTTCAGTATGTATACTAGTGAGACAGCTGCTCATATATACCAAGATCAGTCTAGTAATCTATAGCTGCCTAGTACTCATACTGAGAGTAGAGCAGTCTCCTACCATCAACTCTGTATATATTACTATATGTACTGCTGTAATATATAACACTCTATACCCTCTCTGTTAAGTGGATGCAGCTGTGAATGCTTCTACGAGTCCATCAGCCTGCTCTTGAGATACAGGCCACTGTTCAGCACCAGAGTCATTCTGTAGTATTAGGAGTCTAGTGTCACACATACTCCTGAGCTCATCGCTAGTCAGTCTCCTTAATACATACCTATGAGACTCCTTAGGTATGACTGTATCGTAGGTGATCAGATGGTCGTTATCTAGAGCTGTATTATAGGCATTATTGTCAGTCCAATCAGGCATTATGACTATGAATGACAGAGGCGGAGCATCTGTACTGTTCATCCAGTCTACTATGTACAGCATCATACTGTCCATTATAGGTGCGAGGAATGGTGGATTAGCTGCGAAGGATCCTCCATCAGGGAAGATCTCTCTCAGTTGGAAGAAGCTGCCCAGACTACCGAATGGATAATCCACATCAGGATAGGCACTAGTGTAGCTGTTCATGTTAGCATTCAGAGGAGACGCGAAGCATTCGTGATGCACTCCGAGATTATCTACTGCATAGTTATAGAACTGTGACGGAGCAGATGCCTGCGTACCTATGTTACCTATAGTCAGGTACCTAGTCACCATTCTGTACAGATCTGCATTGAAGGCAGCTGTATCATCCGGATCATTATCCTCTACAGCATTGTACAGAGTCCTAAGCCAGTTCATCATATCAGTACTGATGTATGTCTCTGATGGTCCATACGCTACTCTCCATCTAGTGACTGTGACAGTGCTACCTCTTCCACCTCTTCCACCTCGACCTCCACGTCCTCTACCTCTAGTCCTAGTGGTAGTCTGTCTATCTACTATTAGCTCATAGTTATCCACATACTCAGCTATCCTCTTGAGTGACAGTCTGACCTGAGGTATCATCTCCTTCAGTATATCAGCTGACATTCCTCTATCTCTGAACTCCTCCAGCATGAACTCATTGTATGTATACCTAGGATCAGTCAGTACTGGATCCACTATCTCCTCTATAGATGTGGACAGCATCTGCTCAAAGATCTTAGCCACGAACAGCCATCTAAGTGGTAGCTGCTTACCTGTGTACTCTTCAGTCTGCAACTTACTCTCCAGTAGAGTGAGCAGTCTCTTCACCTCTATACTCCTAATATACTCAGTATAGACTGGAGACTGCTCAGTATAGATCAGCAGTCCATCCCTCCTCAGCTTACTATTATACTGCTTAGACAGTCTGAGAGATACCTCATTAATCTGGCTGTAATCGCACATTTTAATGACGGATATATATACTGAGAGTGCGCAGCGTAGGCCTCTATTCTCCTAATACAGTAGTACCTATACTCTAGCTCGGTATAGCAGTCTGATTACTGTACTGATAGAGCAGTCCGAGTTCTCAAGAGAACTCGCGCTCTGTACTCTCACTCAGCATAGTAGTCTGTACTATTGCATAGTTGAGCTGCAGCCACTACTGTACTCTCACTCAGTATACTAGTCTGTACTCTCGCTCAGTATAGCAGCCTGATTACTACTGTACTCTCACTCAGTATACTAGTCTGTACTCTCGCTCAGTATAGCAGCCTGATTACTACTGTACTCTCACTCAGTATACTAGTCTGTACTCTCGCTCAGTATAGCAGCCTGATTACTACTGTACTCTCACTCAGTATACTAGTCTATTCTCAGACACTGTGCATACATACCATGGCTGCATACTAACATATGACTTAATGTACAGAGTCATATGTCTCATCTCTCTATTCCGTCTCAGTCTGCTGTCAGTCCTTAGTAGGACTCATAGTCTTACAGTTGAATCCTCTACCATAGTACTTGAGAGGTTTCATGTATGTATCCTCTAGATCATCAAGGGGATAGCCCTCATCATTATAGCTGTAGATTGGAGCACTGTCTACCTCTCGATCCTTACCATTCTTGCGCTGCTTACGACTATCACTCTTAGCAGTCCTGTCATTACTCTTAGATCTCTTACCCTGCCTGTCTTGTCTATCCTGTCTATGCTGCCTATCGTACTTATTATGGTGTCTGTCCTTAGCTCTATGTATTCTCTCTATAGTGTTAGTGATGACAGTACTGTCCATATCATCTGTATCAGAGTGATACTGTGCATGATAGTCGTTGTTGTACCAGCTCTTATACGGATACATCATGTTGTTAAATACAGGAGACGCTCTGGCCTCTCTAGTAGTATACATCGCTGCTATACTTTACTACTCCCACATAAAAGGGCATATATGTTCTCAGTCAATAACTCCAGCAAGATAACAGTGTCTCTAATCTGGCTAGTATTCCTAGTAGCCTACCTGTGGGCACCAGTAGCAGGTGCTAAGTCCTATCTCATATTCGTGGGACTCAGTGTCATAATGTACGCTGTCTTAGACTACTACTACAGCAGAAAGCTTAACTTCAGAGGATACGCAGCCTACATCATCGTATCTGTCATAGGTATAATTACATCACTCTATCTCTACGCCATCTTCTAAGCCTGACGTATGAGGCATGGATACAGTATGTGGACTGATCTACAGCTACTCTACTATGCTGACCTCCTCACATCTATATACAGTGGATCTAGTATCCACTTCATTGACAGGTATTATGTTAACACCATTCTCCACAGGCTCTATCCTCACACCTCTATTGACAGGATAGCTGTTACTTATATCAGGACTGCTGCCATTAGATGGCATCTGCACAAAGAACTCTGGTCCATTCCTCCTGATGGTCAGTCCATTACCATTAGACTGTATCCTAGGACTAGATCTTCCATTCACAGTCTGTATAGTAGGGCCATTGGTACTATTCACAGGCTGTATCCTAGGACTAGATCTTCCATTCACAGACTGTACTCTCGGTCCATTACCATTGACAGTCCTCACTCCTAGACCATTACCATTGATAGGTATAGATCTGCTACCATTACCATTGATAGGTATAGAGCCATTCGTGCCATTAACAGGCTGTATAGTAGGTCCATTTGTACCATTCACTGACATTATTCTAGGACCATTACCTCCATTAACGGGCGGTACTGATCCATTACCGTTGACAGGCTGTATCCTAGGACTAGATCTACCATTCCTGCCGTTACCTGCACGGCCTCCATTCCTATTAGGAGGTCTGTTATTAGGACTGCTCTTACTCTTATTGATGGTCAGTTTACCACTGTAGGTCATGTAGTATATCACTGCACCTACTATCAGTATGACTACTCCTACTGCTAATATACTTGCAGCTGCTCCCATTTATTACAGCTATACAGTCTCGAACGGCGTGTACAGAGTCTGTCTCTACTAAATGAGTATACCCATTAGTATGAGCAGTATACTGACAGATACTGCTGAGAGACTGAATGAGATGCTTAACAGTAGGGGTATTAGTCTCCGTACCAGAGCTAAGATAATAGCAGCGATGATGCCATGTATAGGATCTATAGGATCTATAATCTCTATAGCTAAGAACAGGTGTAAGTATATGACAGAGATAGATGAGACAGTGCAGGAGACAGATGAGACAGTGCAGGAGACAGATGGGACTGATATCATGAGTGTACAGACTGACTTACTTAGTGCAGTACGTACTGCACTCAACATCTATGCTAATACTAGCAGCTGAATGCTCTATACATATTAGTAGCTGTCTACACTAATATGTATTGATATAGATGGATACTGTTCAGTAGACGTCCATACATATGTAGTCAATATGTACAGTGTATAGGTCTGGGTATTAAACGGAAGTACCTCATATATTAGAAGCTGATACAGTGAATGATATATGATACGATATACGGTAAGAGTCTGTCGCCCACCATGAGGAGGTCAGCCCTGATGATGACAATACCTACTACTTCTACGTTGATGGTAGAGGAGCTGACCGAGGATAAGAGAGATGATAGTGCATTCATGCGTAAGTGTATCTAATATAATAAGGAGCAGATGGAGCTGTACACGAAGACAGAGACTGACTCTTCCATTGGTCGAAATAGGACGACTGCTCTATGATTGTATAGATACTGTACTCCATCACTATCTTACAGTAGAGTGAATAAGAGGCGTCCATCTATACATGAAGAGTATCTACTATGTATACAGCTGCTAAATGATATCTACTAGTGAGAGTAAGCAGCTCTACGAACCTGTAGTGGGCAGTGACCTGGATAAAGTGAGAGAGGACGTACTGAAGAGAGTACCTGTATTCCTCACTGGTAATGCAGGCTCAGGTAAGACCTACATAATCAATAGGCTGTATGAGCAGCTCTCTAAGGAGAAGAATGTCAAGATCTATAAGACAGCTTCTACTGGTATAGCAGCCTACGGTATAGAAGGCACTACCATTAACTCCTTCGCAGGATACGGTACACTGTCATCAGTAGATATGGCTGATTACAGTGACAAGTGTAAGAGTACCATTAAGAGTATAGTCACTAATGCTGATGCATCTAAGCGTATTAAGGAGACCACACATCTGATCATAGAGGAGGTATCTATGATAGACAGTGTAGTACTGGACTTCCTGAATAGGCTCTTCAAGTATGTGAGAGGTAATAAGCTGTTCATGGGAGGTATCACTGTGATACTCTGTGGAGATCTACTGCAGCTCAGACCTGTATCTTGCTCTCTACATAAGGATGATGACAGGATTAAGACTGTTAAGCATGCTAGATGCTGGTCTAAGTTCAGAGTGCATATGCTGACCACATCCTACAGACAGACTGACGAGAAGTTCCTGGGTCTACTCAATAGAGCACGCAGAGGCACTATCAATGCAGACGATAAGAAGCTGCTACAGAGCAGAGTGAAGCCCAAGATGTGTAACAACATCAAGGCCCTGGAGCTGTACGGTAGTAATAGACAGGTTGATGCTAAGAACAGACAGATGTTAGAGAAGCTGCCAGGAGATCCATACGTATACTACGCTAATGACTACAGCAATAACACTAGACTAGACAGTAAGGCTGTCCGTAGCATGAACGATAAGCATACTATGTATAAGGCAGTACTCAGTCTCAAGGTGGGGGCTAGAGTGATGCTGCTCAAGAACCTAGACGTATCAGTAGGACTAGTAAATGGAGCTCTAGGCACTGTACTCAAATGTGAAGGCAGCTACATCACAGTCAAGTTCGATAACAGTGAGCTGATCCGTAACATATCTAAGGATGTACAGACCTACGAATACCTCAAGTTCCAGTATAGTAGACAGCAGTATCCTCTCACATTAGCATACGCATGTACTATACATAAGGCTCAGGGCATTACCCTAGATAAGTGCATACTGAACCTTAATAAGGCCAACATCTATCCCAACGACTACGGCAAAGTATACGTAGCACTGTCCAGATGTAGGACACTAGAGGGACTGTACATCAGAAGCATCTCCTTCGATGTAATCTGTGCAGATGAAGAGATAGTAGACTGGTACGACTCACTGCTCAGTACAGTACAGCAATAGAATAGATAAGCTAAGACCATATAATAGCATACACTGCTATTATATACAGTACATATGTTCATACTACTGATGTGCAGCTCGGTCCGCGGTCTGTACTGTCTCTAGGTCTGATGTGCAGTCCTATTAACAGTCTATAGTATAAGGCTTATTCAGTAGTCAGTACTCTAGATCTATATTACTATTGATCAGTGCAGCTACGACTGTATGGATCGATACTGTATCTAAATGACTAATACTGTTAGGATATATGAGACAGACAATAATGACCTCATATATGCTGCCTATCTAATGGACGGTGAGAATAGAGTGACAGTAAGGAAGTCTATTATAGAGCAGTACGAGGAGTACTACGAGGATGATACTATAGTGGTCGAGGGACTGACCAGTATACGTAATATCAATCAGCTGGATATAGGCCCCGTATATAACTATAATATAGTGTTCAATGCATATGAGCTGTCTAGGATGCAGCATCTGTACACTTTAGTACTGAGTGGTGTAGAGATTATAGGAGGGTTCAATCCTACAGTTCTGAAGAGTCTGCAGCTCAATACTGTAGACCTAGAGAGGATACAGATACGAGGATCACTACAGTCATTCAGTGGCTGCACTATACAGTACCTTAATGTGAGCAGATGTGAGTTCTCAGACAGCACTGTTACAGGTCCTATAGACATGAAGTGCAATAATCTAGTACTACACTGTAATGGCCTAAGTATGCAGACTATACCTGTAGTGAAGTCATTGAGAACACTCAAGGTGATAGGAGAGAATATAGTGGAGATAGGACCAGTAGATAGTATGGCTGCACTAGAGATACTGCATGTAGAACAGTGCGGACTGTCCGGTCATATACCCAGCAGTATCTGTACACTGTCTAGACTCAGAACGCTGACACTGTCTAAGAATCAGATGAAGGGACAGATTCCTAGTGATATTAAGAGACTGTCTAGGCTACAATCACTCAATCTGTCCCACAATCAACTAGAGGGTACAGTGCCAGATCTACCACCTTATCTAGAGAAGATATCACTACACTATAACAGACTGAGTGGTAGTATACATACTGTTCTCGTACCTAATATAGAGCTAGTGCATATCTACGGTAATCCAGACATATATGGTACTATATCCAGTGACAGATTCGTACTGCATATATCCACAGACTTCAATGGTAGAGTCAGTCCTGAGAATAGAGACGACTGGTTCAGTAGTATATGCACTGACAGTAGAGGTACTGAGTATATAAGCTATATATTCCTCGGTATGTACGGTCAGTAGATTATCTATATATACTATAAGCTATAGATAGCTCTGAGTGCAGGCTGCCGTATAGAGCTCAGACTAGATCAGATCTCTCACATTCGTCAGTATACTGCTAACTAGTATACTGATCTATACTTACCACTCTCCCCACTATATACACTCTATACATTAGCAGCAGTATACTGACCTATCATTCTCCTTATACTGCTATACGGCTTCTGTACAGTTATCCACCAAGTATATACACATACTGTACAGTGCATATAACACTATGATTGCAGCGACTATACTATGATAGTACTCCATGCAGTCTATAGCTGTACTTATATACTCACCATAGCACTTAGTCTCAGTCTCCTCTCTACAGTCCATATCTACACTCCTATGTGACATTTATACAGTACATATCTCTCTAACAGTGTGTTGTTAGTCAGTATCACTGTCTATCTTATTCCTGAGACAGTCCCATCCTTTCGCCCCTAACCATAGCTTAGTATCATCCTTCGCTACAGTGGATAGTACAGCTATCTTCTTCTTGATATACATCTTATTAGTTAGTCTAGTACCTAGTACAGCTACAGCTAGTCTAACACTCTGATTCCTCATCTTATATATATACAGTGCTCTTTCTCTGTACTTCAGTACTATATCTCCACATATTAGTACAATAGTCTGCATAATATGTGCTACTCTCATCAGTATCTGGACTGTCATCTATATCCCTCTCTACTGTACATCAGTCCTCTTTATCGTCAGTACCGAATAGACTCCTAATATACTCTATTGGTCTGTCTATAAGTACAGTCTTCACTCTACTTACTGTATCAGATATGGCTTCATTAATCACTAGTATGGCTGCATACGCCAACATTATTGGGATGAATAGTATCAGTACCTCAGCTGCTATATTACCAGTTCTGTCTCTCCAACTAGTACTATTAGCTGTATCTCTACGCTTAGACATCGTTATTCTACTACGTTATCTCTTTACTATAGCTATAGTCTTAGGAGCATATTCTCAGGGGATACTATGAACAGTTCCTTACTGTCCACTAGAACATGCAGTGCAGATGCCCTACCATCTATGGACTGTCTCCTTCTACTACTGCTCAGTTCTATCGCCTTATTAGTGTCAGTACCATACCTGTACATAGTGATGTAGTCGTACTTATCTACTACTATTACGCTGTACTTATCATGGGGATGTATCACTGCATCCTTAATGTTACTGACTGTGTATAGTATGATATCGTTCTCCACGAGTGCTACGTCATGGTTATAGAATATGAGGAAGTGCTTCGATGACTGTCCCAGTCTGACTCTCCATACAGGCAGATGATACCAGCGTCTGCCTCCCACATCTATCACTCTAGTATCACTTATGTACTCTTCACTCTCCAGCTCTATACTCATCTTATTGTAGGAGTTGATCAGATGAGTACGATAGTTGTCATCTACTATCAGTATCTCTCCGCTCTCAGCTACTGATACATCCACTATGTACATATCAGTCAGGTCCGTAGCTGCCAGAGATCTGACTGGCTCCCAGTTCCAGTACGGAGATCTGCCATCATAGATCACGCCATTATTACGCTCATACTCTATCTTACTCAGTCCCTTCCGTATCTGTCCATTAACTAAGCCGTAGGGCGTATCCTTATACTTGAACAGTAGATCGAATCGCTCTGTCGTCAGATGCGTCAGATCAGTCCCCGTACTGTACCACATTCCCTTATCATTCAGTAACAGATACTCTCCTCTATTATATCCGCTGATTACAGACTGTGTATTAGTAAGTCTCCACCAATCTCTCCTCATAGACAGACTGTTATCGCTTAGATTTAGTATTAGAGGATGCAGCTGCATTATAATAGACCCACCATTATACGATGCACCAAGTATCTCCTTGCCTGTATACGGTAGAGGATTAGGATATCCCCATAGACAGATTGTACTACTATCCAGAGCATAGGTCTTATTCTTAACACAGTACTTAGTGCTGTTCAGTCTGCTCCACACCTTCATCAGATCCACATCAGTGTCCCTATACTGCATAACTCTTCCCCTGTCTATACTCCTATTATTCATACCCCTAGCAGCATATATACCTACTACTATCAGTCCTATAGTGACTACTATTATACCTGCTATAGCGTACCTTCGGTACTGCTTCATTTACAGTAGTAGTATATATCAGTGTTATGGAGCTGTACCGTACTATCTATAGAGTCTATGCAGAGTCAGGCTGCTGTATTAGATGTAGAGTGAGAACTGCTGTATTAGATGTAGAGTCAGGCTGCACAGCTAATCTACAGTATAGACCGAGCTGTTATGACAGCTCGCGAGTTCTTGAAGAACTCGGACTGCTGTATTAGTCCAGAGTACAGACCGAGCTGTCGAGACAGCTCGCGAGTTCTTACAGAACTCGGACTGTAGACTAAGACTAGAGTACAGACCGAGCTGTTGCGACAGCTCGCGAGTTCTTACAGAACTCGGACTGCTGTATTAGTCCAGAGTACAGACTGCTGTATTAGTCCAGAGTACAGACCGAGCTGTCGAGACAGCTCGCGAGTTCTTACAGAACTCGGACTGTAGACTAAGACTAGAGTACAGACTGTAGACTAAGACTAGAGTACAGACTGCTGTATTAGTCCAGAGTACAGACTGCTGAATGAGACTAGAGTACAGACTGCTGTATTAGTCCAGAGTACAGACTGCTGTATTAGTCCAGAGTACAGACCGAGCTGTCGCGACAGATCGCGAGTTCTTGAAGAACTCGGACTGCTGAATGAGACTAGAGTACAGACCGAGCTGTCGCGATAGATCGCGAGTTCTTGAAGAACTCGGACTGTAGACTAAGACTAGAGTAACGACTGTAAGGAGTAGCTGACGAAGGAAGCGTTCAGACAGCTCATCACATCTATATACTACCTATACTACTAACACTACTATAGAAGTGCAGTCGATACTATACCATATTAATTAGGGTACTGTAAATGGATAGATATACTGATATATTGCATAAGTATGCTAATGGTAGGAGATGTATAGTGATATTCGGCAGCGATGATACTAGACGTGAGGTGGTGAAGGAGTTGAATGAGACAGCTGCTAGACTGGACTTACCTAAGCCTGATGGAGTGAATGTGTACGTCTCTATAACTGAGGATCATCAGAAGAGTAAGCTGGAGAATAGAGCTATAACTGCGTGGTGGATCAAGACTGTCTATAAGAAGAAGTACTTAGAGCTAATCTGTCAGCATAGATATGACTATCTCTATGTGTACGATCTGAAGGATAGAGACGTAGCATATGTACGTAATGCTATAGGTAAGTGCTGCACTTACTGTATAGTAGACTCTAGTAACGTGCCTGATGACAGCATATCTGTCTACTCACACTCTACAGGTAGCAGTGACAATACACTCACTAATCTGATGGAGGATCTGACCCTAGACTGTAGTGATAGCAGCTCCATCAATACCATAAGTAGTAGTGAATTCATGAGGGAGAAGCTCTCTATACTGACTCAGAATAGTAGTGCTAATAGCTCCATCAGGAGATCTACCACTCTATCTAAGACAGTACCGTCATCTAAGGTGAGTACCATACCTATAACTAACATTAAGACTAAGTGTAAGGACATACATGTAGATCAGTGTACTGTCGTGAATGTGCCTAAGACAGTCACTAAGTACATCAAGAGATACAGTCCTGGAAGTACCATAGTATCTCTAATCAATGTGTCCTCTACAGCTTCTAACGATGAACACACGTACTATATAGATGCTATCTCTAGACTGAATAAGGGCAGAATCTACACATGGAAGAAGACTAATAGTACTGACAGTCTAGACTGCATATTCGTATGTTCAGACCATACTGTCCGACCTATCAGCCAGTATAAGCAGCTGATCTATATAGTAGATGACCCGGGTAGATGCCGTAGCAACTATAGTAAGAAGTTCGGAGAGGAGCTGTCCAACTGTATACAGAACATACTGTCACTAGATGTACAGAAGATAGTCATCATCTGTACAGAGTACTACTCAGGTCATTACAGAATCAGCTCTAATGTACAGCCTCATCCTATACATGAACTAGTGAGCAAGTACTCCAAGAGTATCTCAATCTGTCCAGAGGTACACTCTAAGTACAGTATACCAACTAGGTGTACAGCTGCTGATTACATCAGATCCACAAATCCTAAGTACAATGTAACAGTAATGAGACCCGTAGTAGATGCTGTTACTCTAGACATGATAGTGGAGCAGCTGATCTACACCTTTGAGTGTCCGTACGATGAAGAGACTGCTAGCAGTAGATGGTACAGTATAGATACTAACATAGCTGACACCTATTACAGTCCCGATGGTACACTAGTAGACTTCACCCTAAACTACAGAAGCAGTGCAGGCTATCTATACTGTACAGACCTAGACAACCTACTAGTATCTCTACTCTTCTACGGTCTCAGAACAGGCATATACATAGATACTAAGGACAGTACAGTCTGCTATCTAATCACTAGATAGAGCTGTATAGAGTGACTGTCCTCTACATTACTATAATCAGTCTGACATATCATCTATGTGAACGCTGCTATAGCAGCTGCGACTTATAGTCGCTATGTCCCATATATCCATCCATAAGTCCAGTCTCTAGTCTTAGTAGTCAGTCACATCTATACTAAGGAATTGGTCCTGCACTTAGTCCTACTGATCAGACAGTACAGCTATCTATTCACTCAGTATATAGCTGCAGTACTATACGTAGATCGGCTACTCTACTACTCATATCTATGCTAAGAGACTAGTCCAGTACAGTTGCTCTATTACTCGCATATACTAAGAGATTAGTCCAGCATATAGTACTATAGACAGTCAGTACTAGATGTATACTTCTGATAGTATCATACTAGAGTGGAGTAGCTGTCTATTCTATAGAGAACAGCGCATCTGTACTCCGTCGTTAGTGCAGCTGTCTACATAAGTCAGTCACTATATACTGTGCAATATATGTATATAGTACAAATGCTGATAGTACTAGATGTCGACTTCGGAGATACTATCACTGTAGTCAATCTGATAGCTAACCTAGTGGATGTTACTGCTATAGTGATCACTGGTGGATGGTGTAATCCAGGAATAGGAGCAGCCAATCTATTGGATATACTGGACTATTTGAAGTGCAAGAGTATACCAGTATTCGTAGGTAGCCTGACAGTCATTAATAGAGAATCTGTTAAGATACCATCGCTGTACTATATAGATACGCTGTGGAATACTATGCAGTATATACCCCGTAAGAAGCATGCTCTTCCTGTACCAGGCACTGACTATGTGGAGTATATTAGAGGGCTAGATCATACAGTAGATGTGGTCTGTCTCACTGCATTCACGGATGTAATGCCGCTACTAGAGCTAGATAATATAGGACAGATCTATGCATTAGGAGCTAATATTCCTGCAGATGTGACCGACCCTATATCTGATACTAAGCATAGTAATGCACAGGCTGAGATCTATAATGATCCACAGTCTGCTCAAGATATACTAGCTAGAGCCCATAGTAAGATACACTGGTTGGACGTATCAGTATCTAGAGCTATACCAGTGAATGAGACTACAGTAGCTAATGTGAGACGTGTATTCAAGGGGAAGTATGGCAAGAGCTATAGTAAGAGCCTTAAGGGTAGAGCCTGCTTCTTCATCTACAAACTGCTTAAGAATATGGTCAGAACTGACTACACTAATGAGATATACATCTGGGACTATGTCATAGCTCTTACAGCTCTATGTCCACATCTATTCAAGACTGCTAAGGTTAGAGCCCTCATCAATGCCGAGCAGTCTAGTGAATTAGTCCGTACTGATACCCATACCACCATAACGAAGGTCTATAGTAATAACCTAGGGGAGTTCACTAAGCTGCCACTAGATTCACCCATAGGCTATCTCACTAACTATATAGACGAAGGTGATGAATCAGCCATTAGAGACACGTTCGTAGCATCTCTATAGACCAGTGATATACTACTCATTCAGTACTATATCCCTAAGAATATGACAGCCTGTTCTCCAGTACAGTACGTAGCTGATCAGTAGTACAGTACGTAGCTGATCAGTAGTACAGTATGAGTCTATTCTCTAGTACAGTATAGAGCTGTCTTCTAGTACAGATACTCCACTGATGATATAGACAGCTGTTCACTCTCCTAGTATATATCTCCAGTACTGCACTTCTACATATACCCTGTCTCTACAGTCACTGTGCAATATATGTATACATTACAAATGCTAGTAGTACTAGATGTTAACTTCGACGACAGCATTACTGTAGTGAATCTGATAGCTAACCTAGTGGATATCACTGCTATAGTCATTACAGGAGTATGGTGTAATCCAGGAGTAGGAGCAGCTAATCTATTGGATATACTAGAGTACTTGAAGGGTAAGTGTGTACCAGTATTCGTGGGCAGTCTCACTACTGTCAATAGAGAGTCAGTCTATCCTGAGTCACTGTACTTCATAGACACTTTGTGGAATACTATGCAGTATATACCCCGTAAGAAGCATGCTCTTCCTGTACCAGGCACTGACTACATTAAGTATGTTAGAGGACTCAAGCATAAGGTGGATGTACTCTGTCTCACTGCATTCACAGATGTAGAGCCATTACTAGAAGAGATAGCAGACTGCATAGGTAAGATCTACGCATTAGGAGCTAATACACCAGTAGATCTGACTGATCCTATATCAGATACTAAGCATAGTGATGCGCAGTCTAACATCTACAATGATCCACAGTCTGCACAGAATGTGCTGTCTCTAGCCCACAGTAAGATACACTGGTTGGACGTATCAGTGTCTAGAGCTATACCTGTTAATGAGACTACTGTCGCTAATGTAAGGCGTGTATTCAAGGAGAAGTACGGTAAGAACTATAGTAACAGTCTTAAGGGTAGAGCCTGCTTCTTCATCTACAAGCTCCTCAAGAACATGGTACTCTCTAACTATACTGAGCAGATCTACATCTGGGACTATGTCATAGCTCTTACAGCTCTATGTCCACATCTATTCAAGACTACTAAGGTTAGAGCCCTCATCAATGCCGAGCAGTCTAGTGAATTAGTCCGTACTGATACCCATACTGTCGTGACAGAGGTCTTCAGTAACAGTATAGGACAGTTCACCACTCTACCACCAGACTCATCTATAGGCTATCTCACTAACTACATCTACGAAGGTGACGAGTCTGCCATCAGAGACAAATTCATAGAGTCTCTATAGAGAACAGTCCATAGATATACTACTCATCCAGTACTATATCTCTAGGAGTATAGCAGCTATACATATCTAATAGACAGCATATCTGCTCTTAGTACAGACTACTTACTGTACTGCGCATAGACTAGACTATATCTGCTATCGCTATGAGTATAAGCCCTACTATTCTGATGATGACCCTTAAAAGGAAGAGTTCAGCTCTCGGACTCATACTTCTAGTACTACAGCTGCAGTATATACTCTACATATGTGAATAACTATACTGTATATGTGGTACTGTCTTAGTATCTATGATGCTGCTTCTCACTATCGATGGTAGTATAGATGGAACTGTCTACTAGTACAGATGAGACTATAGATATAGCACTGATAACGCTAACGTCTCCTTCGTCGACTACTCCTATCGTCGTTCCTTCGTCAGCTACAACGTCAACGCCTCCTTCGTCGGCTACAATGTCAACGCCTCCTTCGTCGGCTACAACGTCTCGTTCCTCGACTACTCCCTTCGGTCGTTCCTTACAGTCGTTACTCTATATCAGCTGCAGTACTATATACTCTATCTATGATCTGTATTGAATATGGTCTGTGTATTGATGACTGAAGCGTGTTCATAAGTCCGACGATCGCGAGTTAAGAGACTTAAATGATCCATATCTTAAGTACCTAGGACCAGAAGCATATCAGTACTATCTCAGTCCTGGGTTAATTGCTTAATAGATGGGACATATCATACCATTGATATGTTATACTGACTAGGAGTATAACTCTGTACTATTGAATAGATAGACTGTACTAATGGTCTCGACTGTAACTCAATAGTGTAGAGTACAGTAGCTGTACAGTATATGGATCTCTACGTATACTGTCTACGTACTCAGTGTAATTCATCGCAGACTATCTTCCTGTAGATAGAGTATAGCTGCCGTACTACTACTGAGATAGTTGTGTGTATTAGTGCAGCTGCTCTCATTAGATGTAGAGCTGTCCTATCCCCATCGACAGTGCTGTATCTCAATACGGTAGCTATAGATTAATGTGCAGTGTATACAAATAGAGCGATATGGAAGAAGAGATTATACGACTAGGATGTCAGATGAATGAGCTGATGGGAGACAACATCAGGTACGATAAGTGCTCACATATTAGACTAGTGTATCTGTACAGCAGTCAGTCTGAATCATCAGAGAGATCTCCAGAGAGTGTAGAGCTGATACCACTAGTATTAGATGAGTTCGGTATCAGAGGACAGTACTACTTCATTAACGTGACTGACGACAATGGTAACGGTGAGATAGACCTAGATGATCTGGATGAGTTCATGAGCAGTCATAGGAGAGATATAGTACTGTTAGTATCTGCTCTAGGTAGTGATCTTACCTATAGTACTGTACAGTACTTAGACTCTAGGGGATATACTAACTACTTGATGTTGAACAGCTTCAGTACATTGGATAATGCAGTACTCAATAGACCTAGAGTAGTACGTGTAGTACCTAGAGATGGAACTAATGCACTTCTATTCAAGGCTCTACTAGACAGAGTCAACGCTGATAGGAGACTGCTTCTAGTGGATGAATCTAACAGATGGGCTCGTGGTCTAGCTAACAGTATACAGTCTGTCACCAATGACATCACCAGGTATAACCTTAGAGATCTAGTGAATGGTACAGCTGCTCTACCATCAGGTACTCTCTCAATAATAGCATTAGCTGAGCCTGCTACTCCACTTCTCATGCAGCTACTCTCACGTAGAACAGCTGATGTTAAACAGGTACTCCTTGGAGATGGAGACAACAGCATTAGACCAGACTCTATCAATGAGTTACAGGCTCTGAATGCATGGAATACTAGGATGATAGTACCTAAGGTCAATACTGACATAATAGACGAGTTCATAGAGAGAACAGGCTACACTAAGATCAGTAACTCACTCGGTCCTCTAGTCTCAGTATTACAGTTGGCTGCCTATCTTAAGTATGCACTCGTCCATGACAGTAGACTGCTCTTAGACAGCAACAATCAGATCAATGCACTGCACTTATTGCCTGCTATACGTAACTACTACATGGGTATAGAGCTAGATCAACTCACCATGGATGTCCTAGCTGCTACCTTCGATGTAGTCAGCTTCTCATCAATAGGATTACCTGCCACTAACACAGAGACAGTAGGTGTATCTCAAGTAGAAGATGACGATATCCGTATGTACTTAGGTCAAGAAGTACGCAGATAGAGACTGGAATAGAGAAGGCAGACTGCACATTATACTCACATCAATCGTAGTATAATGTACTGTATATGGCACAGTGGTAGAGTACAGAGTTAGGGTACAGAGACTGCTCATTCTACTTAGGGTTAGGGTACAGAGACTGCTCATTCTACTTAGGGTTAGGGTACAGAGACTGCTCATTCTACTTAGGGTACAGACTACTGAACAGACTTACAATACAGACTATACTACAGTACACCGCACTATAATGTGTACTGTTCAAATGATACAGACTACAGTACCAATCAATCTAGTATATCAGCACGGTACGTTGTACTCATCTGCTGAGAGAAGTACTGACAGTATAGTACTGATACCGGAGATATTAGAGGAGTACTCCATCAAGGGAGAGTATACATTCATCAATGTGACAGATGCTGATAACGAGGATGACTACAGTATGCTAGAGCAGTATATGAGCAGACAGTGCTGATGGTGACTGCTCTCGGTAGTGGTCCTACTCAGAGATTCGTACAGTATCTACAGTCTAGAGGATACACTAACTATCTAGTACTGAATAGTTTCAGTACATTAGATAGCAGCACTCTTAATCAGAGTAGAGTGCTTAGAGTACTGCCCAGAGATGGATCTAATGCACTTCTATTCAAGGCTCTATTGGACAGAATGAGTACCGATCATAGACTGCTACTTGTAGATCCAGATAACATATGGGCAACTAGTCTAGCAGCTATCATACAGACAGTAGTACCTGATATACAGACATATAGTCTAGATGATGTAGTAGACAGTACAACTGCTCTACCTGAAGGTACACTCTCAATAGTAGCACTAGCTGAGCCTGCACTACCTAGACTGATGCAGATACTGCCTACTAGATCTAGTGATGTACAGCTACTGATACTTGGAGAAACGTACCGAAGGTACTGGTGATATACTCAAGTATATCACCTGCAGATGCTGGAACTAGACCTTCATCAGCTACTGAACTACAGTACTTGACAGCATGGAATACTAGGATGATAGTACCTAGAACTAGTAGCAATTCTATTGAGATGTTCAGATCTAGGACTGGACTCTCTAACATAAGTAACCTGATCGGACCACTGATCTCAATACTACAGTTAGCTGCTTACCTCAAGTACTCCATAGATCATGACTATCGTCTACTCAGTAGCAGTACTGGACGGTTAGAGGCACTGTACTTGCTGCCTACTATACGTAACTACTACATAGGCCTAGAGTTAGACGAGAATACGCTAGATACTATAACAGGTATATTCGATATAGTATACTTCACAGAGGTAGGGCTGCCAGCTACTGCTATAGATGACGTAGGTGTATCCATACTAGATGATGATAGAGTCAGGATATACATAGGTACAGAAGTGACTGCTTAATATGATGACAGTGGAGACTTAGGACAGAGTACTGTACAGCATAACAGTACGGGTATTAGTCCCACTCTCAATCTGAAGACAGTACCTTCAGTACCAGTAGTAAGGAGGTAGTCAGAAGTAAGGACTTATCCCCGGACTAGAATCTGAAGACAGTACCTTCAGCTCTAGTGAGCAGTCCCGATCAAAAATCGTGTACCCCCCATCCTGGATTATTACGAGAGTGCACTTATTAGTATGGGTATATGTCCTAGTTACAGTACTATTATATGGATCTTATGTACGGACGAATCTGCTCATTCTGTAAGTCAGTCTTATCCCCCGGACAGATGTAGGAGAAGTCCGGGTCTAGGCCTATGCTGTATTTCCCGTCCTGAGGTGAGAAATCAGATCTGCAGTATAAGTCTGGGTATATGCTCGGTGTAATAGTACAGCTGCTACTCTACACTTATACTGCAGTCCTATTACTGAAGACAGTACCTTCAGTCCTATATGATAGCTGTCAATTAGAACTGGGACCTAAGCCCGGACTAGAATCTGAAGACAGTACCTTTAGTGCTAGTTCTCAGTCAGATGTAGAAATCCAAGGTATCCCGCTTTGTGGTCTGGCCTGGATTATTACGAGAGTGCAGATACTGATAGAGGTCTAGGCCCTAGTCACAGTACTGTTATATGGACCTTATGTACGGACGAATCTGCTCATTCTGTAAGTCAGTATCATCCCTGGACTAATGCCGCATTACTAGGGGGGTCTAGGCCATGCTGTATTCCCCGTCCTGAAGTGAGAAATCGGATCTGGAGTAGAAGTCAGTACTTATGCTCCATATACTCTGATGAGCAGCTATTAGGACTATTCTCCCTACTGTCAGTGCTATTACTAGTACGAATAGTCCTATGTGTGTATATTACTGTATACAGTAATATACGGTCTAGTGTATAGATAGTCGGAGTATTAATAGTACTATTGGTCAGACTGTCATACAGAACAAGGCTTACATTATAGAGTCTTAAAATAGAGAATGATGACTACTGACAGACTCGATGAATACGCTGCACTTCTTAGTGAATTGATGGGACTCAGCCCTAGACTGTTCGTAGACTGTGACAGAACAGAAGAGGACACTATTAAGGAGGTTATACGGAGATATGAGCAGCAGTCTGTGCAGGATATCAGTACAGATGCTGCGTACGATCTATTGGCTGAGATAGCAGCCTCCTTAGTCTACATACACATTGACTATGACTACTTAGCTGCTCGTATACTGGTGAGGAAGAGGCATCTCTCTTTACTGAGGAGCGAGAAGGTGAGCAGAGAGAGTAGACTGTCCAGTATGTATACTAAGGGCATTATCTCCAAGGATGTCATGAAGTATGCACCCCAGTTCACCGTAGACTATGATAAGGACTATACCTATGATTATATGGGTACAGTCACACTGATCAGATCTTATCTACTAGAGGCAGAGTGTATACAGGATATGCTGCTCAGAGTAGCGATAGGTATACATGTAGATCCATCTAATAGTAGTACAGATCTGACTCAGTATACAGCTGCTAATATACGGAGGACCTACGAGTACATGTCTAACAAGTACTTCATACATGCTTCTCCAACACTGTTCTATGCAGGTACCAATAGTAATCAGCTGTCATCATGCTTCCTAGTTACTATGAAGGATGACAGTCTCAAGGGCATATATGATACTCTGCAGGATGTAGCAATGATCTCTAAGGGTGCAGGTGGTATAGGACTGGCTGTCTCTAACATTAGAGCTAGAGGAAGTCCCATCGGTACTACTGGCAAATCTAATGGTCTAGTCCCTATGCTCAAAGTATTCAACGAGACTGCTAAGTATGTGGATCAGGGTGGAGGCAAACGCAAGGGTGCATTCGCCATCTACTTGGAACCATGGCATGCTGATATAGTAGAGTTCATCAGACTGAAGTCCAATCATGCTACTGAGGATATGAGGGCTAATGACCTGTTCTATGGCCTATGGGTACCGGATCTGTTCATGCAGCGTGTACTAGATGATGATGACTGGTCCCTATTCTGTCCACATAGAGTACTCAAGGAGACTGGCAAGGAACTGTGGTCTCTCTACGGAGAAGAGTTCAATGCATTCTATAGACAGTGTGAGGACCTACGTCTGTATAATAAGCGCATTAGAGCTAGAGATCTCTGGGACGAGATCATCAGATCGCAGATAGAGACTGGTACTCCATACATACTGTATAAGGATGCATGTAATAGTAAGAGCAATCAGAAGAATCTAGGCACGATCAAGACTAGTAATCTCTGTGCAGAAGTGATACAGTACGCTGACTCAAATGAGACTGCAGTCTGTACACTGTCATCAGTCTCACTACCATCAATAGTTCGTCCAGATCACGCATCTATAGACAGTACTCTAGACAAGATCGACTGGTCTCTACTGAGAGACATAGTGAGACAGATCACCATCAACCTAGACAGAGTGGTAGATATCAACAACTATCCCACAGAAGAGGCTAGGAGATCAGCCATGAGACATAGAGCTATAGGTATAGGAATACAGGGACTAGCTGACCTATTCTGCATACTATCTCTGCCCTTCTACTCAGATGAAGCTAAGCTACTCAACAGGACTATAGCTGAGCACATCTACTACTACAGCCTAGAGATGTCTTGCGAATTAGCACAGAGATATGGCCCATACAGTACCTTCAAAGACAGTCCATTCTCTCAAGGCCTACTCCAATTCGATCTCTGGTCCTCATCCTCTCAGTCTGTACCTCTATCAGACAGACTGGACTGGACTACTCTCAAGAGTAACATCATTAAGTATGGCACTAGACACAGTCTACTTACAGCGTATATGCCCACAGCTTCTACTGCACAGATACTGGGCAATAATGACTGCTTCGAGCCATACTCTAGTCACATCTATAATAGGAAGAGTCTGAAGGGAGACTTCATGATAGTGAATAAGCATCTAGTCAGGGACTTGATGAAGGAGGGACTCTGGAACAAGGAGGTCTGTCACAACATCATGTCCAACAACGGTTCTATACAGCATGTCACCAATATACCTCAGCGTATCAAGGACATCTATAAGACAGTATGGGAGATAGGCATAGGTCATATACTCGAGATGGCTCGTGATAGAGCCTACTTCATAGACCAGTCTCAATCTATGAGTATGTACATTACTGACGGTGAAGACAAGAACAGCAGACTCACTTCCTCCCACATTAATGCCTGGAGACTAGGCCTCAAGACAGGCATATACTATGTAAGAGGCAGACCTGCAGTCAACCCTATCAAGTTCACTATACCAGTATCCAATAGTCTAAAGGATAGTGATACTGTCTATGAGTACATTAGTAGTACTGATAGTGACAACGACTTAGAGAACAGTCCCTCTGATCTATACGAGGAGTCAGTCCTATATAAGCGAAGGACAGTACCACCATCTGATGGTGCTATCTGCACGTTCTCTGAAGGCTGTCTCTCCTGTCAAGGATAATACACAGTATATAGTATAATCCACAGCACATAATATAACAGGTATTATGTACTCACTACAGATATAGTACGCAGTCTGATCTACTAATATCTCAGCATAGACTACAGCTGATATAGTACTAGACTGCAGACTGATACATAGATAGTATTAGTACAGGAGACAGACTGATCTATAGATAGTATTAGTATAGGAGACAGACTGTTCTACTAATAGTATGAGCCCTGTATCAGACTGATCTATAGTTGGTAGTAGTATAGGCTCTTGGTATCTAAACTCTGCTTCCTTGAACTCCTGTTTACCAATAATACCTCTATCCTTCAACCAAGGTCTTCGTACTATCCATTCATCTGGCATAGATCGCACATTAAGGTACAGTCTTCCTCTCTCACGAGGAATTATCTCCGGTTCTAAAGGTCTATAGTTCATGTCGTTTACTTAGTCAGTATAGTATAGTAGTAGGTCGTCGATATAGTCGTGTATAGATCGTCAGTTATTTATAATCAGGTCATAATATAAGCTACGTCGTATTATGACAGAATGTATATCTAGTAAGAGAATAGCCACTGTGGTATCATACGATCGGTGCGTTCTGCTATAGGTAGTGTAATGACAGTGTTGTGCACATCATCGACTATCTTCATACCCTCGAATCTACTGATGAAGGCATCATGGTCAGGTATCAGTACGTACATGTATTCATCATTCTGATGCTGACTCTTGTTAGGTATCCACTCATTCTTGTAGATACGATAGATGTAGGCAGTAGAGTCATATTCTACAGCATTACCCTCGTATACGATACGTACTGTGCTAGGGACTACGCTCTTACCATGTACTCTAGCCTCTGAGTAATCACCTTCGTATATCACTAGTCTTGTATTGAATAAATACTCGAGGTCATCGTAGTAGAACTCAACACTATCAACCAATCTCTCAACATCAGATACCGTACGCTTGTACTTCTTATACTGTGTAATGACTCGTGCCTGTCTAAGGGTATAACCAACGTTCTTAATGTAGTCATTAGCTAGTAGAGCCCAGATGAGTGTGTTATTGTACTCTCCGAAGAGAGGGAACAGCTTGAGATGGGTTACGATGCCCCTGTTTATCTTGAATGAAGCAGTGTTATCCATCGCGCTTTTAGTTGTAGATAGTGTAGTAGTCAGTTATTTATTGATACCGAGATAATCTATTACATCGTAGACATAATACTAGTCGTATTAGTAGTATGTCTTAGACAGACGGATACAATGAGGTATGATCCATCTCTATCAGATCTGTATCGAATCTATATGATGCCAGCCGTATGTCCATATGGTGATGAAGCCATCAACATCTTAATAATCAGCTTCTCTTGTCTAGCTGGACTAATACCTGTCTGGAATGACATCATATACTCAACTAGCTCCTTGTCCTTGAATAGATACGTGCTTATGCTTGTACTCATCCTGTAGATATCGTGTTAGTTATTTATAGTATCGATATAATCTATTACGTCATAGACATAATACTAGTCGTAGTAGTAGTATACATTAAGCTCTTCCTCTATATCGAATAGATACTTCGTTAGCACATTAAAGACCGTGTTTATGGCATAGCGCTCGCACATACAACGGAGCCCGCTGTCATCATGCCTATCCGCATGTATAATCATATTATAATAGAATTCTATAGGTATTAGCTCTAGGACAGCTCTAAACGATAATGGATTATGCATTACATTATGCTTCCTCTCTACCATCATGTTCCGTGCTTTGTTGGATACCGACAAGGAGTTCCATAGGTTAACGTATTCAATACCTAACATAGCATTGTATATCAAGTCCAATGCTTCTATTATCACTATACATATACACCTATAACCTCGACAATGCATGTATTCAGCTTCATCGTAATATATTCCAAATAGCTCCTCTATAGTAAAGCAGCTTTCAGGTACTCTATCGCTCACAGAGTTCAATAGCTTATCCCTGACTTCTGAGACACTAATACCAGTCTGAAATGACATCATATACTCAACTAGCTCCTTGTCCTTGAATAGATACGTGCTTGTACTCATCCTGTAGATATCGTGTTAGTTATTTATAGTATCGATATAATCTATAGTGATGTCATATGTAAATAATTATATACCGAGATAATCTATTACGTCATAGACATAATACTAGTCGTATTAGTACAGGAGACAGGCTGATCTACTAATGGTGCTAGTCCCATATCAGACTGATACATAGCTAGTATTAGTACAGGAGACAGACTGATCTACTAATGGTGCTAGTCCCATATCAGTCTGATACATAGCTAGTATTAGTACAGGAGACAGACTGATCTACTAATAGTACGAGTCCTGTATCAGTCTGATACATAGCTAGTATTAGTACAGGAGACAGACTGATCTACTAATGGTACTAGTCCCATATCAGTCTGATACATAGCTAGTATTAGTACAGGAGACAGACTAATACATAGCTAGTATTAGTATAGGAGACAGACTGATCTACTAATAGTACGAGTCCTGTATCAGACTGATCTATAGCTGATATTAGTACAGGATAGAGACTGATCTACTAATAGTACGTGTTCCATATCAGTCTGATATATAGCTAACTACCTCGAGTATTGTACTAAGTACTAGGTATGAGGCAGGCTGTACTACTACTAGGATACTACACAATATGGACAGCTATACGTACGACTATATAGTACTACAACAGAGAGGTAATACTATGGTATTAATGGTCTAGTATATAGGCTAGAGTATGCTATCAGTATCTATTAGTAGCATGTAAAGAACTAACTACTGCAACTATGACTGATACTACTATTGACTTATCTGACTTGTACTTCCACAAGGTACCCCCAAAGAGATACGTTACTCATAAGCTGAATGATCCAGACTTCAATCCCAAGTATATAGGTGTCTCTGCTAGTAGGATATCCTATAGTGACCCTAACTTCGGAGGCTATAAGGAGATTGGCTACTTGCAGGAAGATGATGAATTCAGCAGACTGTCTCTCCAGCTCAATAACGTCAAGATGGTGGCTACGGAGAAGACCATACAGGATAAGACCATGCGTAGCATTATAGTTAAGCTGGATATGACCAATGAGGATCACCGCGTAGCTGTTATGAAGATGAAGGGCATATATGATCATCTCTTCAGACTAGTAGCAGATAGGAAGGCTGATCCTCACATCGTACTCGCACCCAATGTGTCCGAGGATATTAAGAATATATGCAAGAAGAAGAAGATATCTGCACAGGATCAGACTAGGCTAGACGCTGAGGTAAAGCGCTCATTCTCCTTCAATAAGATAGTGTCAGGCCTAGAGCTAGACTCTAATGGTGAACCACTTCCCACCTGCGAGCCAGCTATATTCATCAATGCTGTGATCGGGGATAAGTTCACTACCTCCTTCATAGATATCACTAAGCGTGCATGGACCTTCAACTCACTCCGTAAGAAGCTCATTACAGGCAACATCAAGTTCTCTGTAGGCAGCCTCTCCTTCAGTGGTAAGGGCGTCAAGGTGAAGCTAGACGCTAACCTAGTCTACATCAAGTCTATAGAGAAGATGGGTGCTATAGATAGTGTTATAGCTGAGATGGAAGAGGATGTTACAGAGGAGGAACGTAAGCGATTCCTAGATCAGCTCAAGCAGCTAGATCAAGACTCTAATGAAGAGACCGACTCTCCACAGGAAGGTGTAGAGGATGATGACGAGTTCCCTGGAGATGAACCAGAGCTAACCTTTGAAGAGTAGAGTGTGGGATGAGTGATAGAGTGTAGAGAGTGGAGGGAGTATACTGAGCTACTATAGACCTGTAATATAATACGTACATACGTATTATATTGTATCCAGCTATATATGTGCTACGGAGCAGTACTGTACTGCGTATATATACTGTACTCTAGACCCATACTATATACTGTTAGAGCTGTATACGATCTACATACTACGCTCATATCAGTCTGCATACTACACCCGACTATTAATAGATTAGTCTGCCTATATATCAGCCTCATTCTAATACTGATATATACTGTAGAGATGTATAGACAGACTACATACTAGACCAATATCAGTCTGAGTTCTAGTACCAATACTACTAAGAGATCAGTCCGTACTCTCACTCGTACTACTAAGAGATCAGTCCGTACTCTCACTCGTACTACTAAGAGATCAGTCCGTACTCTCACTCATACTATCAATAGATCAGTCTGCATTCTAGTCTTATATATCAGCCTCATTCTAGTACTGATATATACTGTAGAGATGTATAGACAGACTACATACTAGACCAATATCAGTCTGAGTTCTAGTACCAGTACTATACTCTCTACGCAGCTGTTATACATAGCAGCATTCAGTACATAATATACATATATATATTATGTAGTAGCCTAAGGCTGTACCATTATTAAGTCAGTATATGGACTATCTGATCTGTACTACTACGAAGTCAGTCTGTTCAGTCTGCTCCATCTCATCATAGATCAGCCAGTGATCAGGTACGTACTGTACATACTTCTTATGTAGTAGCAGTCTGCCGCATATACCTACTGTTACCTGTCTCTTCTTGTCTACTGAGTAGTCAGCTCTGACTACTGGATTACCGTCAGTATCTCTGAGTATCTGTCCAGTCTTACTGTCTCTCTTGAACTTGAATAGTGACTCTGCTTCGCCTACTATCATGGCAGAATCACTCACCACTCCTAGTATTCTATCGCGCATATTGCTGTGCAGACTATGACTGTAGGGTACTGTCTTACCATTCTTCAACGCTACCATTAGAGTGCCTACTCCAGGTACAGACTGTACAGTACTGTCTAGAGTATACTGTTCAGCTACGTCTCCTCCGAATGAGCACATGTAGTAGTTACGAGTCCAGGTTATACCATTAGTGTTGACTATGAATGCATCCTTCCTATCTGCTGCTGTACCTTTACCTACAGAGAAGAGTACAGGACTAGGTCCGTCATATTCATCTAGATCTCTGAATCCACCATGCCATGTAATAGAGCGCTGACTTACATCACCACCAGGAGGACCAGATCCACCTACAGTATCTAGTCTCCATATGCCAGGGTATGGATCGAAATTATATGGTCCTACTGGTATAGGCTTAGAATTATTGGGTGTATGATTGTATGTACCTACAGTTACCATTGTAGTCTGATCGGCTATCAGTCCTCGCCCTCCTATTGTAGCACTCCTGGTCCCTGATACCGCGTTCTGATATCCTCCTATTATTACAGACTGATTACCGGATACACTATTTGCTGAGCCTCCTATAACAGAGCTATGTGATCCAGTCTCAGGAATGGAGTTGCTAGATCCTCCTATTATAGAACTACGAGGTCCTTCAGTCGTATTATCAGTTCCACCTATTATGGCAGCATATAGTGCAGCTGCATTAATGATATTATCACTTCCAGTTAATATGCCACTATAGTGAGCATGAGTGTGATTGTTAGTGCCTCCCAGTGCCATACTATAATTACCGCTAGCTATCTGACTACTTCCTCCTAATATACTACTGCCTATTCCACTAGCTACTCCACCAATACCTCCTACGACAGATGCTCTGTCTCCACTAGCTGTATTGTTAGCTCCTCCTACTAGAACACTATGCTGCCCACTAGCTATCTGTGTACTATTACTCCTAGCGAGTTGCAGATCTATGGACTCTATACCTCTATGGTCTCCTATCAGATCTGCCACTATACCTCCACTTCCTCTAGGTATCAGTCCTATACTTGCATTAGGATCAGCAGTGTCAGGTGTAATATAATATATATTGCCTGCAGTGTCGCCCATCGCCTGTATTCCATCTTCTATATATTGATATCCTTGACCTGTGTATCCAGTCCAGCCTGTCCATCCTGTATATCCGGTATATCCTGTGGGTCCTGTGGGTCCAGTCCATCCAGTGGGTCCAGTCCAACCTGTCATACCTCTCATTCCAGTAGGGCCTGTATCACCAGTTCTACCCGCGAATCCAGTCCAACCTGTCGGTCCTGTATAGCCTGTATATCCTGTAGGGCCTGTATCTCCAGTTCTACCTGCATATCCTGTCCATCCAGTGGGTCCAGTCCATCCTGTATAACCTGTATATCCTGTAGGGCCTGTATCTCCAGTTCTGCCCGCATATCCAGTCCAACCTGTCGGTCCTGTATAGCCTGTATATCCTGTTGGTCCTGTCCATCCCGCGTTACCTTGAGGTCCAGTGGGTCCAGTCCATCCTGTAGGTCCAATCCATCCTGTAGGTCCAGTGCTACCAGTGAATCCTGTATATCCAGTGGGTCCAGTGTCCCCAGTTCTGCCCGCGAATCCAGTCCAACCTGTCGGTCCTGTATAGCCTGTATATCCTGTAGGGCCAGTACTACCAGTGAATCCTGTATCACCTGTAGGGCCTGTATCTCCAGTATAACCAGTATATCCTGTCGGTCCAGTACTACCAGTGAATCCTGTATATCCTGTAGGGCCTGTATCTCCAGTTCTGCCCGCATATCCAGTCCATCCTGTATATCCTGTAGCTCCTGTGTATCCTGTAGGTCCCGTAGATCCTACAGGACCAGGATTCCCTTGGGAACCCGTATAACCAGTGGGTCCAGTCCAGCCTGTACTACCATCAGATCCTGGCACTCCCTGTGCTCCCTGTGGACCAGTCGGACCCGTACTACCATCAGATCCTGGCACTCCCTGTGCTCCCTGTGGTCCCTGTGCTCCTTGAGGTCCAGGACTGCCATATATATCTAACTGATCAAGAGCTTCTATTAGATCAGAGAGTGGGAAGAGCAGCTCATCTACTTCTATTACATCAATGCGTTCCATTTACAGCGAGTACATAATATGGGTATATATTATGTACAGTATCTATTGATTGAGTAGGGATCTGTTCACTTCCTTGTAGATGATATCTACCTGTCCATCTTCATCCTGTACGTATAGAGAGTTACTAATGACTTCACTGTCAGTATCATCGCCTATGCCATCAGTATTAACTGTACCATTCACTCCATTCTGTACTCCATTAGTCAGTCCGTTAGGTACTCCATTACTATATGTAGTATATCTGGTGGGTCTGTCTATCATTCTGTCACTCATACTGTTAATGACCTGTAGTATAGAGTCTATATCTTCTGCGCCAGTAGCTACACTATCATCTACAGTGATGTATCTGCTACTAGTACTAGGTATACTGTACTCACGATCATTATTGCCTAGATTAGCTACTATATTATCTCCTACACCAGCATTAGATAACGTAGGACTGAAGACAGTACCATCATGTATTATCCAGCTGCTTCTTCTAGGACTCATGTCTCTACCCTGCATGTTGACTGGCGATATACCTACCAGCTGAGTATCTACAATGAGATCAGTATCTGCACTATCTATTATAGATCTGCTTCCTGGACTGAGTAGACTGACAGCTCTATTAGATCTAGGACTGAGTGGACTGCTGCCACGATATGTAACATCATTAGATCTAGGACTGATACCGCTGACAGCTCTACCATTCCTAGGACTGACCGTACGTACTGATCTACCATTAGTATTGATCAATCTGCCTCTACCAGATCTAGGACTGATAGTATCTCTACTCCTTGGAGTGGTCAGATCAGTAGACTGCTGACGTCTAGGACTAAGAGGTAGAACAGTATCTGATCTACCATTCCTAGGACTAGTACCATTGACAGCTCTACCATTAGATCGAGGACTTCTCCTTAGTGTGCCATTAGTAGGTGCTATACTGAGTAGGGTCTGATCTAGATCAGTCATGAACTGTCCATCTTCTATCTCATTCTGTACTATCTCTCTAATGGGTACATTCTGCTTACTGTTCAGGTAGACCACTGAGTTACCAGTCCTGAACCTATTGTTATACTGTCCAGTGTCAGTACCCGTAACCCATGTATCCATACTTACATTAGAAGTCCCTTCGACCAGTTCATCGTATGCATTCTCATTAAGTACAGGGTCTATCTCCTCATCTATGTAGTCCAATACATACGGATCATCTCTATGATCAGTATAGTATCTGGACTTGATCAGTGCATCCTCTGCATACTGAGGATACGTAGTATCATACCACCATTGTCTCTCGCTCTGAGGTAACAGAGGATCCATTTACTAACGCTGTATAATAACAGTCACTCTAGCTGTCATCGAATAGGAGAGATCAAGCTATTGTACCTCTATCAGAACTAGTATCAGTACATGATTAGTGACGCAACAGTGCGATACTGATCAGTAGTATAGTACAGAGCTGCTATGTAGTATAGATGGGTACTGTTCTCGGGTACAGATATGCTACTGTTCACTAGTATAGCAGCTGCACTGACTAATAGAGACAGCTGCTCTATCTACTGGACTGATTACTAGGACAGTATGGGGGCTGATTACTAGGACAGTATAGGCTGATTAGCAGTACAGATGGCACTGTTCTCCAGTACAGATGCTGCACTGGCTGGTATATAGATGTGGCACTGTTCTCCAGTACAGATGCTGCACTGGCTGGTATATAGATGTGGCACTGTTCTCCAGTACAGATGCTGCACTGACTAGTATATAGATGGCACTGTTCACTGGTACAGATGTGGCACTGTTCACTGGTACAGATGCTGCACTGACTGGTATATGGATGCTACTGTTCACTGGTACAGATGCTGCACTGACTGGTATATGGATGCTACTGTTCACTAGTACAGATGTGGCATTGTTCACTAGTACAGATGCTGCACTGACTGGTATATGGATGGCACTGTTCTCTAGTATAGCAGCTGCACATTCATCATAGACTAACTGTACAGTCTCCATCAGTGTACTTATATGTACTCTATATAAATGGGAGGTAACTGTTCGTCAGTAGCCTTCGGTCTAATAAGGACAGAGTGTGAGTCTACTAATAAGCTGCTCAGCATAAGCGATACAGTCATAGAGAATGTGACTAATATCATGTCTAGTACTAGTAATCAGGCTGTCACTCATCTGAATATTAAGCAGACTATAGTGATAAGAGCTGATAGAATAGCCTGCGATAACTTGAATGTGGTGAATAGAGTCGATGTAGATGTCGTGGTCAATCAGGAGATTAATGAGGTAGCTCGTAGTCAGTTGATAGCTGCCATAAGTAATGTGACAGAGTGGGATGCTATACAAGAGAATAGAGAGCTGACAGGCTGGTTCAGTAACCCAGCTGCTAGTCAAGTGAATGACGTGGAGGTAGCTAACTACTTCAGAGCACTTACTGAGCAGACTCTTACAGTAGAGAGACTGAACAGTATCACTAACAGTATGTACGTAGATCAGCAGATAGACTTCAGAGTAAAGGAGCTGACAGGTAGGAACTGTAACATCACTAACGACATAATGGTCAAGGTATTCGTCAGTCAAGCACTCTACGCTGTACTAGATGCATTCCAGAACAGTAACTATGATCTAGAGACTAATCTCAAATTGAAGCAGGCACTAGAGCGAGAGAATAGGGGCATATTCGAGTCCTTCTTCGGCAGCAAGAAGGGCAAGTTCACAGCAGTGGCAGTCGTCTTCGGAGCTGTCCTAGTAATAGGTGGAGTGATCTTCGCAGTAGTCATGTCCAGTAAGAAGAAGGGCAGCTCTGGAGGATCAGGCACTACCGTCATAGCACCTGCTCCACAGCCTGCACCAATTACTTCTCAACCCAGCACCTCATCCACTCCATCCGTCCCATCTATACCACAGATACCTGTCAATGGGACAGTGCAGGTACCCGTAGTGAATGGAGATACTGTACCTCTCTTAGGAAATGTCAACGGAAATGGTAGACTGAATGGAGTGAATGGTGGTAGAGTTACGGGCAGACTGTACACTCAGAACTCTAGACAGCCCACATAACTGTACTATCTGCAGTGTCATAATATAGATGAGTATTATGACGAGACAGCTGCACTGATCACTAGATCGGCGTGTGTTACAGTCTGTCTATACCAACTACAGTATACTGTAGATTATGACAGCTGTCTAAATGGAGAGAGACCATATAGAGGCACTGACCATTACAGTTCATCGACATGCAATATCGATCGGCGTCAAGAGATCAGGCGATGATAATATTAGAAGCGTTTATCTAGATAGACCTATCAGCAGCTATGGGCCTGTGGAACTGACTATACCTAGTATGGATGAACTAAGTCAACTGAGGAGTCTGCATATAGACGGTACTGTAGTTACTGACGCCATCTTGAATACAGACATGTTCTGCGCATTAGACAGTCTAAGAGAGCTGTCCTTATATAATCTGACCATCTCTATTAACGACCCACAGTGTATAGCACTACCTAACCTAAGAAGTGTCAATATAGGATACTGTACGTTCAATATCAATGTGGAGGGCTATGAGAACGTGCTCGAGATGTTCAGGGACTACTCACCAAAGCTCAGACGCATAGCTATCAGATATACTAATATGACAGGTACACTACCTGATATGCATCCCGGTATACGAATAATAGTCAGTGATAATGATGGCATAGCTGACTATTACTACAATACGGAGAATATGACTAGCAGGCGGTCGATGGAGAATAGAAGCAGAATTAATAGAGTTAGTAGAGTGAGTAGAATGGATGGATTCTACACTAGCAGATAGAACTCTAATGGAGTGGAGAGATAGCTATATATTACATGATGACTGTAATATATATATAGTGCGGTATTCAGACTGTCATATTGTAACTGCAGTTCTATATATGTGTTGACTGTACTGATCTACTACACTGATATAGAGTCTAAGCATCAGTCTGATCGTAGTACAGTACAGATACTCTACTCTATTACAGATCGGACTGTACTCCTATCTGCTCCACTGTACTACTAGTTATTCAGGATCATGCTGATTACTTAAAGAGGAGAGAGATAGATGTCCAGTGATAAGATAAGGAACGTAGATATAGAGGTATACGACGATTATATGATGGTATACACCAGTACAGATGATGAACAGTCACTTAATGTAACTAGACTGTCTATACAGAGTGGTGAGGATATAGTACTGAATATACCTGCATCCAGTAGTATGTCAGATCTACTGACTATAAGAATAGAGAGTCTGAGAACAGATGATACTACAGTCATATTCAATACTGATTCTCTATGCAGCTTCCCTCTACTTAGAGAGGTATTCCTTCATGGACTGTACGTAGAGATCAATAGGCCAGACTGCATAATACGCCCCAGACTAGAGGTACTGCATGTGACAGACTCTGTCTTCCAGGTCAATACTCCTGACTACGAGAACGTACTAGAGATGATACACTCACTCAATCCTAATATGCAGGATGTAGTCATAGTGAATACTGACATAGTAGGTGCTGAGCCTGACTGGAGTATCAATGACAGCAGACCGCAGTCCCTCACTCTAGATAATAATATGTACCTCATAACGAGAGGATTCGACCACAGTGACGGAATGCTTGTATTGCCGCCATCTGATATCATAGCTAGAGCAGCCTAATCCATATACAGGGAGGTCAGTACTGCACAGTATATTGTATGCAATACTTAAAGAGTAGTATGGATAACAACAAGATAGTAGACTTGAGCGTCACTCTCTATGACGATCACATGTCTATAGGTACACTCAGAGAGAACAGTTCAGAGATAACGTACGAGACTATAGAGATATCTCCTGGAGATGATATACGGCTGGATATATCTACATCTAATGATCTGTCAAAGGTAGAGAGACTGTTCATTCTTAATCTGCGTACAGGAGGAACAGTCACTGTAGATACTGATCAGTTCTGTAGTCTGCCAGAGACTGTCACCAGTATAACACTCAGTGGTCTCCATCTGATCATCAACAGACCAGAGTGCATCATATCGACCAATCTAAGGCATCTACAGATAGATAACTCCACCTTCGAGATCAATGCCCCCAACTATGACAATATACTGCAGATGGTATACGACTATCAGCCTAACATCAGATCAGTAGTAATAATTAACACTAATATGGTAGGACCTGTACCTGACTGGGACACTAACAGTATACCTAACAGACTAATACTCAGGAACAATGAGGGAGTAGATGACGTGATCAGACCCATGAATATCCCAACTAGTAGTGGAGGTATAATATTAGGTACACAGCGTATATCACCAAGTACATTATCTCCCACAGGACGTAGTCCATCTATAGGATCTGCGAGTGATGATGATGATGAGATCATTAGAAGGAGATCAGATGACATATACTACTAGCGATAGATCTGTAGTACAGAGAGCAGATAGAGATACTGTACTAGAATGTGTACAGAGTGATAGCAGCGACCTCTGTACATGAGTCTGTTATATTACGGCCGTAATATAACACAGTGAATAGACTATAACTCCTCCACTTGGAAGTACTTGAAGCTGTACTTACCCTCAGGATCTAGATCCTCCAGTCCATCGTATTCATACGGGAGTAAGAACTCTACATCATCATCATAGTCATATAGGCGGCCTTCTACTATATAGACAGTCTGTACAGATGTACCATTCAGTCTGTTCAGTATCTCTTCAGTGGGAGGGACTGTATCTAAGAACAGTACTCTCCGTAGATGTCTCAGTCTGCTGAAGTCCAGATCTCTGGTCCTGTACCTATTATCAGGTATAACTATAGTATGTATACGTCCATCCTTATACATCACATGTCTAATCAGTACAGTGACCATATCTTCAGGTAGTACAGCTGCCTTGAAGAATGGGTACAGATCTGCACTAACATGCTTAGTGAACTGCTCTCTATCCTCAGCATCTAATGCATGATATACTGCCACTATCCAGTCTCTGAACTGCTGTCTATCACTGCTCATTTACTTACAGTCTATATATCTACAGCATCGTTGAGTACGTATATGGTGGATGGTATACTAGACGATGCTCTATCTATGAATGTGGCGGCTGTCTATATAATATATCCTCACTGCGTAAACAGAAGAGTATGGAAGACAGTTACTACATAGGTACTCTATCTATTAACAGTACTGGATCATGTAATGTATATACGCACCACACTGCATGATAGTGATACCAGGCTCTTATCTCACGAGTATAGTAAGGTATCCTATCAGTACAGACAGCACTGATATAATACTCAATGTACCTAATATTGAGCTGCTATCTAGACTAGACGATCTGTACATAACAGTAGAGACTAGTACTAGGAGATATACCATTAATACTGATGGATTATGCAGTCTGACTAATCTAAGACTGCTAGACATCCATGGAGCGACAGTCCAGATAAATGATCCAGCCTGTATAGCACTGTCCAATCTACGTATAGTGGAGATACACAACAGTAACTTCGTAATCAGTCCCGACATAGACTACACCAATGTAATTGAGATGTTCTCTGACTACAGCCCCGATCTAGTCAACATAGAGATAACGGGCACTAATATAGAAGGCAGTACAAGGAGACTGTTCGATCTGATCGTAGATCTGCGCAATAATCCTGGTCTAGATACTAACTCTATCGATCACATCTACTACTAACTTAATAGACAGTCTCCTTCCCCTCATCTACTCCATAGGTCATAATATATAACTACAGCTATTATGACTACTCCATCACTGTACAGTCTAGTCCTCCTCTACATCTCCTTCATCTCAGTCATCTCTCTCATCCATCGTACAGTATCTCCTCATACCTGAATGTATACCTACCATCAGGGTCTAACGTACGCACATTATCTAGATTGATGGGGAACAGGTCGTCTATCTCATCTATAGTATACGACTGCTCCTCTGACAGTATATAGACCTGCTCTACACCAGTATTATTCAGCTTATCTAGGTCCTCTTCTGTAGGAGATGTGATACCGGCTATGTAGATGACAGTACGAAGCTGCGGTATCTTACCGAAGTCTACAGCATAAGTCCTATAGTTCCAGCTAGGTATATACAGTGTATTCACTCTACCTCTATCGTAGATTATATGCTCGAATAGTATCCGTTCTGCCATATCATATGGATCTACTCCTGCCTCGAAGAATGGATATAGATCTGCCAACACTAAGTTATTGAATTGTGCAGCATACCTAGCACCTAGCTCATCTCTTATGGTACTGAGCCATTCTATGAATCTCTCTCTATCTGACTGCATTTATACTCCAGACAGAATATCTATACAGTACTACTAGTGATCAGTCGCATCGTCCACTACTCAGTCCAGTCCGGTCCGTGCTCCCATCTGTACTAGTAGATAACCATGATCTAGATACATCTAGTGCACATAGAATAGACCTATCAGGGACGATAGAGTGTATATATTAGAGGATAGGAGCATTAATAAGGACTATATTAACAGTAACTGTATTATAGATACAGTAGGAGTAATGGCAGTCCCATAGATAATGAGATCAGTCTATTCATCATATATAGAGAGTGCATATGATAAAGATATGAGTACTATCGTATGGATATAGAGGTCGACTACGTGTAGAGTGGATGATAGACTGCATATATAGTAATATAAACTATCGGTAGTGTAAAGATGACTACATCAGAGGTAATCCTTAGAGAGATCACTAATGAGGAGATAGAGAGAGTGGCAGCTGCTATAACCAATACATATCCTGATATAGATCTCTATAGGTATGCTATAGAGAACATACGACAGAATGTGAGGGATCAGCTGACTGGACTATCTATAGTAGATGATCCATCATATGTGGATGAACTGATAGAGGAGGTCAGAGAATCGTACGTACTCAGTAAGGTACCTAATGAAGTCTTTAAGGGGATACAGACGTCGCATGTACTGGGACAGTTCGCTACACAGACTGTACTGCATGCTAAGAGAGGACAGGGTGGTACTAAGACCTTTGTGTCTGCATTCGATATGATCAAGGAGTACGTCAAGTTCAAGGCAGAGCTGAAGGAGAATATAGTCTATACATACTTGAAGCAGAAGGTAGGATACGAGCATGCACATAGACTGTATGTACCTATGTTCACTCAGGTGAATCTGTCACAGATAGTAACGTCCTATATTATGCATGATCTGAATGTCAGTCGGCCTGATCTTACATGGTACGAGGACTACTATGATTATGGCGGAGCTGCTCCCCGCTATAATAGAGTATTCATCAGACTGACTCTAGACAGATACCTCTTATACGAGATGAAGATCTCTATGGATACACTGGTATCTACACTGGAGAGATCGTCTGATGGTATCTTCACAGTAGTACCTGCACCCACATACAGAGGCATAATAGACATCTATCCTAATATAGACAAGCTCTCAAAGTCCAAACAGTTCACTAAGCAGGTGGGAGAAAGACTAGACAATCTGCCCTCGAATGAGAAGGATCAGATGCTGGCTAAGCTCTTCTTAGCAGGTACATTCATACCCAGTATGGCTCATATACAGGTATCTGGTATAGCTGGTGTACGCTACGTACAGCCAGTCAGACTGTCTATATCATCAGTACTGAAGTCTGAGAGACAGATTGGAGACGACATGTGGGAGATAGTCTGGGACCAGATCACTGCCACTAATAGAGGTATCACAGCTGAAGAAGTGAAGGATCTCTTCAGAGTCATAGACATAGAGCCTATACAGTTCGATTATATACCGGACAGACTGTTCATTATAGGATGGATCTATCCAGGTACTCCCCTAGGCATGATCAAGTCTATAGAGCTAGCTAGTGCATTCAGAGAAGAGGAACGTATACTGCCAGATGAAGGATCTGCTGATCAGAGTGCTGGTAGTAGATGGATCATATCCTATGATGCAGACAGTATACCCAATAGAACTGATATAGATACAGTGTTCAATGGCATCTATGGTGCTACAGTTACTCATCTTACTACAGCCGAGGGACTGCCCGATAATAGAGTGCAGATTGATGAGTGGACCTTAAGTGATAGTCCTATGAATGCACTAGCTGTATTAGTAGATCAGTTCCAGGATGCAGATGAGCTGGTATACTTAGAGTTGAACAGTCTTAACTTTGCTGATATCATGTCTCATGACAGAGTAGATGCTCGTAGAACCATCACTAATAACCCTAGGAATGTACTCAATACTCTTGGTATAGAGGCACTGCGTAATGTGATGATAGTCAACATAGGCAGGCTGCTAGAACAGTCTGGTAGTGAGTTCAACTTCAGGCACATAGAACTGTTAGTAGATCACTTCACTATGCACGGCTATGTAACACCAGTCTCTATCATTGGAGTAGAGGGTCAGAGATTAGGTCCATTCACAGAGTCTACATTCCAAGAAGGAGATAAGATACTACTTAAAGCTGCACAGTTCGGACGTACAGACGACATCAATACTCCATCTGCTTACATCACCATCGGTAAGAGAGGTGCATACGGCAGAGATTACAGCGAGTCATTAGGCAGACCAATCAGTAGAGACGCTGAAGAGAATGCCATCTACACCAGGTACAGGCAGGAGAATCTGACCACCAACTATGTACATAATGATCTTACTGTCTTCAGTGAGTACGAGATAGTGGCTGATACCATAGCATCTACTATGTCTAATCCAAGTACATTCCTCACACTGTTCGGGGAGACTAGAGATATGGCAGAGATGCCTCCTACACTGACTGCTAATGACATTGCACATACTCTTCAGTACACTGATCGTGCACCTAATACTCCCTCTCTACATATAGGTCAGCGTAAGCTATTCATATCAGAGCTACAGTTCCTCACACGCTACATAGATCAGGCTGATATAGTACTCTATGCAGGAGCTGCTCCCGGAGATCATATAGGATTTCTCGCGTCACTGTTCCCAGAGTTAGTCTTCATACTGGTGGATCCTAATCCCTACAGAATCTACGTAGAGGACTCATACAATGTGTCTGTCAGTACCATCAGTACTGTAAAACAGCTCCTAGACATACTGGTGATGAACCTAGATGAAGCCTCCAACATATATACCATGCAGTCCCTCTTCACTCAGGAGATAGCCGAAGGTATAGCCGATGTACTGGATGCAATGACTGACGAGAACAGAATAGAGATACTGTTCATATCTGACATCAGAACTGCATCCGGAGAGGGAGGTATGACTACTGACTTCGATATAATATGGAACTTAGCACAGCAGTATAGATGGATCTACACCATGATCCCTAAGGCATCTCTAGTCAAGTTCAGACATCCATTCTACAATGGTGGTCCAGAGCAGTCAGTAGCTGAATTCAACAGACTGTTAAAGTCTAATGCTCAGGCTAGAGAGGATATAGAGTCTGCACTATCATTCGAAGATGGACTGGCAATAGACTTCGTACAGAACTATAGAGATGGACAGCTGCAGTACTTCACTGGTACCATCAATCTACAGGCATGGTCTGGAATGTACAGTGCAGAGACCAGATTGGAGACTACAGGTCAGACTGTATCTACATACAGCGATGACTATGAGGATAGACTGTTCTACTACAATGCAATAGACAGACCCTACATCTATCATGAGAACACTAACTCCAGTGAAGAGCTGGGCTTCGATCACTGTAATGACTGCTCCATAGAGAATAGGGCATGGACTGACTTCATAGCTGCTAAAGGACTAGGAGAACAGACTACTGTACAGTCATTAGTACAGCAGCTAAGTGGACCTCCTACTAATAGTCGCAGACTGCTCTTCGGTAACCATGGCAGATTCTTCACTAACCCCATCAATATAGACATAGTACGAGACAGTATAAGAGACTGAAGGAGTAGAGGTATATATACCTAGACTATGAAGAGATACTACACATATTACTATTACAGTAATATGTCATAGAAGTGGTACAGTGTCCAGTGGTCAGTCTGGTATTTGTACTACTAATCAGATCGGTATGTGTATTAGAGATCAGTCCGTATCTGTACTACTAATCCAGTCTGTACTAGAGATCAGTCCGTATCTGTACTAGAGATCAGTCCGTATCTGTACTAGAGATCACTCTCATACTGTCCTGGTAATCAGCTCCAGTATATAGTGCAGTATCAGTCCTAACAGTCTATCTCTACTATGGAATAGTCTATTCTATATAGTAGCTGTACAGTAAATGGATGACATAGAGAACGCTGTAGATTCTATCTGGGATCAGGAGATAGACCTGGATGAATGGGACAGTAATACTGATAGGCAGCTAGCTACAATAGATGACAAGGTCAAGTCCTTAGTTAGAGCGAAGACTAGTACTACTGCTAGACTGCAGGAGATATTCGACAGTGTCTACGGTACAGCTAGATCACTGTTCGGAGCTGATACTCTAGACAGTATGCTGACTGCAGCACTGAATAGTAACGCAGATCTTAAGACTAAGTTCACTGGTAGAGATGACACTGTCCTCATATTCAAGAATGGAGATCTATATACTGTTACTCTACCCCAGGATCAGGATCAGGGCCCAGATGATGACTCTTCTTCTGCTGAGGAGATAGATGGATATACTATAGGTACTATTAAGGATAGCACTGACACTGAGTAATAGTACAGCACTTAGTACTAGTATACTGTAGCTGTCTGATACTTGGACTTAAGCCTGTACTAGAATATGGAGACAGTACCTTCAGTGCCAGTATAAGGCAGCTGTCTATCTATACTATGGACTTAAGCCTGTACTAGAATATGGAGACAGTACCTTCAGTCCTAGAGCAGCTGTCTATCTATACTATGGACTTAAGCCTGTACTAGAATATGGAGACAGTACCTTCAGTGCCAGTATAAGGCAGCTGTCTGATACTGGGGACTTATCTCCAGTCTGATTCTGAGAGTGGCACCTTTAGTACCAGTGAGCGCTCACTCTTCATATTTGTATGGTCCCCCCTTGGACTCTAAAAATAGAGACTCGGCCTAAACCCTATGCTTTCAGTACTCACTTATGGACCTTATCCTCCAGTGAATCTGTCTATTTCTGTAACTCGAGTATATGTCTGGACTAATGCAGTGTTAGTCCGGATCTAAGTCCATGCTGTCATTTCCGGCCTGAAGTGAGAAATCTGATCTGGAGTAGAAGTCCAGGCTTAGGCCCTGTATTATGTGCAGCTGCTTCATTAGGAGTAAATCAGCTACTAATGGTACAGCTGTCAGTGAGATGATATAGGTACAGTCTTATGTAGAGGTACACTGTCCAGTCAGTTGTACATGATATATAGACAGTATGACTGTACTGAGAAGTCAGTGTTGAGACTGTATGGACTGATTAAGATGCATATGGGACTAAAGTGCAGTGTATCATATGATGAAGTGGGTCATATGATACTGTAGATATGCAGTGACTGTATATAGGGACTAAGGTCCGTACTATAATAGAGAATGGTGGGTATAGTACGAGGAGTATAAGCTGCAGACACATCATCTGGTGTGAATGCTGCGGTATAAAATATATAATGGATGACTCTAACTATGTGGCGAAGAACAGCTCACTTGCTATGTTATATAGGGACCTTAGGCCCGATGAGATTGTAGATGATGTGAGGAGTGGGACTGCAGTTTATGATGGTGTAGTCAAGGATACGAGACGTACTGTCAAGGGAGATGACAGGGTATATGTACAGCATACTGATGAGTTCGTAGAGCAGTATGTACAGTACCTTGAGTCTGAAGATGACTCCTACGTGCAGTACTATATAGGTAAGAGTGCACCATTATTCATACATGCTATTTATCCGTACAGCGACTTCCAGAGCAAGATGGGAGAGTATGTAGCTGAGCTGAGGAGATGCTTCAGGGATCTGAATATAGACAGTAATCTGCACTTCAGCATGATCTACACTATCAGTATGGATGCTGATCAGACCACTAGGAATGGTGGGAATGGAGGAGTGAATGACGGTGAAGGAGCTGAGGAGGAGGATGATCCGTTAGATGATGACGATAATGACAGTATGACTAAGTTCTTGCTCATCTGTCCGTTCATAGGTATAGAGTATCTACAGGTAGTACTGGATGCATCTCCCAGACTGAGGGAGTCGAATGCTGAGATGCAGCTACTGTCTGGTGACTGTCCTCTACTCAATAAGGGTATGACTCTCTCTTATATCAGTAGAGGAGATGTCATAGTCACTGAGTGGAATGAGGATCTAGATGATGTAGCTGTGCAGCTGAACTACTTCTTGAACAGCCCTCGCATAACAGTCTGTGCAGACGATCCCATTAGGATCTCTGAGGAGATGATCAAGATACTGCGTAATAAGGACAGGAATCACTTCCTAGAGGATACTACACTGTTCATTAATCTAGGCAAGATACTGCACAATCTGTACAGGAGAGATGAGGAGAAGGCCTTGACTATCTGGAAGGAGATAGCGGGCATATCCGAGGACAGACCTACCTGTACAGTAGACGGTATAGAGTATGATGAGGAGCAGCTGGAGGATCTACTCAATGAATTCGCCATAGATAATCACCTCTCATACAAGACTCTCATCTGGTATGCTCGTACACTAGAGTATAATAGGTACAGACTGTGGTCTGATAGATGGTTCAAGGAGGGACTCATATTCCATACCTATCACTATCATGCACTTGCACAGCTGTTCTTCAAGATGTATCCAGACAGCTTCCTCTGTACTGAAGGAGGCAAAAGATGGTACTTCTATCAGGACGGCACATGGATAAGGGATGATGGTAATCTGCACTTCAAGAATATACTGAACACTAGCTTCACTCAGTATATACAGTCAGTCATCATACCAGACTACATCAATAGGAAGATCTCGCAGTCCATCATAGATGCAGTCAAGAAGCTGGTCCCCCTCATATCTAAGCCCATAGTTAAGAACGGTATCATAGCAGATGCTGCCTATTACTACGAGGATCCGAAGCTGAACAGTAAGCTAGACAGCAACAAGTTCCTACTGAATACAGCTAACTGTCTAATAGACTTCAGTAACAACAGTAGACAGAATAGACAGGTACACATCAGAGACCCGATGCCTGAAGACTTCATCACTAAGAGGATACCAGTAGGCTACAATAAGAGACTGCACATGGGCCATAAGAGAATCAAGATGATCGAGGACTTCCTCCGTAAGATCTTCCCAGATGACGAGACTAGGTACAGGGCCTGCATCATATTCGCCTCCTTCTTAGTGGGTGGTAATAAGGACAAGAAGCTGTACATCATGTCTGGTCCTAAGGACTCAGCTAAGTCCACCTTCAAGTCCATCTTCCTAGATAGAGTGCTGAGTAATGAGCCTGATGGCTACGCTAGAGATGCACCCATTGAGGCACTGATTAAGAGTAATAAGAACAGCAGTCAAGCCAATCCAGAGTTAGCACAGGCTAAGAACTGTAAGGTAGTCACCTTCACTGAGCCAGAGAAAGGAGTCACCTTTGAAGCCTCCATGATTAAGCGTATCACTGGTGGTGATGCCTCATTCGGTAGAGCTCTCTATGAGAATGGTGGCAGCATCAAGTCCACCTTCAAGTACGTAGTGCAGTGTAATACTATACCTGTACTCAAGTCCTATGATCTGCCCGCATTAGAGCGCTTCTTCATCATACCCTTCCTCTCTAAGTTCAGCGACAATGCCCCTGAGTCTGAAGAGGAACAGTGGGAGAAGCGTATCTTCCCTAAGGACGACACCATACAGGACAATACAGGTAAGTATGCTGAAGCACTCTTCTGGTACATACTACAGTTCATACCCAAGTACTTCGAGGAAGGTATCAAGGCATCAGCTGAGATGACTGCTAAGATCAGTGAGTATGTCAGTCGCAATGACGTCTACATGGAGTTCATCATCAACGAGATAGAGCGTAAGGCAGATTCTAATCTACCATGCAGAGAGCTGTTCAACAGATACAGGCAGTGGAACAAAGATAACTATGGAGGCAATCCGTACTTCAGCTATTCAGATGTAATACAGGAGATACTGACCAGACTAGACAACGCAGAGAAGACTGTAGTCAACGGCAAGGAAGTGATACGTGGATACGCACTGAATAACAGTAACAGGAACTTCACTATGGAGTAGATCATCAGATACCATCATATTACACATACAACAGTAATATGATCCCCACTATGTATCAATAGAGTATGCAGACTGAGTTATACAGCTGACAGGTCTGTACTCCAATAGTAGTACAGATCAGACCGAGCTGTCGCGACAGCTCGCGAGTTCTTACAGAACTCGGACTGCTCATACTATCTCCTAGTACAGACTGTGTGCTCTAATGGTAGTATAGATCAGACTGCTCATACTATCTCCTAGTACAGACTGTGTGCTCTAATGGTAGTATAGATCAGACTGCTCATACTATCTCCTAGTACAGACTGTGTGCTCTAATGGTAGTATAGATCAGACTGCTCATACTATCTCCTAGTACAGACTGTGTGCTCTAATGGTAGTATAGATCAGACTGCTCGTTATATCTAGAGTGCAGGCTGATCATTCTATCTCGTAAGTGCAGGCTGATCATTCTATCTCGTAAGTGCAGGCTGATCATTCTATCTCGTAGTACAGATCAGACTGCTCATTCTATCTCTTAGTACAGACTGTCCATTAAATGGTAGACAGCATACTCTATACCTTAGATCTGTACAGTGCTGTCTACTATAGCTATCAGTACTGGAGACAAGACAGGATACTGCTCTCTAAGTAGATGGTACAGTTGATACTGTCTCTATAGTACTACACATCATAGTGTATGCCTATAGTTATGTGACTAATATAAATGCTAGCGATAGACTCGTTACAGACTGGTAATACTAAGACGATGAGAGCAGCTTCTATATATAGATTGCTGTCCAGTGCAGTACTGATGAGTACTAATAGTGTAGATGATGGAGAGCTGCGATCACTAATAGGATTCACTGGAGAGTATACTACTGTAGAACTAGGAGATGACCTCGACAGCATAGTCAAGATACCGTTCATTATGAGTGCAGACTACTGCCATATAATCAGTAGGAGACCAAGGGAAATAGTACAGGCTATGGACAGATTACTGGTCAGTACTGTAGGCAACTATGGATGGATACGCTCTATAGTCAGACTGGCTACAACTGCTAATGATACACCACTAATGCATGAAGACAGTCCCTCACTAGGCAGACCATATGAGCTAGTAGTCATACTGCTTAATGACAATCCTGATGTAGATAACACTGGTATTAAGCCAGAGAATCTGAACAGAGAAGTACCTCTAGTCATAATAGATAAAGACTACGATGCAGAGGATCTACTGCAGTACTTCAGTCCAGATACTGTGAAGATAGCCATAGTATAGATTATACTGTACAGTGATAGGAGGAATAGTATAGCTGTACGCGAGTGATAGGCATAGTATAGTTGTACAGGGTATAGGACAGTAGCTATATACTGATAGAGCCAGTATAGTAAATGTACAGAGTACAGGACAGTATAGAGCTGTACAGGCAGTATGGAGTATAGTACATAATAGACAGCTGCTATTATGTTACGATGTAGACTGTATGGAGACTACCATCTATGCTATCTGTGCAGTGTACTATCTAGATACTATGCTGAGTATAAAGAGAGAGACGTAATGTACAAGCCATTGGAGGTAAGGATAAGAGCAGATGGTACTATCATTGGGTATTATGATGGTATAGAGACTGAGTACAGCTCATTAATAGATGTACCTATAGCTGATGATGTTACTGTACTATATGTGATAGCTGATGAGGGGATTAGAGGTATAGATGTAGCTGATATAATACCTATAGAGGATATATACTTGAGAGAGCTGTATCTTGATGGAGTAGATGTCAGATCATTAGATGGTATACAGTACAGCAATCTTAGGACTCTTCGTATACAGAACTGCACTAATAGTCTTGATCATAGACTAGATCTGACAGGCTGTCCTCAGCTGAGACTACTGTATATAATAGGGACAGCCATAGTGAGATTGCCTGATATTACAGCCTGTACTAGACTGAATATCTTCGGTGCATACGGGTCTGATCTCAGTAGTGATGCACTCACTAATCTGGACCTGTCAGCACTAGTACAGATGCAGTACTTCAGTATAGAAGACTGTAGAATACAAGGTGTACTGCCGGAGTATATACAGTACTGGACTAGTCTAATAGTACTCAATCTGTCGTATAATGTGTTGATAGGCAGTATACCTGACTCATACTCTAGGCTGACTAGATTGAGGACACTCTCCTTAGCTGGCAATGGACTGCAGGGAGATATCAGTGTAGTAACTACCTATGATGAGCTAGTCAGACTGCATCTTCATGACACTGACTTCGAGGACAGTCAGTCACTCACTAAGATACTCAATCTACCAGATATCAGCTTCGTATCAGTGCATAATAGTGGTATAACTGGTAGACTGCCTAATCGTACGGATAGAAGGATAGAGGTATCTGTAGATCTAGACAGCGATACATACCATACCGCTAATCCACAATTCTGGCGAGTAGATCGCATCATAGAGAGTGAGAATAGAGCAGTGCTCCTGAATAGAGTATTCATATAAAGAGTGCATAGATCATATCATGGTTATATAGTGATATGACAGCTGTAGTATAGATCTCCGGTACTAAGAGTAATGATAACTAATGATGAGCAGTCTATAGATCGTATACCTGGACTGTGTAGTCACTGTACATAGGCTGCCTCTTACTGTCGATCTCAGTATAGTAAGTGGACTGAAGAAGCTGCAGTCTCTAACACTGTCTAACTGTACAGTCATCTGTACTAGCGAGAGAGTGGAGCTGTCATCTAGACTGCATCCTCTTCAATGTATCTCTACAGTATCTAGAGTGCAGGCTTACCAGTTACACTAGAGCAGCTGATCATAAGAGGAGGTAATGCAGCTGATAGTATAGCAGTAGATTGTACTGATCTAACCAGTCTTACATCTATAGCTCTAGACAGTATCATCTCTCTACTATCTACAGGCAGCTGCCCACTAGATACTCTGTCTCTCTATAACATAAGACAGTAAGGTAGCAGCTGTACTAGACTGTCTATATCAGCATTGCACTCTACAGACTCTCAATATGCATATACGTCAGCATAGATGGACCTCTACCTAATATAATATACACACTATCTGAACTAAGACACATATGTATACGAGACTGCAGTACTATAACTCACGTAGATACTGAGAGGCTCAAGACAGTATCTAAGCTGTGGTACATAATCATAGTTCCTGGTAATACAGACATAGAGTATACTCCCATCCATATACAGTATACTAGCACATATCTACACTATTAAGTAGATATGTACATTCTCCTCCATATATAATAGTCAGCTCCTTATCTTCTGTCAGTATCAGTCCTCATCCTCGTTCTTATCATCCTCCTCGTCCTTATCATCCATTCTATTCAGTATCCATGTACCAGGTAGTACTGTAGGTATATTACTGTACAGTATACCGACTAGATATTCTGTATATCTATGTATGGTATCGTATGGACAGTAGACTGTCGCATAGACACTATCATCACTATGATAATAGTTGTACTCAGCACTTACACTGTCTAGAACTGATACTATCTGGGATATATTCAATAGAGATCTATCTATTATCAGCTTGACAGCATATATAGTATCTCCAGTATCTATAGTACTGCTGGCGAATCTGATCTTAAGTAGAGGCACTGTCTTAGTTACACTACTGTGCTTCTGCCTATACAGTACCTTATACTCAGTATGATACCTCCTACAGTTCTTACTAGCTGTGTAGTATATGACAGCTGTATTAGCAGTAGTACGTATAGGATAGAATCTGTAACAGAGTAGATTATTCTGCTGTACAGTCACTATCCAATTAATAGGATTGCTATACTGCTTACTAGATACAGAGTCCATATCTATCACTGCTACTGTAGTTATACCCCCATCCAATACATAGTAATATGGTCTATTCACTTCCATAGTATATAGTGTTTATACGCCCACTGTATATTATAGTAACAGTATACTGCCTACTCTATGTACATAGAGAGACACTGTTCTACAGTATAGATATATAGACTGATTATGTATATGGTAGACTGACTCTACTAGTATAGATGAGAGTATAGATGAATATACAGATGAGAGTATAGTAGTATAGAGCTGATAACGCTTCCTGCGATCACTACTAGTACAGTCACTCCTATCTACAGGACTGATGATGCCTCCTACGGTCGTTCCTTCCAGTCGTTAATGGTACTGATATGTGAGTATATCTATGGTAGTGTTACCTATTACTCATACATATTAGATATATGCGGCTAATATGTATTATGTACGTGTGTATATACAGTGTAGTATCTAATACTTCTCATGTTACCGTCATCTAGTAGTTCAGTATTCCATCTATCTCTCTGACTCTGGTGGGGAGATGTTACTATCTGTCTCTATATAGATGCCAGATCTAACTCTAGCAGGTAGGGACTGATTCTTAGATAGCTTGTGGCTCTGTCTTTAGTAGACCCTTGGCACCACACTTGAAGAAGGTAGCTGGTATCTTACCCGAGAGCTTATTACATGTCAGGTCTATTATGTATAGGTATTGTAGCTGCTTGATGTGCTGTAGTCCGTCAGTCAGCTCATTCTTATCTAGTCTCAGTTCGTAGATTTATAGTAGAGGGTATGCTGCCAGACAGCTTATTACCTGATAGAGACAGTCTCATTAAGCCTGTCCCTTTCATATCACTGTCTAGAAGGGTCAGTGTGTGCAGATTAATGAGAGTAGACCAGTCTTCTTTGTCCAGAGGAGATAGACTGTATCTGGGCTTATTGTCAGTCCTCTCAATATATCCATTCACCCGTATGTCTACAACCTCGAGGTATCTACACTGATCCAGTACCGGTATGTATTTGATATCAACGCCCTGTATCCGTAATACTCTTAGTTGTATACATCCGCTTAGATCCATACGTCTAAGTCCACTGGTACACTGATTAGTATACAGGTCGCCGATGCTCAAGGTCCGTAAACAGTCCATCTTCTCAATACGGGTTATTAATGCAGAGCACACGTAACTCTATGCATGTTTACATCTGTACTATCTAGAGGGAGCAGCTGCTCTACTTCCTCTACAGTACGTATATAGTCATATCCTTAATAGTGCTAGTATTCATACTACTTACTACATACACCCATCATACCATCAGTACTATATATATTAGTCGTACTGTACACTAATATATACAATCTCATACAGATGCTCTATATCCTACTACATACCTAATATAGACCTCAGCTGTCTATCTCATCTCACGTCGCCTCATCTCAAGTACAGAAGGACATATGTTCCAGCGCATACTCTATCCAGTCATCACTATCTGGTAGATAATCCTCGCATACGTTAGTATTCTCCTCTACTGTACTCTCCATACTATAGACAGTCTGTTCCCCATTCATGTACTGTCCTCTATTCATGCACTCTCTCTTATCCGTGCACTGTTCCCCATTCATGTACTGTCCTCTATCTGTGCACTGTTCCCCATTCATGTACTGTCCTCTATCTGTGCACTGTCCTCTACACTCCTTCCTCTCTTCCTTCTGCATTACATTATAGTCAGTATATCTGCCATAGTACGAGTCTGTACTAGCTATAGATAGGCCAGCTGTACCCATCACGTAGTTGGTGAACTTGAGTCTGTGTATCTCACCATATCCTAGCGGCACTATAGGTACATACTGTTCGGTGCCTGGTATTAGTGGACTGTACAGATCCTCCATTAAGTACTCCCAGTGCTCTATACAGTAGTATCCTTTACGGTCAGTGCCATATATTACGCGATGTGGTATCCTGAAGCAGTTAGGATACATACACTGTAGATAGTGTACATCAGAGCATTTACTGTACTTCTTCCCTCCCTCTACGTCTGCACAGTTGTTATTATGGTATTCTATCACACTGCAATCATAGCAGTATCTCCTATACTTCCTATAGTACTGTGTAGCGAGTACCTATATTAATAAAGCCTACTGACTTGCATAGGCATAGGGGCTTACGTCCAGTCTTTACATTAACTAGTCTATACTGAGCAGCATGATCAATACAGTACTCTGGCTCATCTCCCTTCTTCTTATCGTAGTACAGATCTATTCTGTAGCAGTCATCTACCTTACACTTCTTCACTGGTATCATCATAGTATGCATCTTTACTATCAGTAGAGTACTACTATAAGATGCATACCACGATACAGTATTAGCAGTCTACGTACTGTCCAATAGTTAGAGTCTATTATGTACTGTATACTGATGAGTAGTCTGCACTACATCTATTTTCAGTAGAATGCACTGGCTATATACTGACTGAGTATAGACTATATATGATACATGTACAGGCTGATAGTAGACATTCTGGGCTGCAGTTGATGACAAGTCTCAGCAGTATCTATACTATATAATATAGTTGTATATAGTATAGAGTATTAAATGAATACTACTACTATTTCACTGTACAACACTACTACAACTAAGGGAGAATTCTTTGACTTACTCAGTGATGAGGTGACTGAACTGAGACTGTATAATGTGCAGGGACTCGATGATCCAGAGGTAGCAGCTGCTATATCTAGATTGAAGGGTCTGAAACACCTGTATATAGAGAACTCGGATATAGGTACAGCTGATACGGTGCTTGATCTGAATCAGTGTACTGATCTAGAGTGGCTCTCTATCAGGACTATTGATCTAAGGTATCTGCCTAAGATTGATAGCTGCACGGAACTGGAGACTATAATGATCAGTGTCAGGTCCTATATACCAAGTGACCACATCAAGGACAAGCTAGAGGCTATTAGACAGTACACTATACGTAGTACTCTAGCAGATGTGGACTGGTCTAAGCTGACTAAGTTAAGGACTCTAGATCTATGCAATAATGGTATAGAGGGCACTATACCTGACTCTATAGGTACACTTACTAGTCTTACTACGCTCGATCTATCATTCAATAGGCTGACTGGTTCAGTGCCTAAGACAGTATCTAGACTGAAGAATCTAGAGTGTATCAAGCTGTCATATAATAAGCTGTCTACAGGTCTAGACAGTATCAAGGCCATGCCTAATCTAAGCCGTATAGAGGTACAGTCTAATCTGTTCACTGGTAAGATACCAGACAGCCTCTTCAGAACAGGCAGTAAATGCAAGTATACTAATGTACTGCTCTACGGTAACAGCTTCGATGAGCAGGTACTTCCTCCCAGACTTAGGAAGGGAATTACTGTACATATAGACAGCAATATCAGTGTACCAGATGACTGGTGTACTATAGAGGAGGACAGCCACTATACTAGTCTAATCAAGGTCTAATCTCCTACATATCCATGTATATATACTCTACTACATATTAGCTGTATTGGCTAATATGTATCCATGTATATACTCTACTACAGTCTGTGTATACAGTCTATAGCTATTACTAAATGACCTCTATTAGAGAACTGTCAGTCCACTGCGATTATGACCTCGATCATGGAGTATGAGCAGGAGAGACTAAAGCTGACTATTAGTAGGCACTGTACGTATCAGATACCAGAGAGTACAGCTGCAGAATCTGACTATAGCAGCTTCACTAAGGATGCATATGCCCATATTAGAGTCAGACTATCTGCATTCGGATGCTGCAGTAAACTGAAGAGCATGTACATATTCAGTGTCAGTATTACTGACCGAGAGAGTGAGGTCTACTTCAATGACTGCCTTCAGGAGCTGTCGATGAGTGGTGCACTATTAGAGCATATTATTACAGATGATATACTGTCTGCAGTACCTGTAGCAGTCAAGAAGCTATCTATACAGCAGACTGTCCTTAGACGTGAAGTAGCTAACGCTCGTATAGATAGTATATGTAGACTGACTGATCTAACGGAGCTGCATCTGTATGCTATCGATATCAGAGAACTACATCGTCTACTAATTCCTAAAGACAGCTGTCCATCACTCACTATACCTCAAGGTATATCAGCACTCACATCCTTGAAGAGACTGACTATAGAATTGTGTAATGTGGCTGCTCTACCAGACTCATTCTATACACTGACGCAGATACGACACCTCATTCTAAGCCATAATCAGCTATCTGACTCTACTATACTAGAGAAGATGTGTACTATGAGCAGTCTAATATATATATACTGTTACGTTCCAATAGTATTGAGGGACAGCTACCATCTCCAAGCAGACTGTCTACACTATCTAGTCTCAAGTATCTATGCCTAGATGGTAACAACCTCACTGATGAGCTAACTGATCAGCATATAGACTCTCTACCTACGACTGCTATCATTAGTGTGAACCGTAATAGTGAGATAGCTGTCCGCGTCAATAGTAAATATAGGGATAGAGTACGTGCTGATCAATGTAAGAGATAGCTACTACTCATTCTCTATTACACTTCATCTTCGCTGCTCATGCGTTATACTAGATACTGTACGTCTAGTATAATGTACAGTCTATACTGTAGATGGATTCTATAGTAAAATAGACAGTATTATAATGAGTCAGCACATTAGAGAGCTAGAGATATCCACACGGCCTCTGCCTGGTACAGTTAGATATATTACTGAGTATGATAATGATGGGGTACTGAATCTGTGCTTGGGTGGTAAGACTCTCCATATTCTACCTAAGAGAGTGCAACTGCACTATCTGACCACTGTATTCATAAAAGGTAGCTATACTATGGAGAAGAACATACTGGTGAGTATGTCTGCATTCAAGTACTGCAGTCGATTACGGATATTACGTCTAGAGAACACCGTAGTAACTGACGAGACAGTCCACTTCAGTCCTAGTATAGAGAAGCTGATCATCCGGTCTACAGTACTACAGATCTGTACAACTGCTGATATAATAGAGGCACTTCCCATCGGAACTAGATCTATAGAACTGAAGGTAGACAGTACAGATGAAGTACATGATCTGACAGGCATAGGTAGACTGCATAATCTACAGTATCTGTCTATATCTAATATGAGCATTAGACTGCCGACTGATATCAGTAGACTGACTAGTCTGAAGCAGTGGGAGATATCTAAGTGTCCAGATACTCCCATTCCTGATGATATAGCAGTACTAACGTCGCTACTCAATCTGCGTATGTCCGGATGTAATATAACTGAGATACCAGACTCACTGTATGAGATGAAGCAGCTGAAGTATATCAATCTGTCCTATAATCAGATAGCTGATGCATCAGTACTAGAGAGACTGTGCAGTATATCTAATCTGCACTATCTATGGATAGAGGGCAATGGAATGACTGGACAGTTACCTCCAGTCAGCTCCCTATCTAAGCTGACTAATCTCCAGCATCTATGTATAGCGAATAATGACCTAGAGGGTGAACTTACTGATGAAGTAGTTAGCTCTCTACCCAGTCTCACTATGCTGAGCGCTAACAATAACAGCAGACTGACAGTCAGTATAAGTATATAGAATATGATATAAGATGGAGTATATAGTGAGGAGTATGATCTGGTAGCTGCACCATAGATAGGACAGACAGTACTCTGTATTGATATAGTGGACTAAACAGTGCTGTATATATGGAGTCTATTGGACTGTGTTAACCGTATACAGTAGAGACACTGAATACTCTTATAGAGTAGGGTACGATGCATATGAGCTGATCATAGTACTCAGCTCACACTGTACATATACACTACCAGAGAGAATACAGCTAGAGAATCCGCATACTGTTAAGATACTACATAGGGAACACTATTAGGATCAGACTGTCTGCATTCGCATGCTGTTATCGGCTACAGTCTCTATGCATGTAGAGAAGACAGTCGCGACTGATACTAATGTATATATACGTAGCAGTATTGAGTATATATACATGGATCGTGTAGTACTAGAGAACTGTACAGTAGCTGATATAGTAGAGGCACTGCCCGATGAACTGATCGAGGGACTGTCTAATATATCAGAGCTGCAGCTGACTGGCAGTATAAGTACTAGATATAGCTTCATTATACTAGGCATATACCACTAGTATAATGAGCGTATAGTAGTCTGATTACATAGACAGATATATGCACTAACATGTATATATATGGACTATAGATTAGCAGCTATACTGTCTATACTATTATGAGTGGATGTACTTACGATAGGAATAGTATAGATGTACTATTGATGGACTTATACTTGGAGTGGAGACGGTGCGGGGCATATAACAGCTAGATTATATATCTGTAGTACAAATGGAAGAGCCTATAGATGAGAGGCAGTATAACTGCAATGACGATGAGATCTATGATCCAGTAGCTTATGCCTGTATTGCACTGAATAGTAGTAAGGGCAGACTGATAGATGAAGTGTGGAGGAGTAAGGAGGAAGGCAGGGATCTGTACAGTGACTGTAATGAAGGGTACATACTGAATCCAGTGACTGGTAACTGTGTACAGGAGAATGGTGCTAATGGTAGGCTGATAAGGAGAGTACTGGATGCTGAAGAGGGTGAGGACTATACTGGTCAGTGCCCTGAGAACATGAGATTTGATAGCGAGACTGGTAGATGTACTAGAGTTGATGGTGGCATTAGAGCTAGAGGTGGTATAGGACAGTATACCTGCAGTAACTATCCTAGGAGTAGAGATGAGTTCGTACCGCATGAGGCACAGGCTGAGATAGCAGACTACTTCGTCAACAGGTCGGAGAAGAGTGGACTGCTGCTCTATTGGGAGCTGGGTATGGGTAAGACATGTGCATCTGCGCTGATCATAGATGAGCTGCTGGACAGATATACTGATATACAGAAGGTATTCATACTGTCTCCTGGATCCCTGAGGGATAACTTCTTGAGTCAGTACTGCTCCTTCTGTGGTAGGAATAGAGATGATGTAGCTAATATCTTCACCTTCATCACGTATAATTATACTAATATACGGCTGCCTCCTCCAGAGGAGTTCGACAACAGTATCATAGTGATAGACGAGGTACATCGTATAGTGAATGGTGCACGTAACAGGTCTACTACCTATGTCAGACTGTATGAGACTCTACTCAATGTACAGAACTCGTTCATAGTAGCATTGACTGGTACTCCAGTAACTAGATCTATAGAGGATCTGTACTTCTTGATCGAGATGCTGGGCAATGAGTTCGAGAATCAGGCCGAGTATCTGACCCACTTCTCTAGAGGACCAGATGGCAGACTGAACGTGCCTAATGAGAGTCTCAGACCCATACTAGCCCCGTATATATCCAGAGTCAGCAGCAGCACTAATCCACAAGACTTCCCTACTACACGTACGGAGTTCATCACTGTACCTATGGGAGAAGGTAGACAGTACAGCTACTACAATGACATGGTAGCTAGGGAGAGAGCCTTCTTGAGCACTGGTGGCAGTAGAAGAGATGAAGTAGGAGGACTGCCTCCTGATAGGATAAGTAGTGCTGTCAGGTATCTAGCTAGCACTATGTTCCTGAGTAGAAGGGCATCTGTCATGGCATATCCCCTTGAAGAGATAGAGCAGTCGTTCGGCATGTCATTCCAGGAGATTAGAGATGAAATGCAGAGAAGTGATCTGTCCTACGAGGAGTTAGAGAGATACGATTATCCCAGAGAACCGGACATGTTAGTAGAAGACGGAGGCTGGATAGATGAGAAGTTCATCAACGAGGATATGGACATTGTAGCCCCTAAGATAGCTACAGTTATAGACTTCATAGCTGCTAATCCTAACGGTAAGCATGTAGTATACAGCGAGTTCAAGACCAGATTCGGTATCTATCTGATAGCAGCTGTCCTCAAGTACTTGAATATACCACACCTCATGTTCACTGGTGACCTGAATGATAGACAGAGAGGGCAGATACTGAGAGACTTCAACAGTCCTGACAACATAAGGGGAGAAAAGTACAGGGTAATACTCATCACAGAAGCTGGAGAGCTAGGCATCAATCTAATGCAGGTCAGATGGGCCCATATAATGGAACCATCCATCAATGAGTTCAGACTGAAGCAGGTATTCGGTAGATTCAGCAGGTACAGATCTCATGCTGCTCTACCTCCAGACGAGAGGAACGTCACCATATACAGATACATGTCTCTCACTCCAGGAGAACCCTTACCATTCGATGGTACACTCCAGGGCATAAACAGCATACCTAAACAGCGTAAGACCACTGACTTCACAGCATACGAGAGAGGACTGACCACCATCAGTAACATAGAGCCTCTACTACAGTTCCTAGACACATTCCCTACTATACCCGAATAGACATATAGTACATATTACACTGACTGATATAGTAATATGTAGAGAGTACAGTACACTGTCTGCAGTATTAGCCCTAGTATTAGCCCTAGTATCAGCTTGGAGTACAGATCTGACTACTAACTCCTAGTACAGTACGCTGTCCATAGTATTAGTCTGGAGTACAGATCTGAGCACTGACCCTAGTATCAGCTGTTATCTACGGTACTGTCTAACATCTAGATTGGAGTGCAGATCTGACCACTAACTCTGTACGAGTATGCTGTCCCTAGTATCAGTCTGAGGTACAGCTACTGTATATAGACTGCCCATACTGTCTAGTATATCTAGGCTGAAGTCATTGAAGAGGGTGTATCTGCAGTCTATAGACTCAGACTATTTGTGGGATAAGCCAGACAGACTAGATCTCAGTGACTGTACTGAGCTGATTGAGCTAGTGATTAAGGAGGTCAGTATGAAGCATATGCCTATACTGCCTAAGAGTATAAGGAGATGCTGTATAGATCAGAAGGGCAGCTATACTCGTATCACTGGAGGACTGAATATGATTAAGTAGTCAGACTACTCTGAGTTACGGTATCTACGCATCTCTCACACTAATATGGCAGGTACAGTGCCTAAGGCTATATCTGAGGCTGCAGCTCTAAGATACATAGATCTGTCTCATAATAAGCTGAGAGGCTCTATACCACAGACAGTATCAAGACTGTCTAGGCTACAGTTACTCAATCTGTCCTACAACTATCTAAGAGGAAGAGTCCAGATCAGCTCCGATACACTAGAGCATCTAGCACTAGATGGCAATCAGTTCACTGCAGTAGATGTACCAGCGATAGTGACTGTTCAGTGCCCTCAAGTAAGGCATATATCACTAGCCAACAGTATACGTAGCACATCTCTATCCGAACTATCAGTGCCAATGTTGTCGCTCTATCTTGATAAGAAGACCAGAGTCAAGTATAATGACAGACTGAATGTAAGGAGTACAGTACTGAAGGGAGATACAGCTGTATTCATGCATGACTGTACAGATAGTACAGTCCACACATTCATCGAGTGGTAGAGTAGTATCTATCTGTAGTCTGTCACTATAGATAATCTGTATATATATCGCACATCTATAGTGATATATAGCTCAGTACAGATGATGTAATAGTACAAGGACAGTACGGATACTGTCCTCACTCAGTTACTGTACTGATCAGCTAGCTAGTAGATGGATGAGTAGTCTGAATCTCTAGCTCAGTCTGATTACTGCTATCACTCTATATTGATATGCAGTATAAATAGAGTCTATATTGCAGATGATAGTATACGGATACACTGTAGATCGTATAGATGATGAGACTGTCAGTATATTTACATCATACAGATGTGATGACAGTTCTGAAGGTCGTGGCGGAGCTTATGCAGAGGAAGTAGATCTAGATACTGATGAGACTGTACCATTTCCTGATACTGTTGAGGATATGGAGATACTATGCATTCGTGAGTGTACTCCTAAGAGTCGGAAGCTGACAGTCAGCTCTCTAGATATACAGCCTATGAGGAATCTGTCAGTGCTCAGATTGATAGGCTGCTCTATAGTGGGAGAAGTAGAGCGGCTGTTCAACAGTATGAGTACTCTGTCTAGTATTAAGATGGCATACTGTACAGTATATAGTAAGGGACTGCTGTCCTCTATATCGACACTGTCTTCACTACAGAGTCTGAAATTAGACTCTGTCACTATACCTAATGATGATGCAGCTGATGTACTGATTATAGAGCATATGTCTAAGCTGACTAAGGTACTGATCGACTGCCTTGATATGTCAGTACTGCCTATTCCTCCCAAGAGTATTGAGCACTACTCTATATATCAGTATGGTACTATTCGTATGGAGGGCAGACTAGATACCATAGACTGGTCCAAGTATACTAACTTGAAGTCAGTAGCTATATACGGCAGCAATCTCACTGGTACTGTACCTGATTCTCTACTCAGTATGACTAATCTGAAGGAGCTGACACTGTCTAATAACAGACTAGAGATAGATCGCGAAGAGATAGTACGGAAGACAGCTCACATAGATGAGGTATACATCAAGGAGTGAATCACACTGTGACAGTATATATCTCTACTCTGATACATATACTAACAGTAGTACTATATGGTACCATATAGTAGAGTAAATATGGAGATAATCGATATGAAGTCTATGATCTTAGGTACTGTACCGGATAGGGAACTGGACAGACTGTACAGTACTAAAGCTGCTATCAACGACAGTGAGATGAGGGCTCTAGTACCTGACGATTACTGTGCAGTCTGTACTAAGAGATGTCGTATCAGACGGTACATAGTACAGTCCATCTGCTGCATCAACAGAGTATGTAACAGCTGTCATATGGAGCATCTGAAGGGTAGTACTAGACCATACTGTATGCACTGTAAGACAGTATGGTCTCACTACAATATCAGTATGTGGTTTACTCCTAAGGACTGTAAGCAGATACTCAGGAGTAGAGCATCTAACTACTATAGGATGGGACAGTCCTACAATGAGATGAGACAGACTATAGCTGCTATCATTAAGGAGCAGATAGCACCACACTTCTCTGTACTGAAGATGGTCAGATCTGCACTCTCAGAAGACGTTCTACGTTATAATCCCTTCATCCGTATGCTGAAAGGCACTAGGAATAGTGGTCGTATCTTTGACAGTAAGCGTAAGTATACTGATGTACAACTAGACTGTATAATGGATATTACAGAGGACTGTATTGGAGATATAGTAGACAGCTATGGACTGCTACCAGAGGGTAGTACTAGGACACGTAGGAAGAAGTATGCTGCTCTCAGTAAGCAGCTGTCTAGAGCACAGAAGTCTATACTCAGTACTGTACGGAAGATGCAGTCTATAATAGAAGACAGTACTCTACTCAAGTGTCCTACCTGTACTAACAGAGTACTAGACCTAGATACTTCTGGACTGCATAGTATAGACTGTCCTTACTGCAGTACAGTACTCAGCACAGCTGACTACAAGATAGTCAGTACCACCAGTCTAAGAGACAGAATGAAGGAGAAGAGTAAGCACACCGAGACTGTCTGTCACTCAGTAGACATGTTCAAGGATATCTGTACAGTAAGGAGTATAGACAGATACATCTGCTCCAGAATAGAACAGATATAGATACACTCCTTCTCCCGCACTCTATATCTCCTCTATACTCTAATGCTATAGTTACTCCTGGGTCATATAATAACTATGCAGTTATATGACTCCATGTAGAGTCCAACTCTATACACCGAATAGATACTATGTCACTGACTGTCGCTATACTGTTAAGTGTTAGACTATAATACTGTCTTCACTGCATTAGTATATATCAGTCAGTAAAGCTGTTATGAATACCTTGGTAATATACGTAGATTCTGAAGGAGAGATAGTGCAGGGATATAAGAGAGCAGGGGATCAAGTACTGACAGATACTGACCAATCATATCTAGTGAGAGCAGAGGGAGCAGTCCGACTCACTGATCTGATATTGAAGGAAGCCGATACTCTTGAGGCACTCTATGTAGGTAGACGCAGTCCTGAGACTAGTACATCGATAGAGGTCAGAGCTGACCTTATCTCTAGACTAACAGGACTGAAGCACCTAATACTAGAGAACTGTTCTATCTCTGGAGGTACTGTAGCAGACTGTATACCTAACGATCAACTTACAGTGCTTACACTCAATGAGTGTACAGGAGATACAACTGGTCTCACTGAGAGACTGCAGACACTACAGTCTCTAGTCAGTCTAGAGTTAGGCTATCTACAGTTCAACGACAGTATAGACCTCGATCTCAGACAGAACACTAGACTAGAGGAAGTACAGCTCTACGGTATACCACTCAGCTCTAGACCATTACTCTCAAACGCTGTACAGAATGTACACATATATCAGCATACAACGTGATAGATCACTCTACTGTATAGTAGACGCCCACTCTATATAGTTATACGACACAGCTGTCATATAACTCACATACTGACTTGTAGAGATACAGTCATCTACTCTCGCTATACTGAGTACTCTGGATCTATATTACGCTTCTATTCAGCAGCTATCACTATATATTATATCTGTACGGTACAAATGGAAGAGCCAGATCTATCAGATATAGCGTATAGAATAAGGAGAACGCAGGATGAAGATGAGAGAGAACGACTGATAGTGCAGTATGTACCTGACTACGAGAGCTATAAGAAGATGGTAGATGCCCTGATAGAGAAGAGATCTCTAAGATCATACCTCGAGGATCTAGAGGATATATTCCCTGAGTATGAGCTGACTGATAGACAGCAGATATATCTCGATCTAATGACTGCTAATGCTCGTAGAGATACACATATAGATAATGAGTGGCTGCATAAGAGAGCTATAGATGCAGGACTGGAGGAGCCAGAGTATCTGATGTACAGAATAGCCAATGATCATGGACTGTATCGTATATCTATGCCATCTGATGAGACTGTCGACAGCTATAGCATTAACCTACTATGGGTTAACTACATGCCACAAGATAGAGAGGCAGATACTGCAGAGCACATCTTCGGAGATGGACTGTCAGACAGTACACTGAATAGATTCACTAGCGTATTATCTGAGTGGAGACAGCTCAATCCAGATGCGGAGATCAATCTGTGGTTCGATAGTGCACTAGTCACTGAGAGAGCTTACCTTAATACTAAGGAGATACTGGACAGTATAGATGTCAGACTGAGAGACATAAGGAATATATCCAATGTACCTAAGTATGTGCAGCTGTCTCTGCACCCGATAACGCAGATATACTACAGAGTGGATATACTGAAGGCATTAATAGCAGACTACTTATTCAGTGAGGATGCACGGTACATAGTAGTTACAGATGTAGATGTAGCACCAATGAGTGAGGATATACTGTTCAATGCTCTTACTCTAGAGAGTCTGAATGAGAGAGGCTATGTATTCAGTAACAGTGGAGACGCGCACGGTATGGAGAACAGCTTCTTCATCTTCGATAGTACGAGGGATGATGTAAGGGATATACATAGAGAGTATCTGATAGATGCTGTAGAGAGGGACTTCCTATTGATGGTACAGGATGGAGGATTCTGGTATGATGTAGCATCTGTCTTCAACAAGTATAGGAAGATGATGCCTGTGCTAGAGGATAATACTGATGGTGTTAGTAGTGGATTCAAGGCAGTGGATGCTCCAATCAGTCAGTTCAGCTTCTTTCACGGAGCTCCCATCAAGCGTAGGGACTATAGAGCTGAGCGCTTCAGATTCAGTGATAGAGAGGACTGCAATCCAGTACCCTGCATATCACTAGGAGAGAGGACTCGTATGACATGGCTTAAGGAGTTCGTACCTGAACCCCTAGATATAATAGAGTGAATGTGGGAGAAACAGCTTACGTGAGTAGGCAGTCATATAATGAGTACAGTTATATGACTCAGGATACTGCACTTAGGTACTATAGTACGGGACTAATCTACTAATAGTACGAGACCCGAATACAGTACTGTCTACAGCTAGTGTAAGGCCTGAATGCAGCACTGATCTACTAATAGTACGAGACTGATCTACTAATAGTACGAGACCCGAATACAGTACTGTCTATAGCTAGTGTAAGGCTTGAATGCAGTACTGATCTACTGGTAGTACGAGACTGATCTACTAATAGTATGAGACCTGAATGCATCGCTGATATACAGCTAGAGTGTAAGGCCTGAATGCAGTACTGATCTACTGATAGTACGAGACTGATCTACAACCAGCATAAGGCTCGAATACAGTACTGATCTACTGGTAATATGAGAGCAGTATCACTAACATATCTACTCCTATATTATGTCAGGCATCTAAATGGACACCACCAACAAGAAGATCTGTGTCTCTACTATATACAGAGATGTTGACAAGTCTATAGAGAACTTCGTCTGGTATCATGACGCTATGGGGTTTGACGTAGTACTAGTGATAGATACTACAGGTACTATGACTGAGAAGGTGACTAGCAGTATACTATCTAAGAAGATAGTATTCGTATCACTGTCTGATACTGAGGCAGCCAGTACTGATGATCATCTAGTCAATGCTATCATACTGCCACACTGTAAGAAGAACAGCATAGACTGGCTCATTCACTTGAATATAGATGACAGAGTGCACTTCAATGGTAACTTTGGAGATATACACAGCTTCATGAGGTGTAAGCCAGACTGCGATGGTATAGTAATTCTCAAGGTTAAGCCCAGATGCACATGCAAGGGAGAAGCTCGCTGTATCACCAAGGTCAAGTCTACCATTGGCTATGAATGTGAGTGGAAGTGGAAGTACATGAGTAAGAACAACAGCACCATAATCAGGGGCAGTACCAATGAGATATACAGACATGGTGAGTATGATAGATACCAGTCTGTACTCAGGAGTAAGAGTGGTAAGTCCAATGAACTGATACAGATACTGCACTGCTCATACGTAGACTATAGATCTACAGGCTGGACCAACTACTTGAAGTCCTTCATAGTATCAGATAAGAATACAGATGAGAATGAGCATGATAAGGACTGCATCCTATATAAGAAGGAGAGGGAGGATAATGATGAGAAGGACGATAAGGAGGAGAAGGACGATTAGGTCGAGAAGAAGGCCTAGAGTACAGACTCTACACTCCGTATGTAACATATTAACAGGCTGACTAATATGTCGTACTTATACATAGGTAGATAGTGGTCTACTGACTGCAGATCTCTGTCTCCTAAGAGTATACCTATATGTTATGACTGCAGTCACAGTGAGCAGAATCAGTACAAACAGTACTGTAGTCAATGCTATTATGGTGATCAGTCCTGGCTTTAATGCGCCCTTATCTGGTAGCGGATCCTCTATATCTGGAGGCAACTCCTCACACTCCCAACCATCCTCTCTACAATCTGCACAGTATACGCCACTGATAGTACTATTCTCTCTATCCAGTACTATAGTATATCTCCAGCTGTCATGTACATAGTATATAGTATGACAGTACGCAGAGCTGACCAGTAATAGTAGTAGATACAGTCTCATATTTACTACTGTACTACATTATACTCAGTATACTGACTTCCATTCGCGAGCAGTATACTAGGATACATATCAGTCTGATCAGTGCTGTAATCTAAGCTGTATAATAGTCTAATATACACTGTAATCTAAGCTACGTATCAGTCTGATCAGTGCTGTAATCTATGCAGTATATTAGTCTCTATCTAGGCTTAATCAGTATACTATACTACTCCGATCAGTGCTGTAATCTACGCAGTATATTAGTCTCTATCTATGCTTAATCAGTATAGTATACTACTCCGATCAGTGTGTAATCTAAGCTACATATCAGTCTGATCAGTGCTGTAATCTAAGCTGTATACTAGTCTAATATACACTGTGATCTAAACTGTATACTACTCTGATCAGTGCTGTAATCTGCTCAATATACTAGCATGCATCACTGCTATGATCCGTGTAGTATATCAGTCTATAATCTATACAGTATACTACACTGAAGATATAGTATTCAGACTAATACTATATCAGGGAGGGTCTGCAGTCACGTTATGAGATGCGTGTAGACGACAGTCTCTGATGATATACTAGTAGGAATGGTCTGTATATTGGAGATAGATACTGGGCCATTAGTACTGAGTATGGTGTTAGTTTGTGAGCAGATTACTGTACTGTACTTAGTGCCAGTGCAGTCTCCTACTATGGACTGTAGCTTAGTATTGCAGTGGACTATACTGTCATCAGTATCTGTAACTAGTATGTAGATGTCCATACAATCGAGTAGAGTATAGTCATAGCTGCTGACCTCTAGCATTACAGATGAGTCTCTATCTCTAAGATCCATGTAGTTATACCAGGACTCGCTGTTATTGACGTAGATGATATTGCCCTGTTCATCGTAGTAGAACACGTGCTTTATGTTGGACAGCTGCTTATTCAGCTGCTGTATGAAGTCTCTATAGGTAGGTACATGGTTGAAGAACAGTCTATGTACTGTCCCTTCACTACTATCATTAGTCCTAGGAGTTACTACTGCAGTCTTATGGTACAGTACTGTAATGATGTGAGTTGCAGTAAAGATACTGCTATTAGACTTAGACTTGAAGTGTCCACCTGTATCCCTGGAGTCTGAGCATATCAGCATCATGATACGTTTCTGCTGCCCTACCTTAGTCACTCCGTAGTCAGTCTTCAATCTGTCCACAGTCATGCCTAGTAGAGCAGCTCCATCTACCTTGGACTTCTTGAAGCGCTTGATCACGTCCTTATCGAAGTAGTTCACTCTCAGCCACTGCACTACATCCTTACAGCTCCATGAATGTATACTGCTATTAACTCTATATGTGTTAGAGGTGTATGACCTCTCTTTCGTAGACAGCTTGACTAGACTGTACACTGAAGGTATTCTAGTCATTCTCTCACTAGTTGACTGCTCCATCCTTTATTATGGACTTAAGTAGAATGGACAGCTGTACAGTAGATAGTATAGGTAGATAGACTGATCTCTAGTACAAATGAGAGACAGTATGGAGCTGATCTCTAATACAGATGGGTGACTGATTAGTAGTACAGTCTCATAGCTGATTAGTAGTACAGCTACTGCATCTACTGAGCTGATACTAGGATAGATATACCTTCTAATCTCTAGTACGGATGCATAGACTGATTACTAGGATAGATGTACAGATTCATAGCTGATTAGTAGTACAGCCACTGCATCTACTGAGCTGATACTAGGATAGATATACCTTCTAATCTCTAGTACGGATGCATAGACTGATTACTAGGATAGATGTACAGATTCATAGCTGATTAGTAGTACAGCTACTGCATCTATTGAGCTGATACTGGGATAGATACGCAGACTAATCACTAAGATAGATGTACTTACAGTCTGATCTCTAGTACAGATGTACAGTCTGATCTCTAGTATAGATGTACAGTCTGATCTCTAGTACAGATGTACAGTCTGATCTCTAGTACAGATGTACAGTCTGATCTCTAGTATAGATGTACAGTCTGATCTCTAGTATAGATGTACAGTCTGATCTCTAGTATAGATGTACAGTCTGATCTCTAGTATAGATGTACAGTCTGATCTCTAGTATAGATGTACAGTCTGATCTCTAGTACAGACATATAGACTGATCATTAAGACAGATGTACAGTCTGATCTCTAGCACAGATGTACAGTCTGATCTCTAGTATAGATGTACAGTCTGATCTCTAGTACAGACATATAGACTGATCATTAAGACAGATGTACAGTCTGATCTCTAGCACAGATGTACAGTCTGATCTCTAGTACAGATGATAGACAGTATGGAGCTGATCTCTAATACATACGAGATGGATGAGTAGACTGACTTCTAGTACAAGTATGCAGACTAGGTTCCAGTGCAGTATAGAGCTGATTAGCAGTCTGTATATACATGGTCAGTGCAGTGCATTCATTCTATATATCAATACTCTCCTTATATGTACACTGATATATAGTCTCAGGTCAGTATCTCTCGTATTCGTTCTATATCTGCAGTCTCTACCTCCATATAGTGGAGGTCTTCATCTAGCAGATACTGTATCATAGAGGGCAGTATCTGATGATGAGCGAATGTCTTACAGTATCTGTCTAGTCTATTGTTACGCAGTAGTATACATAGATCATGGACACTGTCCATATAGTTGTAGTCAGCTGTCTCACAGTATGCATCTACTCTGCTGACTATTCTATTAGCTATCTTACTGATCAGTCCTATACTGATGAAGTCATCTACAGTCATTCTCTCTAGTATCTTACCGTCGATCTGATGCTGCTCTATTCTAGTGATGATGCTGTCTATATCGTAGAGCATGCTGTCTGTGATCAGCACATTCCTGATGAAGTGACAGACATCTGTTACAGTCCACTCGTATATCTTCCTAGAATAGATGTACAGATCGTCCAGCACTCTATTGAAGTACTGATCTATGCTATGGTCTATCGGACTGTTACTAGTATTGGTTATGGTACGGAACAGCTGCACTAACTTGTAGATGTAGTGCAGTGTATTCCACTGATTCTTCTCTATCCTATGTACAGTTCTGTCTCTATTCTCCTTACAGTGTAGCAGCATCTCCTCAATGGCATGCTTGATGTCAGTTATGAGCATGCCTAGGAATGGTACACTGCCTGTACTCTTAGACTTACCTCCTATTCTACTGACGAATACATCGTGAGTAGGTGACATGACTATCGTAGACAGATGCTTGATCTGTAGTGAATACTTCTTGGGTATCTCGTCGAAGCCAGCTATGATAGCAGCTATAATATGATAGTTCTTCATAGTGATCAGTACCTTGATTACTCCCATGAAGTACTTCGTATCTCTACAGTTACGTACGAATCTGCTTACGTCATTAGTGTAGACTGACATACTAGTGAAGTTTGGATATCTGCTGGGATTACGTCCCTCATCCAGTATAGCATCTAGGAACTCAGTATGCTTGATAGCACTTAGATAGGACTCCAGTCTGCTCACTAGATAGTGTGCCATACTCTCGCAACTGATACTCCTATGACTGTCATATCTGATGCTGTTAGAGATGATGCTGTATCTCTTAGTCTGTACTCTATTAGTCTGTACTACAGTACAGGCCTCCTCCATAGTCTGTCTTATACTGTCCAGTTCTCCACAGTACGCTGTACAGATCTGCTCACTCCTAATGAAGGAACTGTCTAGCAGATGGTACTTGATACCCAGCATCAGTATAGAAGACAGCTGCTCTAACTTACGAGGATCAGTCCTCTTACTGTCTACTATCTCCCTAATCAGTACCCTGAATGCAGTCACATAGTTATCTCTCACCAGTAGAGGGAACAGCATCACCACTATATCCTGCTTCATTATGATACCAGTACCTGAAGTCTTCTCTAGTAGACGTCTATAGTACTTCATCCTTTATATACTGACAGTATCTCCCTGCATTAACCCTTATAGCGATCAGGTAATAGTACAGCATACAGTCTCACGTACCTGTACTGGCAATAGGCCTGTAATGCTGTACATAGAGTGGTCTCCTATCTGTACCATTAACAGCTCTAATATCTCCATTAGTAATGATAGTAGGCGAGATTTTAGGGAGACGACTACAAGGGATAGTAGTACTGCTCATCTTGATATTGTGAGCATCTGCACTAGTAATAGTAATAGTAGTCTTATCCTTTACGATGCTGCACCAGTAATGCAATACATATGAACTACTGTTTAATGAGCGTACTATATAATCTATAGCACTGACTGGATAGAGTACAGCTGATCTATCGTAGTATAGTGACAGTACATCAACTCTTATACCTGATAGTATGTAGCTGATATCGGGCAGATTGTATTATACAGTATGCAGTCTAGTAATCGCAGGATCTTGAATGTATGTAGCTAACAGACTGTCTGTACAGTGTGTGCAATAATATAGAGCACTCTTAAATGTACAACATTCAGCCTCAGGATAACATAGTGATCACTGGTGATGCGCAGAACTACGATGACATAACAGCTATACCTATGATGCTGCTCAACTTCAAGAATGTGAGAGCCATCTGCATTACTAATGGAGCATGGACTAATATAGGGGCAGCTATAGAGATACTCAATAATATAGTGCTCGCTGTACTCAAGAGAGATGAGGTCAGAGTCTATAGAGGAAGTGCTAAGTCTTCAGCTGATGAGCTGTACAATACACTCGGTATATTTAACAACATCATCAACCAGGATGAGCAGGTCAACATAGATAACATGTACGGGGCTAGGTCCTATGTCACTAACATAGTGAGCATACTCGAGGAGAAGTTCGGTATAGAGATAGACATCGGTCAGATGTCTAAGGTAGCTGGTGACAGAGATGACTTCTATCAGTATGCACAGTCCCTGCCTAATCTAGTAATAGTCTCTCTTGGTACCATGACTGATGTAGCTCCTATAGCTGCTAATGCTAAGGCTATCATACAGCAGGGTGGTAGATTCTATGACCCTAACAGGCCCATATCTCTACCTAAGGTTAATCCAGGTGCATCCTCTAACTTGTACTTGGATCCTATAGCTGCTAAGGCCTCTCTCGTAGCTAACAGTGAGAATATCTGGTGGGTATTCAGTGATGCAGTAGTCGATGTCAGGACCACACAAGAGACAGTGAACAGACTGCTCACCATCAAGACTAATAACCCCATGTACAATGCATTCATCTATGCATTAGCCATGTACTATCAAGGTATGGTCAATATGGGCATCAATCTGCCTATATCAGATGCTACTCTCCCCATCATACTCAAGCATCCAGAACTAGTGACCAATGTAGAGGTCAGATCCATAGATATAGTAGACTCTGTACTGCACTCATACACTGAGACTCCTACAGAGATCATCACTACCATCAGCTACGATAAGAGAATAGGCTCCATGATAGACGGTCCATATCCTACTAATCTAGTCCTTAATGTCAATAACACTGACGGACAGATGACCTTCTACTTCTATCAGATGCTGAGACATCACTTCACTAATCTACCTACACCTCCATCACCGCCCAGTCCTCCACCATTACCTCCACCTCTACCCTTCCCAGGAGAAGGAGGACATGGTATAATAGGAGTAACACTGATAGAGTCCAATCTGTCGGCCAATATCATCTCGACTACCATCAATGGTCAGACTAACAGTCAAGTAGAGTACAGCTTCAACTGAAGAAGAGACATATATATAATACATTACAGCAGTCCGTTATAATGTATAGAGTAGTAGTAATAGTCGATAGATGCAGTGTACAGACTGTCTATCTATTAACAGTACAGTTGAACTACAGTATGTATCATCAGTAGATAGAGTACTAGTAATGAGTGAGTAGACTGCACTGTAAGTACTACAGATAGATGTAATGACGCTTAAAGAGAAGAGTCCCGTCTTCAATCGCTATACTACTCGATCTGATATAGTAATAACAGCTGCAATATACATCATCTATATACTGATACTGTATCTTAGAGTACAGTCTGTCTACTAATGCGTACTGTGCTACTTCTCGTAATATGGGAACTGAACACACAACTCTTCTCTTTAAGGGTCATCTGATATAACTATAGCACTTATAGTGCAGACTACTCACTCATAATCAGTGCCTTATCTAGTAGTCCGACAGTCATTCATCTGGACAGTATACTGACTTACTAATAGAGACTGTGACTGTTACTGCTATAGTACTGCCTCTAATGTAGGAGCTGAACGCACAACTCTTCTCTTTAAGGGTCATTACATCTATCTGTAGTACTTACAGTGCAGTCTACTCACTCATTACTAGTACTCTATCTACTATAGATCAGTGTACAGACTGAGCTGTCCCTGAGATCGGACAGCTGAACAGTCTGATTACTCTATCAGTGTACTGGAGTGAGAAGTGGAGCTATACATCACTTAGACAGTACTTGATCTGCAGAGTATACTGTCATAGTAAATGGAAGGAATACAGAGACTGGTAGACGAGTTAGTAGATAGAGACTATGATGAGTATACTCCTGATGGTGTTAGGGAGATGGTGAGTAGATTCACAGTAGGTGAGCTGCTCTTATTCGCTCATGCGCTGAACTATAATATAGAGCTAATGAGATACTATATAGATAGTAGTGACTGGTATCTCTCCTTAGATGATGAGGATGGTCATATAAGCGGTCTAGTGATCTTCTCTGATCAGTTCCGCAGTCTAGATAATCTGCGCTACTTAGGTCATGGTAACAGACTGATAGATATAGTGGTACCATACTATAGAGATGCTGGTAGGACAGCTGCAGATATCATAGAGTATATAGACCAAGTACCTAACCCACCAGTTACTGTCTATCTATATGATGGTAGAGTAGATCGTGAACTAGACCTTAATGAGCTGGAGTTCTTACCTGTGATCAGCCACTATACTAGTCCTAGAGGAGTAGACTACTATGATCTAGGCACTCTCGGAGAGATCATACCTGTTACTCCTGGTAGTGGTGCAGAGTAGAGAGTGCAGCTGTCTACTAGAATGTACATAATAGATCAGTGTACTGCACATAATACCTGTTAGTATAATAGTATGTGAGTATATCAGCTGTACTATATGTGATAGAAGAGTACAGTAGATTAATCTAGTGGTCTGTACTAATCGTCAGTTCATCTGTACAGCTAATTACCCCAGATCAGTACGACTATAGTGGCGATCAGTCTGTACTAATAGACTGATCTACTGTACTATACCACTATACAGATACATAGACTATATACTAGAGTTACTACTATATAGAGACAGTCTGTACATTAGCTGATCTACTACAGTATATGGAGTCTATCTATGTATAGTAAATGACAGATCTGAATAGCGGTAATGTAGTGGGTAGTGGGTATAGCAAGAGAGTTGATGAGTGAGCTGGAGCTGTCTGGTATGAGTAGAGATGCAGCTCGTAGACTGATAGGTAGAATGACAGCTGCTGAGTTACTAGTACTGTATGAAGTATTCAATGGCTATGTACCTGATATAGCAGTGGAATTACTGACAGGAGATAGGGTAAGACTAGGAGATAGTGGCCATATACAGGCACTAGTACTGACAGATAGAGTGCCTAGTAATCTGTCTAGATTGCAGCATCTGACTACAGTGTATGTGGCAGATATTGAGAGTAATAGAGACAGGTACAGACTGCTCAGAAGACTGGTGGATACGGTGCCTAATCTAGAGGCTGTCTATCTATATGAAGGCGGAGGGCATATCCCTAGTATTAAGGGACTAGATGTCTATTACAGTAGGGAGTTCTACGACACTGATGACAGCAACACTGTAGAGTACCCTGAAGAGTGAGAGTATATGCCTATATAGTAAATGAATACTGACAGCAGTTACTTAAGGAAGATAGCATTAGATCTTAGAGATACACTCGTAGAAGATGGCATGGATACTCAGTCTGCTAACAGTATAGTACGTGGATTCACTCAAGGAGAACTGCTGCTACTTAATGACATCTATCAGCAGGATATTGAGAGATTGGCAGCTGATATAGTACAAGGAGACAGACTGACTCTAGATGGTGATGGTCATGTACAGGCTGTAGTACTGCCTATAGATGTTAGCTCCTCTATCATCAACAGTCTGCACCTACTTAAGTACATGACTGTACTGGTGATGGAACGACAGCCTCTCGGTACTGTCCCTAGTGTAATGATAGAGAGACTGCGTCTACTAGATAGTATACCCAGTCTACAGAGAGTCTACTTCTATGACAATACGTTCGACGAACCACCTACTATACCACAGCTGAATGAGTATATGACTATACAGTACGTTAGACCACTCATCATCAGGTCAGATCTGACCCTCTACGATATCTACAATACAGACCTGAGTAGATGAATGTATACAGCCTGTAAATACGATGGATACTGATAGGGACAGTGTACTGAGTATAGTAACAGAACTGATAGCTGCACTACACAATGTAGGTATCAGTAGAGAGAAGGCTGTCAATATAGTTGGGAGACTGACTGTATGAGAGCTGTTATCAGTGTATGAAGCTGATAACAGAGACGCTACTAATCTAGCACTCGATCTAGTCAGTGGAGAGACTGTACGACTAGATAGTGATGGACATATCAGTGCTCTGGTACTGACAGACAACAACATCCGTGTACTGCAGCTATTCCATCTAATACCTCGTCTGAAGACAGCAATCATACCGGACAGTCCTCTGAGGAAAGACCACATCAGACTAGCACTGAATGCACCTAATATAGAGGAGATATACCTGTACGATAAGGAAGAGAGTCACGTAGTACAGCTAAGTAAACTGTACTCTAACACCTATAGAGTAGATGACTATCTCATGGTACTGACACTGAAGTGAGATATACTGTACAGTCAACTAAAGCACTATGACTAGCTTCTTAGATACACTACAGCTGAATGATAGTAAGAGAGTAAGGTACTGGTCAGATGGCAGCATTCAATCAGTATACTGGAGTAATCCTATCCCCAGTCTAGTGATAGAGCAGCTGCCCAATCTGGAGTCTATACTGGTAGAGGTTAACTACCTGGAGTCCACCTTCATCAAGGGGACAGCTCAAGGCATATACTCTATACCAGACGATGAGCTATACGGAGACTATAGACGTATGCTGATAGAATTAGGGCAGCATCCTACACTGAAGAGCGTGTACATATTCTTCACAGAGGATGAGATCTGCTCGGATGTCAGCTTCGATAGTATAGAGGCCGGTGAAGTAGCTCTCTACAGACTGAATGGAGTGACAGACTCACCTGTAAAGTACTATGCTATAGATGATATACACTGACTTCTAGGTACTGTAGACTAGGATTATATGTTAATACTATGGACTATTACATAGCCTTAAAGTATTAACATAATGAGCACATGTATGGCGTATAACTGTACCAATGAGGGTACTATGTCTATTATAGAGACTGTCAACGGTATGGATGGTAATTACTGTCCTGATCACATAGACTTAGTGGAGAGATTCCTCCCAGACGAGGACGGAGTGCATAGAGGTAAGATCAGATGCTATGCCTTCAAATGTCCCAATGAAGGTACTGTACAGATGCCTGATACTAAGATACATCTCAAGGGCCTATACTGCGAGAAGCATGCTAATCAGACTGAGGTCTAGAGCTGTTACAGCTCCCTCTCATCCTCTACCAGAGCTCCCTCCATCTCCGGAGTATATACTACATAACCTGTACTATATACATGCACTATATATCCCACTGTAACTCTACACTTCTATGATGCTCCTTACACTAAGTGCAGTCTTCATCTATAATCTGTGTACTGAGCAGCTGTACTATGATAGTGCATTATATTGAGTACAGTCTGTCCTATAGTACTGAAGATCAGCGTACAGTTACTACTCCAGATTGGTGTACTGTACAGTTATATCATCAGAGTACTAGTCAGGATCAGTGTACTGTACAGCTATACTATAGATATATCTGAGTGGAGATACTGCCTTATTATTACATAGAGTACAGCTATGTACAGTGTACTACTATATATCTGGGCTCTAAGTACCTGCACTCTATAACAGACTGTACAGATATTATATAGCTGTAGTAAACATACATAGTATGGATACAACAAGACCAACTCTGGTTGACATCTCATCATCAGACCTCTATAACAGTCTGCTGACGAATATAGCTGCTAACAATAAGCGATTCATGGACAGAAGCTATGACTCACTCAGTAGACAGCAGAAGGATACTGTTGCTAGAGAGCAGGGTATGATCAAGGAGAGAGACTATACTGTAGTCAGTATACCACTTAGGAGTAAGAGTACAGCTGCTGATAACAATGCTCTAAGACTGTACTTAAGGACTATTCTATCTAGGATGATGGATAGTGAGACTGTTAATACTGTACTCAGTCAGGAGAATATGCAGCAGTATTGGATACCTGCATTCACTCATAGGAGCTATGATCCTACCCCTAATAGGAACTATGAGAAGCTGGAATACTGGGGAGATTCTGCACTGAAGCTGTCCTTCCGTAACTACCTAGCACTGAACTATCCAGACTTCAACGAGAGTGAGCTGTCCAATCTCTCCAATCACTACATGTCTACTGAGGAACAGGCCTCATTAGCTGACAGTCTCGGACTACCAAAGCATCTTAGATCGTATGTGCCTGTTACTAGAGGTATACAAGAAGACTTACTAGAGTCCTTCTATGGAGCACTCTACTCTATAGGAGGCATGGATCTAGTGAACAGTGTAACTGCATATCTGTATAAGGGAGTATACATAGATCCGCAGTATAAGCTGGGCAGTTTCACCACTAGAGTACAGCAAGCACTTCAAGCTATTGGACTGACTAGGCCTAAGGAGGGATTCATCACTAGTAGAGGTACAGTGACCGCCTATCTATACTATGACGATGAGGAGTCTGTACAGACTCTAAGGAACAGATTCAATATACCGTACAGAAGGACCACTGTCCGTAGAACTCCTGAGGGAGAAGTGACTGGCTACTCTATAGCTACAGCTACTGGCAGATTCAAGGGTATGGCCAGTGCTAATGCCTATCAGAATCTGAGCAGACTGTTCGACACTAGAGGCGTATATGATGCTGTACGGACTAGAAGAACATCTGGTATAGATGAGCTGCTACGGTATGTACAGGAGAACATAGATCCCAGTTACGAGTCAGTCTCTGTATATAGACAGACTGGAGACTATGAAGTAACTGCAGTACTTCAAGGTACTATAGGTCCTATATCCAACACTATCTACGCAGTTACCATCTCCTATGACTTCGGTAGAGCGCCTAGAGAGCGAGAGATATACTCCCTACTACTAGACAGTATGCGTCGTACTGCTCCTAGATCTAGAGGTACTGATCCCAGGACCAGAACTAGACAGGATCGTACGACTCCAAGGACTAGAGGACAGACCACAACAGTAGGTACCAGTACAGCTCCACAACAGACATCTACTGTAACTGAGGAGGAGATAGATGATGAAGTTATAGTCACTATACCACAGCTAGAAGAGGAAGGACAGGAAGGAAGAGGCACTCGTACTAGACTAGGTACTGTCCGTGATAGAAGACAGGAAGGAACACAGAGGACCAGTACTACAGGTAGAGGAGGTCGTACGAGTGGTAGAGGAAGCAGACTGAGCACTAGATCAGGCACTGGACAGCAACGGACCACAACGACTACAGGTACAGGAGATAGAACTAGTGGCAGGTTCAGAAGTAGACGTTACGGATAGAGAGAGAATGGGCAGAAGATACTATCATAGTAAATGGATACAGGAGGAGTACCCATAGTGATACAGGGAGGAGGTGGTGGTAAGAAGTCACCCGTTCCTATAATACTAGTGCTGGTAGCCCTAGGAGTAACAGTAGGACTAGTAGTATATCTGTCTAAGAAGAAGGGCAATAAGAAGGGGAAGAAGGGCAAGAATGGTAGTGGAGGTAAGAGCAGCAAAGGAGGCAAGAGCAGTAAGGGTACTGCACAGTAATATGTGAGAGATATTATACAGTGTACAGAATAGGCTATTGAGTAGGCAGACTGCTCACTAGTACTGATATGCAGACTATACCACTATACAGATACATAGACTATATACTAGAGTTGCTACTATATAGAGACAGACTGTACTACTAGACTGATCTACTGTACTATACCACTATACAGATACATAGACTATATACTAGAGTTGCTACTATATAGAGACAGACTGTACTACTAGACTGATCTACTGTACTATACCACTAGACCATTGAGTACCACATTGAGCTATAGATCGCTGCTACTGAGGTAATAATGACTAGTATGATGGTATATATATGCAGTATTATCTACTGCCTCTTAAAATAGAGCTATGGTTAAGATACTGAGAACAAGAGTTGGACAGCATAAGGGAGCACGTATTAGATTAGAGGCAGGTGAAGTACTGACAGCTGCTCACATTAAGGCACTAGACGGTGATATCGTATCTCTAGTAGTAGACGCTGGTACATATGATACAGTTAGTGGTAGTGTCGTTGGAGGTACTGCACCAGTAGATATCAGTATACTGTCTGAGGTACAGCTGCCAATAGTAACTCTAGTTATAGGAGGACAGTTCGTACATGAGATGCCAGATCTGAGTGGATGGACTGCACTCCGTAATCTAACTGTAATGAATACGCTAGTAGATAGATTGGATGTCAGTGGACTGAATCTCACTAATCTGCATCTAGAGAGTAATACACTGATGTCTACTCTAGATGACAGCCTTAATGAGATGCAGTCTTTACAGATACTAGGTCTAGTGGAGATGCCACTGACTGATATGTCATGGATAGCTGAGGATAATCTACTCTCTAACCTCACTACTCTCTACATAGTGGATATGCAGCAGATGGAGGAATTCCCCCAAGAATTAGAGTATCTGTCTGCGTTAGAGTCCCTATCAGTAGAGAGATCTGCCTTCATACTCACTGATGAGGACGTAGACAGATTGGTGGATAGAACCAGACTGAGCTACCTATCAGTCAGTCCTGACCAGATAGACTTCGATGTAAGCTACGCAGAGGATGACATGTATCTCACAGTGAATGTAGCAGTAGATGATACGTATTAGAGTCCATACTGTCCTATATATCTATAGTAGTATGCAGTCTCTATATAAAGAGGCATAAACACGATGTATCCAGTGAACAACTCTACTCTTAATGCTGATGCAGAGCCATTCTATCCAGATATTGAGAATACAGGGGATAGTACTGCCTATAGGACCCACACTCTACTCATGGACAGTCCTATACCTGACCCCACTTCAGAGAATGAGCCTCTAGTCAGTACCCATGGAGATAAGCCCAATACTAATGATGATGAGGAGGAGGATGAGGATGGGGAGGAGACTGATAGCAGCTCCGACTCTGAGGAGGATAAGGATGAGGATGAGGATGGGGAGGAGACTGATAGCAGCTCCGACTCTGAGGAGGATGATGAGGATGAGGAGGTACCAGAGGCTGAACAGTGTAGTCGCTGTAATAGGAGAGCAGTCTGTGAGATAGAGGGCAGCAACTACTGTGAAGTATACCAGCTTATATACAAGCACCACAAGAGCAGTAACACGGAGATGAGAGCTAGCTGTCTCAGTCGCTGCAGATACCCTAACTGTAATAACAGCCTATTCAGCTACGTAGAGTCCTCTAAGTATGCAGATGCTGGATTCTACTGTAAACAGCATGTAGAACAGATAGACATAATCATGCTAGAGGAGCTGACACTAGACCTTGCTCTAGAGGACAGCAAGAACATGAGCACCACCGTCACTACAGTCTAAGTATACATCTTCCCTCTAATACTGTATATATTACTCACTACTACGAGTAATATGTACTCCTATACAGGCTGTTGAACAGTATAGCAGTCCGTACTCTAGATTAGATGAGCAGTCTGTGAGTCCGAGTTCTGTAAGAACTCGCGAGCTGTCGCGACAGCTCGGTCTGTACTCTATGTCTTATATACAGCTCGGTCTGAACGCTAACGTCTCATTCGTCGACTACTCCCTTCGGTCGTTCCTTCGTCAGCTACTCCTTACAGTCGTTACTCTAGTAGAATGCGTGGTCTGAACTCTTAGCCTATTCAGCAGTCCGAGTTCTCGGTTTGCACTCTAATACTACTCGGCAGCCTGTATCCCTAATATATTAGTCTGTACTCTAGTCTAATATATCAGCATCTATACTCTGTATACCCATGTACTCTATCCTCTGTATCTCCAGTAGTTTATCTCTGCATCGAATGGGTAGCCCAGCTCCTGAGTGAATCCAGGCATAGTGGGTAGATCTCTAAGGAAGGTATCGCCTTCGTATTCATTAAGGGCTAAGTCTGCATCTAGATAGATCTCTGCTACGTTCTGATTCTGTACGATTCTGTAGATGTCCTGATCAGAGGAGCCATCTAATGCTACTGTGTGTAGGTTCCTGAGCAGTGCGTAATAGTCCTCATTATTATCTGAGTAGACAGCTACTATATCTCCCACGTTCTCATCTATATCCATGTAGTTTCTGTCCATGAGTGTGTTAGCTGCATCTATAGTAGTATCATAGTTCAGATACAAGAAGAGTGCACTCCTAACTGTAAGATCTCTGAAGAGCTGTAACGACTTCTCATCTCCTTTATCCGCTATGATTCTAGCTACTTCTCTGGCCCAGTCTCTGAGATCAGCTCTGCGTACTGTACCTATAACGTTAGTAAGTCTGCGATCCATTTATACTGAAATGATAATATCGCAGACTGCGAGCAGCTGCCAATCTACATGCATGTACCATAGTAGACTAAGTATGGACTGTCCTCTAACACCGTAAGGTGCCGTTAACGAAGGAAGTACTGGTCTATATCCTAGACTATTAGTATAGCTGATATACTCCATAGTCAGTATATCACACTGGACTTAATCGTTGTACTGTTGTGTCAATGCATATGGTATAGCAGCTGTCATCTATACCGAGATCATAGTACACATCAAGCTGCGATGACAGTCCAATCTGTAATAGAATGGACCAATGAGTCTGTTCAGTAGGACCTGATCACTGTACTAATCAGTCAATGCATAGAGTATAGCAGCTGTCATCTATACCGAGATCATAGTACACATCAAGCTGTGATGACAGTCCAATCTGTAATAGAATGAGTCAATGAGTCTGTTCAGTAGGACCTGATCACTGTACTAATCAGTCAATGCATAGAGTATAGCAGCTGTCATCTATACCCATACTGGAGCACAGATCTGTACATAGAACTGATCATCTAATCTACTCTGTACTAGGACCTATCACCTAGCAGATAGAGCATAATACTAAGTGATTAGAGTACAGTTCATCTACTAGTGTTGGTCCTCTATCCTGTACAGTATAGACTGATCACTAGCACTGAATGCTGCACTTATCACTTAGAAGATGGGACAGATACCCTACATTACAGTATCACTCTGTGATACGTCTATATATACCTCTCATAGTGAATTGACAACGATGTTATTATGCATATCCTGCAGATACTGAATTATAGAGGGGCTAAAATGATAGCACTTACTGCATTATACTGCGACTTCGATCCCGACTTCCACGGACAGTTCTACCCTAAGCTTAGATATAAGATGATGGGTAGTGACAGTAACTACTTCATGGAGATTGATAGTGGTACTGACGTACTGTCCCTCAAGGAGTTTGACTACAGTCAGTTAAGAGAACTGGTAGTCAGCTCCAGTAGCAGCTGTACCTACATAGTGGATGTACAGAAGCTGCTCACTCTATCATCCCTTAGAGTACTCAGTATAGACGAGAACAGTACCTATATCAACGGATCTGTTCAGGATATACTCAAGGGCATGCTCTCTGTTAATGAGCTCAAGCTCGAGGGATTCAAGCAGCTCAGCTCCCTCGATCTCTCCAGTCTTAACTGTACTTCAGTCTCCATCTACGGCTCAGATATACACGAGCTAGTACTACCATCTGCTAGAGATATCAGTCTCGAATTAGACGGCTGCACTATCTACAGTAAGGACATTATCTCCGACCTATATACTATAGCTCTCACTAACGGACGTATTGAAAAGCTGACAGTCACAGACTCTAGATACGCTAGAGAAGTCAGTGCATAAGCTACATCCACTATATGCATTCTACACATATTACCTACCATATACACAGGTAATATGTACCTATCTCTCTACACTGACAGTCCTCATAGTATACTAGGGTAATCAGCTGTACATATACTCTAGTCTGATTAGTAGTCTGAGCTGTCATGGCAGTGTCCAGTCTGTACTCATATAGCACCACACATTACCCGTACAATGGGTAATGTGTCTCCATCCATAGCTCAGTCCTATGTACAATGGGTAATGTGTCTCCATCCATAGCTCAGTCCTATTCTACAGTCTATCTGCGTACTACTATGACAGTATCATCCGTCGGTACATAGTCGTCCTTTCTCTCCATATGCAGCCACTCTAATGTACCACAGTAACACATGCTGTAGAATCTCTTCTTTACAGGGTGATAGACTGTACGACAGGGTGCATGTATTGCAGAGTCCTTATCAGTATACTTGCAGGCTCCATCTTCATACTGTACAGTCTCTATCTCCCTATATACGTAGTATATGTAGAAGGTTCTGCCTATGTTCTCCTTCAGGAACTGATAGTACTCCTCGCCCATAGAGTAACAGAGATCATCGTCCAATTGGTACCTACTGTTATGGAGTACAGATGTGCAGTCTGCTACTATAGGATCATCGTCAGTCTCCTTGTACTGTCTAACATCTACTTCGAGGCCAGATGCATCTGCTACTCCAACGAAGCTGAAGCCCAGTACAGAAAGTCGCTTACGAACAGTCTCAGTATCTACAAGTATAGTCACCATTTTGTCCCATAGAATACTACGATCAGTATGAGAATCAGCCCTACACTTAACTCTGAAGACAGCCGAGAGTGACATACATACTGCACTTAACTCTCCGGCCATATACTCCATATCAGTCATCATTAGTAGCTGTATATGTCTACTAATGATCTATGTACAGATCCTAATACCTCCACTAACAGTACTACTACGGATTAGGTATACCGCCCGTATCTGTCCCTGCATCAGTCTACCAGTCAGTCCGCATATGTCCCACTTCTATCTACTAATCAGTCTACATCTGTCCTGCATCTTCTATTCATCGACAGGTGTGGATCTGAGGAAGCGTAGATTAAGGGACAGTCTGTGTCCTAATGGCTGTGGATTCTTAGCTGTATTAGTGAGCTTATCAATCTGATGAGTGTAGTTCTTCTGGAACTGTCCAGGCTTAGAGTCCTTAGGATCTAGCATTATGACTAGGGAGTTATGCTGCAGTCTGATGTTGTAGTATCCGGAGGATCCGTCCTTACATCTGACTCTAAGGTATCTAGTCTGTCCTAGGGAGTATACAGCTACAGCACACCAGTCCATCTCGTCATCACTATGCTTAGCTATACTACCACTTCCTCGTATAGTATTGCAGTAGTGTATATCTATACCAGTACTAAGCTGTACGGATCCATACTCCTCCTCTATTACAGCCTGTATCTTCTTAGCCAACTGTAGTACATGGTCAGGATACTGTACGGTGTAGTGCTTGATTCCACTATACTGATTAGGTTCTCCGTCTATTGTATATGACACTTCGTAGCGAGGCTTCTGTGCTCCGAATGCAGTACAGCCTCTCATCCTATTGACTGTACAGCTCTTGTCCATGTACTCGTTCAACTCGTCCTCTTCTAGGAAGTCATTCACTATCAGTACCCGGCATCCATCAGGCAATTCAAAGGTACTGTCGTAGATACCGCCTCTAGGCAGCTTCTTACATTCATAGCCACTGCTCTTGATTATATCGTCTCTACTCAACATATTATACTTTATACTCTCCATAGTACTTCACTATACTCACACTTCTCATCCATATCAGTGTCATTATACTCCATAGTATAATGACCAGTATATACAGTCTGTCTCTCTACATACTGTCTTAGTATCTATCTACTGTCACTAAGTAGTTCGTGTGGGTCATATATCTGTCTCCTCTCATAGCTCTTCTTCAGGTCTGTCATACTAGGTATCTCGAAGAACTTACGGGCCAATACTTCTGGTATATGAGACAGCTCCTCACTACGATACACCACTTCTCCCTTACTACTCCTACCATCGTACGTATAGCAGACCTTGCCTAATCTATAGTTATCCCAGTACACATCGCACTGACTGACCTCAGTACTATCACTGCATATACTCTTACAGTATGTCGTACTATTACAGAACATCCTTTAGTATAGAGTATACATCTAAGTACAGGTAATCAGACCGTTACTATCGGACAGTTGACATAGACTGCTCGATACTGATCCTCTAGTATATAGTGCTGCTAAATAGAGATGAGCATAAGTCCTGATGAAGAGATAGATATGACAGCGTATAGAAGCCATAGACTGATAGATAAGAGTGATAGAGCTGCAGCCTCTACTGAGTAAGAGAGAGATCAGGAGTAGAGTAGATGAGGATAGTGGTGGCTTCTTCAGCACTATTAAGAGGAGTATACTGAGTATATTCAAGGAGTTAGATACTGATAGAAGTAATACAGACATGACTAAGTGTAGAGTCTGTGGTGATAAGATGCACGCTGTAATAGAAGGAGTACCGTACTGTCGTACGTACGCTGATATATACAGTGGTCGTAAGAATAAGAGTATACCAGTCAGTTGCAGATATGAGGGAAGCTGCTACTATCCTGAGTGCAGTACTGTAGGTACTAGATTCTTAGAGGACAGTATGTACGTAACTGAGGGCTATTACTGTAGAAGACATCTCAGACACATAGACATGATGATACAGCAGGAGATGACTGTACAGTATATGCTTAAGAGATCAGAGGAGGTCAAGGTCTATACCGGGGATCAGCCTGAGTACTTCAAGGACTAAGTGGTAGTACAGTACGCTGACTGAATGAGTGAGAGAGTAGAGGCTGTCTCTCTAATGGTAGTGTCTACGTAGCCTTCTAAGACCTTACAGTGTATACTCTAATGATATAGTACTAATACAGTACTATATCTCCTCTTAGACAGTATCATACTGTCTACTATACAGTTTAGTGTACTGTCCCTAATCAGTGCAGCATCTGTCCTAGTAACGATCGAAGGATGTAGTCGACGAAGGAGACGTCATCAGCACTCAATAGTACAGGCTGAGTCCTCATAGAAGTCGTGATCTGTCCTAGTAATCAGTTCCAGACTGTGCGGAGAACAGTCTCATCTATACCCAATCAGTGCAGCATCTGTCATAATAATCAGTACACTATCTATCCTAATAGTCAGACTTCAATGGTACTCTATCTATAGTAGAAGTCAGTCCATTCTGTACTAGTGACTGTACGATAGACAGTGTTATAACTGTTACTATACAGTATGCCGTCTGTACTCTAATCAGTGTAGATCTGTCCAGTATATAGTGCATCGTCTGTACTCTAATCAGTGTAGATCTGTCTACTGTATATAGTGCATCGTCTGTATCCTAATCAGTGTAGAACTGTCTACTGTATAGTCTACTATCCAGTACTATAGACTGAGTTCTCAATAGGATATGACAGCTTGGTCTGTACTACTGAGCAATCTATTCATCTGTACTCTAAGTCAGTACAGTCAATAGTACAAGCTGTCATATCTATACTACTCGTTAGTCTACTCTGTTCTGTACCTATAGTCAGTACTCAAGCTGTATAGTACAGTCCACAGACAGTACTATATCTGCACTATATCTTACTAGAAGACAGTCCCTGTTCCCTACTTAGTACAGCTGACTGTACTAATACTCAGTACTCTATACACCTGTAACTGTACTATCTATAGTACTGTTAGTGTTATATATATGTAAATGTCTATACGCAGGTTACTCAACTACATCAAGGAGAATATGGATACTGTTGGATCCTCTTACAGTACAGCTGATGACAGACTGGCTAATCTAGGAGGAGAGCCTGGAGATGTCTTCTCTAGAGACAGAGGCAATGAGTACAATGGACTGGCAGTGAAGCTACTGGAGAGAGTGTATCCTCTGTATACTGTACAGACTGTTAGTACTATAGCTAGACTTGTGGAGAGTGATGAGTATATGAAGGTACTGTCTATGATGGGCCTAGAGTCTGTAGAGGAGCTAGAGTATGCACTGTATATGTGGACAGTCACTGCTATAGGTACACCTCCAGCTGATGAAGTGCCTAAGCCTAAGGTAGTGGAGAGGGCTGATCTACTAGACAGTAGAGTACGACTTATCAAGCACGATCCTATAGACTGTAGACTGGAAGTAGTGGATATAGGCTACAACAGTACCACTAAGAGTTCAGCTGTACCTAAGGACTGGCTTGGTAGAGTCTTTGAGAATGGAGAGCAGATGCACCGTGCTATGGATGAGTTCAGACCTGGTAAGCCTCCTACTACATATGCTGTAATCTATAGCATGACTAAGAGAGAACAGTCTGATCTACTGGACCTGAGTGGTATACCTGACAGTGCTGTGGTATGGTTGATAAATGAGGACTGTACAGTACAGGATGTGGATAGAGCTGCTCTAGGTACTGCAGATGAGTACAGCTATATAAGACTGTCCGATACGGAGTACGTAGGATTCATACTAGATAGGCACTTCACTGCTAGAAGTACAGCTGTCACTACTAGGGAGTATGTTACGGAGTATGGAGAGCAGATACAGACCTTAAGTAGTGGTGTACTCTCTAGTATGATGCAGAAAGCTATAAGGAGAGGATGTGCAGATCTAGTAGAAGAGGTGCTGCTTATACTGAATGAGAAGCCGAACTATAACCTACCGGATATGGGCTTCATTCGGGTATCTTCCTCTAGACAGTGTACATGGAGACTGTACATATCTGCACTAGAAGACGTCACCTACTACGTATGTGATGATAGTGCTGTCTCTCTACTAGGACTAGTACTGCTCTCTCTAGTGGCACAGAGACTGCTAGACTACAGGTACTCTGATAGTACTATGAAGCTGATCTGTAGTACAGCTCGTAGACTGTGCAACACTACTGTGCATACACCATTCAATAGCATTAAGGGTACAGACTCTACTGAAGATCCTGCACTGACCATTGCTCTAGACTACATGCCTATGATGGTCAGTGATAAGAAGATGCTAGAGAAGTACTTGCTACTTGATGAGGACAGATACGCTGCTCTCAGTACTGATATAGAGAACAGAGTGGACAGTACTGTACTACTAGACACTATACTCTCTAGCTTTGATCACCACTGTAGACCTGACATAGTACTGGTGTATCAGTCTCTACTTCCTATGGTACTGACTACGAGAGATACCTCCAAGTATATATGGGATAAGTCCTCTGCAGTCAACTACAGAAGGGGAGAGCAGCCTGATCTATCTAACTCTAACGTAGCTCTACTTAGAGATATACAGGACATGCTGTACTGGCAAGGTATGCCCAATAGTAAGGAGGACAGTCCCTATAAATACAACGCAGGTGAGAGTAGACAGCTGCCTATCTCTGAAGCAGATAGAAGGGAGGCATTCCTAGTACTGTTCGGTCGATCCTACAGGAAGAGTGGTATAGACTATATGATAGCTGGTACAGCTGATGCACCCATTAAGTACAAGATGAAGGGCAACAATAAGAGTCCAGACAGGTGGATACATACTACAGATACGACTGCGTTACAGTACTTCCCTAGTACAGCTGTGGATCTAAGGACTGTACGTGCACCTCTAGGATATAGCTGGGTGGCAGATAGAGTGACTGCAGAGTATAGTGATGGTCAGTTCACTGCTGTATTACCGGACAGATCTAGAATAGTGGTACCACTCTTTGATGGATCTGTACTACTGAAGGCTGTAGCTCCTGTTGTGGATAAGGATCAGGGACACAGTAGTAATGCATTCCAGTTAGTGGGACATACAGTAGACGATATACTGGAGTACAGACTTGGTACTAATGATAGACTGCAGTACTTAAGACCTCAGGACTATGATCGGGAACTGGTGATACTGACCTATACTAAGCTGTTCAATAGAGTAGGGTCAGAACCTGTCAGTATAGGACCTATCGATAGGAAGGGTAATAGGACTGAGAAGTCGATCAACTTAGAGTATGAAGGCAGACTGTGGTACATCTTCTCCTACCTGTCATGGCTGTATCCTACTGCAATTCGTATGTCAGGTACTCTCAAGTTCACAGTAGATACTAGCAGTCCGGAGTACGTACTGCTAATAGAAGGACTACGAGAGATGCTCTATAGTAGTGATCTTACACCTTCAGTAGAACAGTACAGTGTAGTGACGAACGAAGTGAGGAACAGCGATAGCGTCGTGAGGAACAGCGACAGCGTCGTGAGGAACAGCGACAGCGTGCCTACTATACGTACAGTACTCTGGCCTCATCAACAGACTAGTGTAGATACCATGTACAATATGATGTATGTGCAGGGTGCACACGGTGCAGGAGATGCATCTGATGTGGGAGCAGGTAAGACACTGACTGCTCTAGCACTAGGTAGTAGACTGATAGGTACTGAGCAGATACAGGGATACAGAGGTATACTGGTACTAGTCCCTAATAAGAGCCTGATTGAGTCCTGGATAAATGAGGTACAGAAGCATACTGATGGATACGATGTACTAGTACACACTGCTAAGAGTAAGGTGACTGCGGACAAGGTTAAGAGGAACAGTATAGTGATAAGTGCACTGAATACTATGAGAGATCATCCCGTACAGAACCCTTGGATACTGACTGTTATTGATGAGTGTCTCTCGGTGCAGAACAGCAGTGCACAATGGACAGAAGAGGCATGGAAGCAGACCCTCATCAGCAGACATGTAGTACTTCTGTCAGCTACCTTCTTCAGATCTAGATACAATAAGCTGTACTACATGCTGAGTATGTTACAGTCTGTACTACCTAACAGTATAGAGTACTTGCCTACTATACTTAATGAGCGTATAATAGTACACAAGGAGCTGTCTACTGGACGAGAATGGCACACTAATACTACTTACATACCATTCCCCGAGGATATACGTGAACAGTATGACTCTATACTATACGACAGCGGTAGAGGAGATCAAGAGAAGTACGGACTGTTACAACAGCTACTGAATAGTAAGAGGCAGTATGTGGCTGAATACTTAAGGACTGAGGTACTAAACGGACTACCAGAAGATAGGCGTGTAGTACTGTACACTGCTGGTAATGATGAGGCTAAGCTGTTCAGTACTGTACTCGGTATACCAATCTACGGCAGTAAGGGCACTGATCCTAAGAACTGTAGGCACATCATAGCTACGCTGAGTAAGGCAGCTGTAGGAGTAAATGACTTAGTACACTTCAATACTGTGATCATGAGACCTCCTCCGCCAGACTTACTACCACAGATTAAGGGCAGACTGGATAGACCTGGACAGCAGCATACTGACCTGTATATGGAGTACTTCATGATAGATGAGTCCATAGATCTAGGACTAGAGGTCAGGATGAACATAGCTAACAACTTCCTCTCCACCTATATAATGCCACTAGCAGAGTTCTATACTGCTAGTATACGTGCATCTACAGGAACTGAAGAGCTATAGATGGGTGATAGATGAGGTACTGAACTGGAGGAACAGCACCGTATATAGTATATATGACCACGAATATAGGTCATATATATAGGGTAGAGACTGTATAGAGTATAGATCAGACTGATCTATCGTATCTCTATATGAGGACTCAGACTGCAGCACTTATCATGGGTATAGACTGCAATACTACACTGGATGCAGTACTGGTGATTAGACTACTATACTATAGTAAATGCCATATAATCTGTGTACTTATACTGTACCTATCAATATATCTCATAGGGTTAGAGAGCTGATATCTAAGTCAGTATCTGCTGTACATACAGTACTTGGGCTAGATCCTGATGAGCAGAATGCCTGCTATATGTTGGAGGATATGATAGGCTATTATGGAGAGAATGAGCAGTATGTAGACAGTCTCTGTCTACTAGAGTACTATCTATCTACTATAGGAAAGGACAGGGATAAGTATGCTGATATACCTACTATACTGCAGGTATATAGCGCACTGCATAGATTCAAGGGACTGATACTGGAGCTTGGATCTCTAGTGGAGAAGTCAGCTCTAATATACTGTGGGGAGTCATTACAGCAGCTACTTAGACATCTGATAGATCTGTTCAATGGTGAGAGAATATCGCAGGAGTCAGTGCATGAGCTGTGGACTGTACTTAAGCGGCATACTGTCACACTAGCTGATCTAAAGAGCAGTGATGTAGATGTTAAGGGCTGTACAGTACTGATGACTGGTAAGTATACCTATAGAGAAGGACAGATAGTACGATGGAATGGTACTGTCACTATAGTGAGAGGTATACTAGGAGATATGTCTGTACCTAATGGTAGCAGTGTAGTACTGTTGAGTAATATATACAGGCGTAAGCCTAATGACAGTACTAATACTGTACAGCTGCTGACTCCTGATGAGAAGGAGAAGTATGAGTCTATGGGCTACTACTGTACTCCTAAGGATGACAGTGCAGTCTATGCTGCATACGGACCAATAGTGTATCTGCGTAAGAGTGGTCTCAATCTGAAGGGCAGTAAGGTACTGATAATGGAGGGCTCGTATGCCAATAAGAGTGCAGTCATTCGCAACTTCAATGGCACTACAGTCAACATTAATCTATACATCAACGGGAAGAAGACACGTGCATCTATAGGTAGAAATAAGATGATAGCTGTGCTGAAGAGCTAGATGTACAGATGGAGATACAGTCTACTGACAGTAATACTCTCTGTGTATCACTTAGTATATGTATCTATAGTATGGAGCTGCTATAGAATCCATACAGTTAGACCCATACTATAGTAATAGTAGTATGGGATAAAGGTCTGGTTAAATGATGAGAATCAAGAGTATTAGCTACTGTTATTTCGGACCTGCATTCGCGATCGGCAGGCCAACTAATGCATTAGGATCTGAGAGAGGTATGGTCGAGTTTACTGTAGTAGGAGATGATACTAAGTACTACATGAAGGTAGATGCAGACAGCAGACACGAGATACTTAATGTGAAGAGCTGGGATTATAGTGAGTTAGAGGAGCTGCACATCAACTACGTAGTGCATGGTAAGGATACACCTGTGGAGATTGATGTGGAGCATATCATTAAGCTGCCTATTAAACGCCTCAGTCTAGCAGGTGTTACTATTAAGGGACAGCCTCGTGGAGCTAAGATAGTAGGAGATAAGGACTGTCCTAAGTATGTATGGGATAATGTACTGATGTACTTACCTACACTGCAGTACCTAACACTAGAAGATGACGGTATCCTCTATTCATTAGACTTCACCTATAACCCAGATCTTAAGGAGGTAACCCTAGTATGTATGGATATAAGAGACATCAAGGGCTACGATACACAGGACAATCTAGGTATAAGACTCATCAGATGTAGCCTGAATGAGGATACTGCAGTAGCTCTAATGAAGCACAGTCTTAGTAAGATGAGACAGAATAAGGACGACTTCACTCTAGAGCTATCAACTGAACTATAGACTACGCTGTATATACATATGAGCAGTAACTATGCTCATATGTTACTAAGATAGTAGTACTGAATAGATACGTAGTACATACTGGTAATCACACTGGGTAGACTAATCTGTATAGAGCATCACCATTGTAGAGATACTATATAAACAGTACACATAGACTCATACTATAGTAATAATAGTATGGGGTAAAGGTCTGGTTAAATGATGAGAATCAAGACTATCAACTACACTTATGAGGGACAGGGATGCTGCCCTTTTACCTCTGGGTCCAAGGGAGGAAGCACTGATAGAGGTATGGTCGAGTTTACTGTAGTAGGAGATGATACTGAGTACTACATGAAGGTGGATGTAGACAGCAGACACAACATACTCAACAATAAGGGATGGGATTACAGTGAGTTAGAGGAACTGCGTATAGACTATGAGGTCAGCGATATTGATACTCCTGTAGAGATTGATGTCAATCATATCATCAAGCTGCCTATTAAGGAGCTGTATCTTAAGGAGGTTAAGATCAAGGGACAGCCTGATAGAGCTAGGATAAAGGGAGATGAGAACAGCGATAAGTATGTGTGGGATAATGTGCTTATGTATCTGCCTACACTAGAGACACTGACTATAGTAGGAGATCAGGACATAATATACTCCCTCGACTTCACCTACAATCCTAGTCTCAGAGACATCACCCTAGTGAATATGGAATTAAGAGACGTTAAAGGCTACGATACTCACAGTAGTATCTATATGAGACTCATTAACTGCGATCTCAATGAAGACACTGGTCTGGCTCTAATGAAGTACACTATGGAGCAGATGAAGCATAATAAGGGAGCTTCATTCAGCCTAGAGCTAGCTACTGAATGGTGAGACTACAGTCTAAGCATCCTGATGAGAGACCTGTATATACACATATGAGCGGTAATAGAGGCTCATATGTTATCCAAGTACAGACTACTGTCACAATACGCTAGAGAACAGACTGCTCTATTCTCCGACTGTAATACAGCTGTTCACAGTATAGTAGTCAGTTCTACTATCCAGGTATATCAGTCCACTAGATTGATCAGATTACTGTCCTCTAATCGCAGTATACCATCTCTCACCAACTGTTCAGTCATAGGCAGTACACTGTATCCCATACAGAATGCATCAGTAAGCGAGTACTTATCTCTAATGATGTAGATGAACTCGTCGAAGTACTTCTTACCCATAATGGAGTCCATACTGTCAGAGTCATCTATACGTAGAGAGAAGTAGTAGTCAGCACTGTTAGTAATAGGCTTACTGACGAAGTAGCTCTATTCAGACCATAGAGATAGTCCCTAGTCTGCTTATTCAAGTACGATGATATAGGCGCAGTACCTGTCAGTACTCTATCTATCTGTTCATTATACAGATCTATCTCATTAGCCAGTATCTCTATCTTATCTAATAGTAGAGAATGTGTCCAGGTAGTATATCTCCTCATCTGGACTGTGAAATCCTATCACTAAGTCCCTGCCCATACTACCATACTACAGTCTCATACTCTCACGATCTACCATCATGTCTTTATACTAGAGACATGAACTGTACACTAGGCTGTATTACAGCTACCTACTAATGATCAGAGTACTGTACTTAGAGACAGACTATCTGTACTATAGATAGGACCCTGAGGTCTAACTTGTTCCTTTTAAGGGTCGTCTCATATCTATTCAGTCTCTATCCCTTAGCTATACTACTATCAGTGAGGAGAATAGTATGAGTGTATATTGATAGCAGCTGTACATCTATATGCGGTATCTGCCTCTAATATGGTAGGTGCTATCACATGAATAGGGTCAGCTGCTCTACTGATAGTAGTTCAGATCAGACTGTCCATTACACTGCATTATCAGCTACTTCTTACAATCATCGATGGAGATTGTACTGCAGTACTGATACAAGGATAGATAACAGGTCTGTACTATAGTCTGTTCATCAATACTGACTACTGATATATGCTGATGACAGTGCTGATACATTGAGTATAGAGGCTGAATAGATATGAGACGACCATTAAAAGGAACAAGTTAGACCTCAGGGTCCTATCTATAGTATGGATAGTCGTCTCTTAACTATGACTGCGCTATCATAGTCGACAGCTACTACTCTATTCGGTACTATATCTCTGATCTATCCTTGCATCTATATCACAGTACTGAGCTGATACTTGGTACTGTTAGTGAGTAAGCAGCTGTAGTATAAGTCCATGACTAGATGCAATGACCCTTAAAAGGAAGAGTTAGGGGACCAGACCCCTCCATTACTTGATGTACTATGGGAGTAAGTAGCTGTCTTCATTCTACAGACTGATGCACTAGACGGATGAATCTCTCTACTAGAACAGTAGATCACACTGTCTCAAGACAGTCCTTGATCACTATTAGTACTGCTCTACGTATAAGCTACATAGAGGTGTAGACTGTACATAGGATTAGTATACTGAACAGAATGGTATACTAATTGGTCAGTGTCTCTAGTCTAGTATCTGCGCAGTACATTAGTTCGTGTCTATTCTACATCTGTGCAGTATATCAGTCTGTACTCTAGACCAGTATCTGTACTCTCTATCTATACTATAGTGCAGTCTCTCATTCTACATCTGTGCAGTATATCAGTCTGTACTCTAGACCAGTATCTGTACTCTC